>JAEEGK010026688.1_pt1 | contig 11735 bp, 11 predicted proteins | sample 8958771 | NCBI WGS metagenome assembly JAEEGK01 (sample SAMN16246547, study PRJNA631951) | gut metagenome | biome: gut microbiome; feature: rumen; material: SC-attached | host: Bos | place: Iran: Karaj | collected 2018-10 | reverse complement strand
AGATTCATGGCCGATCTCCACGACCGTTGGGTCGCTGAAAGAAGGAACGAGCATTATTACAAGCTCGCCAAGAAGCTCAACTATCGTTCCAGGGCATCCTTCAAGCTCATCCAGATCGATGAGAGGTTCGGCATATTCAAGGAGGGGGATTCCGTCGTGGACCTGGGAGCATGTCCCGGCGGATGGTGTCAGGTCGCCAAGGAGAGGACCTGGCCGAACGGCCATGTCATCGGCGTCGATCTGAGGTACATCAAGCCATTGGACGGGGTGGAGTTCATCATCGGCGACATCACCGAGGATTCCACCATGAGGGAGCTCCTCGAGAGGTTCAACGGGAAGGCCGATGTCATCCTGTCGGACATGGCCCCGAACATCGCAGGCCATTATTCCACAGACCATGCGAGGTCCATCAATCTCTGCATGTTCGCCGTGAACGTGTGCGACAGGATCCTGAAGAAGAACGGAAAGATGGTGATGAAGGTCTTCATGGGCGATATGTTCCCGATGCTGAAGAAGGAACTGGAGATGCGCTTCCAGAGCGTGAAGGTCCATTCCCCCGATGCTTCCAGGCCCACATCGTCGGAGGTGTATGTGATCTCCAAGGGATTCCTGGCCAACAAGACCGTGGAACTCAGGCCCATAGAACCGCCGGAGAAGAAGAAGGAATTCTCCAAGAAGGGCGATCTCGCATGAAGATAATCTGCATCGGCTGGAATTACAAGCCGCATCTCAAGGAACTCAAGGGACAGCTGCCCGAGGTCCCGCTGGTCTTCCTCAAACCGTCCACCTGCATCATCCATGACGGCGATGAGATAGTCATTCCGGAAGGTGTGACGAACGTCCAATACGAATGCGAGCTGGCACTTGTGTTCGGCAAGGGCGGGAAGGACATCTCCGAGGAGGATGCGATGTCCTATGTCTCGCACATCGCGGTGTTCAACGACGTCACTGCCAGGGATATGCAGAACGAACTCTGGAGGAGAGGTGATGCATGGTCGCTGGCCAAAGGCATGGACACTTTCGGTCCTATCTCCGATTACGTTCCGCTGGGCGGAACGGATGTCAACAACCTGCACCTCACATTGAAGGTGAACGGGGAGATCAGGCAGGACGGAAACACATCAGATATGATATTCTCCCCCGCCAGACTGATCTCCTACGTCTCCAGGTACATGACGATCGAAGAGGGCGACATAATGGCCACGGGAACCCCGGAAGGTGTCGGCGAGATACGTCCCGGCGACATCGTGGAACTGGAGATCGAAGGCGTCTGCAGTCTCCGCAACAGGGTCGTCTAATCCCAGAATCTCTTGTTTTTCGCGTAGAGGACCTCAGCGCTCAGTATGTCCCTGAGGAAATCGTCCTCTTCGGAATACATCGTCCTTAGGATCCTGGAGGCGGAATCCGGTCCGATACCTCTTCCCGCCAGAGTCATGCATGCCCTCTGGCCGTTCTCGTTGACGAGATTTGCATTCCTGCTCAGGCGTGCGATATCCTTCTTCTCCTCCGATGTCAGATCCTTCTTCTTCAGGAGCTTGATCTTATCCCTGTCGTATTCTTTCAGCAGGGCGATCATGTTCCCTCCGCAGTTATTGCAGACGAAACGTTTGGGAGCATCGCGGACCCTGACCCTCCATTGGCTCTGGCATCTGATGCATGATGCGAACAGGACCTCGTTCTCGAGCCTCTTCTTCAGGGCCATGAGGATGGAATGGTCGGCACGCATGGGCTGCATGAGTTCCTTGGATCTCGTTATCCCTTCCATCCCTATGGGCGACATCCTCGACACCTTGATGGATATGGATCCGTCGTACAGCGCCTGCACGACCTTCTCTGTATTCTCGATATCCAGGTCCTCCCAGAGCACCTTGTTGACGGCCTCGTTGTATGCAGGGGTGTCCTTGTGCATCTCAAAGAGCTTGTTGAAATTCATGAAACGGTGGTCGGCATTCTTCTCGATGATGCCGAATTTCTTCGCGACATAGACGAATCTCCATTTGAGGAAAGAGGAATTGTTGATGGTCAGCCTGATGAGTCCTTCAACTGTGCCAGGCTTCACTGACATGACCGTATCGGTGATCATCGAGCTGTTGATGTTCCTGGGGAGTTCGAGCATTATGCGGTACGGATCGATGGATACTGCCACACTCTCTCCCAGACGGGCCGTCAGCAGTGCAGCGTAGATCTTGCTGAGCGTCTCGTTGACCCTTGTTCCGAAGCAGGCATTGATTATCGCCAGACGGTCCCCCATCTCGACGGTGACCACCTCATCGGTGGGGATGACGTATCCCTTCTGTTCGGCGATGAAATCCTTGACGCACCTTTTCGTGTTCTCATCGCCGGGATAATCATCGAAGTTCTGGAGTCTGCGCAGTTTCCCGACCTCCATGGCGACCTCGAACGGCACGGGGATATCGGAACCCACCCATGACGGCACCGAACCGATGTCCTTCGCCCTTTCCACGAGTATCTCGTCCTCGCGGATCTCGATCACCCTCCAGGTGTGTCCCTTTGCTATGAACATCGCATAGGGTTCGTCGGCGAAGGTGGTCACGAAGCTCTCGTCCAGTGTCCCTATCACGCCTCTGGTGCTGATGTCCCTGACGAGATAGGTCTTCTCATCCGGAATCATCGAGATGTTCTCGTAGAAGTAGTTCATTCCTTTCTTGGAACGTTTGAATCCGTCCTCGTCCTCGAACACCATCTTGATGGACTTCAGCTGTTCCAGGACGTCATCCATGTCCTTCCTGTCCATATCTCTGAAGACATGGGTCCTTCTGAAGATCGAGTATGCGGTATCCCTGTCCATGCGTCCGCCCATGGTCATGGCTATCAGCTGGTTGGCGACGACGGTCATCGGACATGGTCTTCCGGTCTTGTTCTCCAGTTCCTTTGAATCCGTCCTCCTCGCTATGACTAGGGATTCGGCGACCTCGTCGGGTGCGGTGGCGATTATCCTCGCACGGATGCTCTCTCCGATACGGTGACCGGCACGTCCTGCGCGCTGGATCATCCTGGAGATCTGTCTTGGCGAGTTGTACTGTATCACCAGGTCGGTCGTACCTACATCGATACCGAGTTCGAGGGATGATGTGCATATCAGCGCCTTCACATCGCCTCTTTTGAAATCGTCCTCCATCCTCATCCTGTTCTCCTTCGACAGGGAACCGTGGTGGACGTCTATCGACAGATCCTCATCCCAGATATGATATCTGGCGGCCATCCATTCCGCAGTCTCCCTGGTGTTGACGAAGAACAGAGTTGATTTTCCGTTCTCGATCAGCTGTCTGGCTCTTTGCATCACAGCAAGGATGTTCGGTTCGCACTGGAGCTTGTCGAGAAGTATGGGATCCTCGCACGGTTCGGGGCATTCGACCTCTATCTCGAAGTCCCTGTGCGTATCGTGCTTGCAGATCGTTATGTTCCTCTTCACCCCTCCGAGGAACCTTGCGACCTCCTTCACATTGCCGACGGTGGCCGACAGACCTATCCTCTGATATTCGCCTGCAAGAAGGGTCAGTCTCTCCAAGGCGACGGACATCTGCGCTCCCCTTTCGACTGTGGCGAGTTCATGGATCTCATCAATCACGACCCATTCCACATGCTTCAGATGCTCCATGAGCCTCTTGCCCGTGAACAGCAGCTGCAGCGTTTCCGGTGTCGTGATGAGGATGTCCGGGGGATGGAGGGACTGTCTGTTCCTTTCGGCCTGCGGAGTGTCCCCGTGTCTCACGGCGACGGTCACGCCCAATGCGGCGCCGTATTCGCTCATCCTCTTCAGCATGTCCCTGTTGAGTGCCCTCAGAGGTGTGATGTAGATGCATCTGATCCCCTGTTTCCCCTGTGTGTTGAAGATCTCGTTGAATATGGGAAGCATCGCCGCTTCGGTCTTACCGATACCCGTGGGTGCGACGAGCAGGATGTTCTCCTTCCTTTGGATCCTCGGTATCGCATCGGCCTGAGGTTCGGTGGGTTCGTAGATTCCGTGCTCGTTCAGGGCGGATACCAATTCAGGGACCAGTGTGTCGAACGGCATGGTTAAAAGAAAAGGAACCGGGCTTTCGCCCGGTAAGTTCAGAGAATCACTTTCTCTTCTTTGCTTTCTTCATCGCGCGGAGGTTCTCTTTGTGAGCCTGCTTGATGATGTCGGCCTGCTCCTGTCCGTCGGTAATGTCGGCCTCTTTGAACCTGAGGACGGTCCATCCTTCGGACTCGAGCTTGTCGTCGAGCTCGGTCTTCGCATCGCTCTCGAGGACGAACACTGCGACCTTACTCTTGACGAACGCTGTCTGGATGCAGTTAGGTCCGTAGTTCCTTCTGCACCTCAGGCCCTTGTTCCATGCGGCTCTCCTGACCTTTCCTTCAGGTGTGAGCTCCCAGTCGTCGAGTTCGAAGTCCTCTCCGTCAGCTGCGGATTCCTCGATCTCGTCTGCTGCGACCGCTGCTGCGGCTGCCGCACCGACCATTCCGGCCGCTGCGCCCTTTCCGCCGATGATACCGCCGATGATCTGTGACATCTGGACAGCCTTGACGTCCTCGGGTGCATCTGAGGCCTGGACCTCCTGGATCTGTGCTTCGAATGCCTCCGCCCTCTTCTCGTCGTACTTTCCGGCCTCGACCTGTTTCTTGTTGAGGTCCTTGGCGTATGCGTACGAGTCCGCCTTCTCAGCTGCTGCGGCCTCTGCGGGTGCAGCCTCTGCCTTGGGCTCTTCCTTGGGTGCCTCTGCGACAGGTGCAGCAGGAGCTGCCTCTGCAGGTTTGGCTTCCTCTGCCTTCGGGGCCTCTGCTGCTGCAGGTGCCGCCTCTGCTTTGGGTGCTTCCGCGACAGGTGCTGCCTTGGGCTCTTCCTTGGGTGCCTCTGCGACGGGTTCCTCTACCTTGGGTGCGGTGACCTGGAGAAGGATCTCGGTGATATCCATTACCTTGACCTTCGATCCGATCTTCTTCGCTCCGTGTTTCAGGTTGAGGACACAGAAGGGACATGCTGTTGCGATGACCTCGGCACCGACTGCCTCGGCATCCCTGATCCTCTGTGCCGCGATGTTGACCGCGAAGTCGTTGAATGCTGACTTGTATCCTCCGCCTGCTCCGCAGCATCTGGAGTTCTCCCTGTTCTTCTCCATCTCGACGAATTCGATTCCCTTGATTTTCTTGAGGATGTTACGGGGTTCCTCGTAGACCTTCGAGTGTCTTCCGAGGTGGCAGGGATCGTGGTATGTGACCCTTGCGTTGAATTCGTTGTTGAGGGGGAGCTTCCTTGCGGAGATGAGCTTGTCCACATACTGTGTGATGTGGTAGACGTTCTGTCCGGGCTTTCCGTAGTATTCCACGTAGTTGCTCGAGACAGTCTTGTAACAACCGGAGCATGACATGACCATGTCCTTTGCACCGAGTGCGTCCGCTTTGGTGACGACCTCTTTGCTTGCCTCCAGTGTCTGCATGTTGATACCGGTCCTCAGAAGGGGTGAGGTACAGCAGACCTCGTTCTCTCCGAGGCAGTTGACTGTGACTCCGGCGCGGTCGAGGATGGTAACCGCTGCCTTGGGGATGTTCTGCATCCTGTAGGAACCAGTACATCCGGCGAAGAAGATCGCCTGCGGGGGTGTGGTCCTCTTGACTTCCTCAGGCCACCATGCGTCCCTCTTCGATTTGGGCTCTCCGTAGGGGTTTCCGTTGGCGATGATGCTCTTCTCGAGCTTCTTGTGGACCGGCAGGGGTGCGATGCCTTCGTCGGCCATCCATTTCCTGACCTTCTCCCAGAGAGCTACGAGTTCGATCTTTGCGTGGCAGACCGCCTCACAGTTTCCGCATCCGGTACATTTGTACATCGCGTCGACGAATTCGGGGCTGAGCGTGGCTTTCCTCTTCAGGACCTTGTCCACTGCTCCGAATCCCGCTTTGTCCAGCTGGTTGAGGTAGTAGATCTTACCTCTTGCGGTGACTGATTCCCAGGGGGTCTGTCTGTGTGCTTCGCAAACATCGATACAGTAACCGCACATCTGACATTGGACCAATTCCTTCTGAATGCGGGGCAACTTAATGAGTTGTGGCTTGCGCGACTTCATTGAAACATCCTCGTATGATTTTGAGGGGATAGATAGCATCCCCTATCCGATGAGTGTGTGATAGAGTGACGGTATAAGTAGTTTGTTCGATTTTCACAGTGCCATACATCGCAGAAATGAGCATTTTACGAAATTCGTAGAATTTCAAAAATGAACGTCTGGATTATATCGTGTGCTCATGCTTGGCCGTACGCTGCCGGATGACAGTGAATAATAATAATCCGGACGACCTTCATCCGCTCATATGACCTCCAGAAAGGTTTACTTCGACAACAGTGCGACCACCAGGGTCGCGCCCGAGGTCCTCGAATCGATGATGCCGTTCTTGACCGAGGAGTACGGCAACCCCAGCAGCATACATTTCATGGGGGATGCGGCGGCGAAGGCCCTGCGCAAGGCGAGGAAACAGGTAGCGGATTCATTGGGATGTCTGCCGTCGGAGATCACTTTCACGTCAGGGGGAACGGAGTCGGACAATCTGGCCCTGATAGGTACTGCTATCGCATGCAGGGATCCCGGGAGGAAGAGGATAGTCACCACCGCCATAGAGCACGAGGCCGTTCTGGAAGCATGCGAGGAACTGAAGAGGCGCGGATACGCAGTCACCATCCTTCCGGTGGACAGCGAAGGTTATCTCGATCCGTCGGTCCTGGAGGATGCGATGGGCGACGATGTATGCATCGTATCGGTGATGGCAGCCAACAACGTCGTCGGAACGATAGAGGACATATCGGAGCTGTCGAAGGTGGCGCACGATCACGGTGCGCTGTTCCATACCGATGCTGTCCAGGGTTACACCAAGATGAGGATCGATGTGAGGAAGGACGGCATAGACCTGCTCTCGCTGTCAGGCCACAAGATCCATGCACCCAAAGGTATCGGTGCGGTCTACGTCAAGAGCAACACCCCGATAGTCCCGATCAACTACGGCGGAGGCCAGGAGAGAGGTCTCAGATCATCCACCGAGAACGTCCCCGGCATAGTGGGACTGGGAACGGCGGCGGAACTGGCGATGTCCACGATGGACGAGGACATCAGACAGATGACCAAGCTCAGGGACGAGATCATCGATGACATGCTCAGGATCGACGGGGCGCATCTGAACGGTCCGACCGGGAAGAGGAGACTCTGCAATAACACGCACTTCAGATTCGACGGCGGGAAGGGATTGGATACAGTCATCAGGCTGAGCAAGGAAGGCATAGCCGTCTCGGCGGCATCGGCTTGTTCAGCGGGTTCCACCGAGCCGTCGTACGTCCTCACATCCATGGGTCTTACGCCCGAACAGTGCGCATCCGCGCTCAGGATATCGCTGTCCAGATACAACACCGAAGAGGACGTCAGATATCTGGCGGAAGTCATGAGAAGGATCTGAGATGATTTTCTATTTCACTGCCACCGGCAACAGTCTGGATATCTCCAACCGATTGTCCGAACGCACCGGTGATGCCGTCCTCAATATCGCGGAGGAACTGAAAGGGGACTGCAATTATCACATCGAGGAAGGAGAGAGGGTGGGAATTGTCGCTCCCGTCCATTTCTACGGACTGTCGATGATCGTCGAGGAGTTCATCAGGAAGATGAGATTCGACAATCGTCCCTATCTCTACATCGTACTTACATTCGGAAGCGAACCCGGTCAGGCTATGGACCGCGCCGAGAAACTTCTGAAGGCATGCGGCCACGAACTCAACGCAAGATTCTCCGTGGCGATGCCTGAGAATTATGTTCTCATGTTCGACGTTCCCAACGAATCGGAGATCAGGAGCATGCTCTCATCGGCGTATGAGAGGCTGGATTCCTTCGCGGATGCGGTCATGGAGAGGAAGGATGCGGACATGAGCGTCCCTCCGACATTCGGCCAGAAGATCCTGGGGGCTATCGCGAGACCTATGTACGATCACGGCAGGGGCACGGGGAAATTCTACGTCGACAGGATATGCACGGGCTGCGGAAGGTGCGTCAGGGTGTGTCCTGTCGGGGCGATCGAGCTCATCGACCGTATACCTACATGGACGAAGAAGAAGTGCCTCAGGTGCACGGCATGCATCAACAGGTGTCCTTTCCATGCTCTCCAATTCGGACGTTCCACGAGCAAGAGGGGACGTTATGTGAACCCGAACGTGCAGTTCGAAGAATGATACGAGAAGGCGGGATGGTGGGCCTTGCCGGATTTGAACCGACGGCCGTCAGGTTATGAGCCAGACGCTCCACCGAACTAAGCTAAAGGCCCGGAAACTGGGTTAAAAAGCGTTGAGATAAATAAGTATCGGTTGAAAAAGGGATGGCGCCCCCGCACGGGATCGAACCGTGGACCTTGTGATTAACAGTCACACGCTCTACCTACTGAGCTACAGAGGCAATATTTGGAGGCAAAGGTTGACAGGTATTAAAACATTACCGTCTTTGTCTAGGGAATCGGTTCAGGGAAGCTCCTTCTTGAGCCTCTCCACCATCTTGACGATGTCATCCAGTTTGGATTCTACGTCCTTCATGTAACTGTCGTACTTCTCGGTGACCCTGGCCCCTTCCGTCGAAGGGGAGATGAGACCTTCCTTCTCCAGAAGCCTGAGCGAATAGCGGACCTTGTGCTTCGGGATGTCCAGGATCTCGGAGAGACGGATGATGCCTACAGGCTGGTTGTCCTTGGTGATCTTGAGCATGAGGATGTGGCGTTCAAGGAGTTCCAACTCGTCGACGAGTTTGTCAATCATACTCTCGGATGCCATCGTTCCAGCCGCCCTTCAGAATAATATGGTCCGACCTGAACCGGTCGGATTATGAGATACGGATCGATGAGAGAATCATCTGCCGTACCAGTGCTGCTTTCCCCATTTGTTGTAGTTGATGCACCATGCCTGGATCATCGAACCGCAGCAATCCAGAGCCTTCTGCTCGGTCTTGTAGGTCCTGTAGCATTTGAGACACTGGTACCTCATTTCGGGTTTCTTCTCTTTGGCCATTGAACCCCAATCGGTTGGGTTGTTAATAAATGTGTTGGGGCGTTTTTGCTTCAAAAAAGACGTTAAAATGAAACGGGAAACCCGTTTAATATATTGTATTATTAAATAGTACGAAGTGCTTTATAAACCAATTATGAACAGAATCAAGGTCATCAACGAACCTTCTGAGCTAGTGCCGATGCTCAGGTCAGTGGACACGCCGGTCAAAAGGGATGTCCTGAAGGAAGTGACCTTGGAATGGAGAACGGCCGACGAGATCGAGAAGAAGTACGGTCCCGAAGGTAAAGACGCCATCATCTTCTTCGAGAAGATGAAACTGGTCGAGAGCCGCTGGCTGTCTACCAACGGCAATTATCCGGAGAAATCATTCCACACCTATTACACTTCTTTCCACATTAACGCACAGTGGCCGGTCTACGAGATCAGCGATGTGCTGGCGGCAGCGATGATGAGCGAAGAGGAATATGCCGAGGTCGAGAAGAAGATCCTCGATGAGGTAGGTACCGACGGAAGATTCTCAGGGGACGTAGCAGAGGCCCTGGGGATGACATCCACGATGCTCAAGAGTCTTGTCCGCAGATCGGTAAAGATGGACTTCCGCGGTCACAGGATCGAGATCAAGCGCGATGAGTGATCATGTCCGACATCTGGATAATGAGGATAGGGCACCGTCCCGAGAGGGATAAGCGTGTCACGACACATGTAGCGCTGTCTTCCAGAGCACTGGGTGCCAGAGGGATCTATGTCGACACCGAGGACCCGAAGCTGGAAGAGAACATCAGGAGCGTAGTGGACCGTTTCGGAGGGGATTATTCCATAAAGACCGGTGTCACATGGAGGGAGGCCACCAAGGATTTCAAGGGAAAGGTCGTCCACCTGACCATGTACGGCGAGAGGGTAGATGAGGCGCTTCCGAAGATACCGAAGGATGAGGATATCATGATCATCGTCGGTGCCGAGAAGGTCCCGCCGGAGGTCTATCAGCGTGCCGATTTCAATGTATCAGTGGGGAACCAGCCCCATTCGGAGATCGCCGCCCTGGCGATATTCCTGGACCGTTTCACTGAAGGCAAAGCACTTTATTCGGACCGCCACGGGAAGCTCACAGTGGTCCCGAACGAGAGGGGGAAGACCGTTGTCGACCTATCCCACTGAAACCGACTGTCTTCGCATCCTCAAGGATGCGGGCTGCAAGCGCAGGGTGATCGTCCACTGCTACACGGTGAGGACCGTCGCAGAGGAGATGATCAAGAAGATCGACTGCGACAGGGATCTGGTGGTGGCAGGCGCATTGCTCCACGATCTGGGCCGTGCAAGGGACCATTCGATCCTGCATGCGATGATCGGTGCCGAGATGGCCGAGGAACTGGGTCTTCCGAAGGAGCTGTCGGACATAATCAGGAAGCACACCGGTGCAGGCCTGGATCAGCAGGACATCGACGAGATGAACCTCCCCCAGGGCGATTATGTACCGTCGACCGTCGAGGAGAAGATCGTCGCCCATGCTGACAACATGGTCAGCGACAATGCCGTGGTGAGCCACATGCATTCCGTTGACAAGCTTCTGGCCAAAGGTGCCAGACGCGGTGCGGAGAAGGTCGAGAAGCTCCATCTGGAACTTTCGAAACTGTACGGCGAGGACCTGGACGTGATAGTCGGTATCCTGGGGGAGCACCCGCGTCTCGTTGGGCCCTGCGGACGCGTCATCAGATGATCATTCTATTTTGCCGTCGGAATGGACGTGTTCCGGGAACGAGCTGAGAATGATGACGTCACCAACCGACTGCACCCATCTGTAAGGTATCTTTATCGAGACGCCCTGATCCACAAGTACCGGACTGGCGGTCTCCATGAAGATCCCGGTGACACGTTTGTCGTTGGGATCTATGACATACTTGTCGGCATAACCGATGAATATGCCGTTCGGCGCATAGACCTCCAGACCCTTGATCTTCGAAATCTCCTCAAGCATCCCTATCGTCACCTGTATGGATTCCCGTTAATATTGTTGTTGTCCGTCATCACATGACCGTGGTTTTATAGAAGGAAGGATATTGATGCCCCATAGGTGAAGAAATGACCGTAGAGATTACCGAAGAGACCTTTGATGATTTCATCGAGAATAACGAATTCGTCCTCGTGGACTGCTGGGCACCCTGGTGCGGACCCTGCAGGAGGATGGGACCTATCATCGATGAGCTTTCGACCGAGCTGGAAGGGAAGGTGGCAGTAGGTAAGCTCAACACCGATGAGGCCCCCGGCATCTCGGCGAGGTTCGGTATCACCGCGATCCCCACCCTTCTTCTGTTCAAGAACAAGGTCGCCATCGAGCCCCTCGTGGGACTCAGGCCCAAGCAGGACATCCTTGCATACATGGCGGCATCGGGCATGGTCGCATCCGCGAAGAAGGAGGGGCCCGCAGAGGAGCACTTCGCCGCAATGGTCACGGACTCCAACTTCGACGAGTTCGTCAAATCCAAGGGATATGCGCTCGTGGACTGCTGGGCACCCTGGTGCAAACCCTGCGTCAGGATGGGACCGATAATCGAGGGTCTTGCAAAGATCTCGCAGGATGACATCGCCGTAGGTAAGCTGAACGTGGACGAGAACCCCATGACATCCATGAGATTCAACATCCAGTCCATCCCCACCGTGCTGATCTACAAGAACGGGAAGCAGGTCGACGTGATCGTCGGACTCAGTCCCG
>JAEEGK010026685.1_pt1 | contig 11736 bp, 8 predicted proteins | sample 8958771 | NCBI WGS metagenome assembly JAEEGK01 (sample SAMN16246547, study PRJNA631951) | gut metagenome | biome: gut microbiome; feature: rumen; material: SC-attached | host: Bos | place: Iran: Karaj | collected 2018-10 | reverse complement strand
TTCGTCAAGGAGGCCATCGAGGACGCTACCGTTGCCGAGGATGTCAAGGCTCTCTACAAGGAGTGGATTGAGAACTTCAACGACGGCGACAAGACCCGTGAGTTGAGCGACAAGATTCTCGAGGCTATCGAGCACAGCGACAATCCCGCCGACATCAAGGTTCGCGAACTGGGTCAGTACCTGGTTAAGCGTTCGCAGTGGATCATCGGTGGTGACGGCGCCAGCTACGATATCGGCTTCGGCGGTTTGGACCACGTGATTGCCAGCGGCAAGAACGTCAACATCCTCGTGCTCGACACCGAGGTTTACTCCAACACCGGTGGTCAGGCCTCTAAGGCTACCCCGATTGGTGCTATCGCCAAGTTTGCCGCTGCCGGCAAGCGCGTCCGCAAGAAAGACCTTGGTCTGATTGCCAGCACCTACGGCTACGTCTATGCTGCCCAGATCGCTATGGGCGCCAGCGATGCCCAGTGCCTGAAGGCCATCCGCGAGGCCGAGGCCTATGACGGTCCGTCAATCATCATCGCCTACGCTCCCTGTATCAACCACGGTATCAAGGCCGGTATGGGCAAGGCTCAAGCCGAGGAGAAGGCAGCCGTTGCTTGCGGTTACTGGCACCTGTGGCGTTACAACCCGCAGCTTGAGGCCGAGGGCAAGAATCCCTTCACTCTCGACAGCCCCGAGCCCAATTGGGACGAGTTCGAAAACTTCCTCAAGGGCGAGGTTCGCTACGCATCGGTACTGAAGCAGTATCCCGATGAGGCAGCCGAGTTGTTCAAAGCCGCTAAGGAGAATGCCCAGTGGCGCTACAACAACTACCGCCGTCTGGCCCGCCAGCAGTGGGGTGTTGATCCTGAGGCATGATTTAGGCTTTAGGTTTTAGGGGTTTTAAAGACTCTAAAACCAGAAACCGCAAACTAAACGCGGGGCTGGAACACGTTTCCAGCCCTGTGTTTTCTTTATTCCCTCTGCTTCAACATTTTAACCTGAAAATTTGGAAAATCACACAATTCGCCTTACCTTTGCGACAACCTGAACGCGATAATGGCTCGATTCCTTTCAACTTTGAACCAAACGATAAACCGGTCAGGGTAAAAATGCCGGACAATTGCTTTGCCCAGCATGGATGATGAATAACTTTTTGGATGAACTATTTATTTAAAATTCTTATGGAAAAAAGATTTCACATTTCAAGGAGAACAAGCTGGCTACTGCTTTGCTTATTGCTTGTGGCGCTTGCAACATCGGCCCAGGATGTAGTGACGCCCCTGAATGGCGACGTGAACTGCGACAGTGAGGTAAATATCGCTGACGTGAACGCGGTCATCGACATCATTTTTGACAATGGCACATATAGTGCCGCTGCCGATGTGAACCATGACGGCGAAACCAACATTGCCGATGTAAATGCCGTCCTTGGCCTCATTCTTGACGAGCAAGCCAACCACATTGAGACGTTCACCGTGGCAGGCGTGACATTCAGTATGGTAGAGGTCGAGGGAGGCACGTTCCAGTCGATTCACAGCCCTCAAGTGACCTTGTCACCGTTTGCCATCGGGCAGACCGAGGTGACGCAAGCCTTGTGGGTAGCCGTGATGGGCAACAATCCGAGCTATTTCAACAGCGACCTCAATCCCTCATGCGACCTCAACTGCCCTGTCGAGCAAGTGTCATGGGATGACTGCCAGGAGTTTATCGCCAAGCTCAACGAGATGACAGGCAGAAAATTCTGCTTGCCCAGCGAGGCCGAGTGGGAATTTGCCGCACGTGGCGGCAACTATAGCCACGGCTACAAGTATGCTGGCAGCGATGATAAAGACGAGGTCGCATGGCATAATCAGAATTCCGGTCATAAAACTCATCCCGTAGCCGAGTTGCTTCCCAACGAATTAGGGTTATATGACATGAGCGGCAATGTAGAGGAGTATTGTCAGGATGGATGGGGCAACAACTACTTCTGCACTAACCCGTTGACCAACCCGATTCTGCCAACGACCGACGGTGAGCATGTGGCTTGTGGTGGCAGTTGGAATTACACCGGCTCGTTGGTTTCAAGTGTCCCGGCTTCATCAGCATGGCCTGCAAGAGGTCTGCGCCTTGCGATGGGCGAACCGGCCTATGACACACCACTGTCGCTGTCAAAATACGAAACAGAAATCAAAGACGGCTTGTTTGACGTGGTGACCATTGCGGGTGGCAGCGGCATCTATCAGGTGAACTGCGACAACAGCGAGGCCCTGACCGTCTCACATAAAGACACTACCATCCGGCTGGATGCCATCGAAGTGGGAACGGCCAATGTCACCGTCAGCGATCTCACCACTGGTGAAAAGGCGACCGTTGCCGTGACACTCAACCCGAGCGAGTTTGTCATGGAGAAATTCACCGTGGGTGACGAGAAGTTTGCCATGATCAAGGTTGACGGCGGCACTTTCCTGATGGGAGCGACACCCGAGCAGGAGCCCGAAGCCACCGACGACGAGCGACCGGTTCACGAGGTGACGCTCTCGTCGTTCTTCATCGGGCAGACCGAGGTGACAGTGGGATTGTGGAAAGCCGTGATGGGCTACTGTCCCATACCGTCTTATCTGCCAGAGCATGATCACGACCCCAGAATGCCTGCACGGCTCGTATCATGGGATGATTGTCAAGAGTTTATCGCCAAACTCAACGAGATGACCGGCAGGACATTCCGCATGCCCACCGAGGCCGAGTGGGAGTTCGCCGCACGTGGCGGCAACTACAGCCACGGCTACAAATATGCCGGCAGTGACAATCTTGACGACGTTGCCTGGTATGAAGAGAACTGGGAAGAAAGTGAGGATCATTTTGTCAGAATGAAGGCTCCCAACGAGTTGGGCTTGTATGACATGAGCGGTCTGATGTGGGAGTGGTGCCAGGACTGGTATGGGCCCTATGGCAGCGATTCTCTCATCAATCCGGTTGGACCTGAATCAGGTACTGACCGTGTGATTCGCGGTGGCAGTTACTCTTCGGCCAATTACTGCCGCGTGTCATGTCGTAATAGCAACCCACCCGATGAAAGAGTCCGCATCGGCTTGCGCCTCGTCATGGAAGAGGATGGGCGTTAGGTTTTAGGCGTTAGGGGCTTTAAGGGCTTTAAAAACTCAGGACAAAGGACTAAAAACCCAAAAACAAGAACAGGGTTGGGATTGTGTTCCAGCCCTGTGTTTTTTGTCTTATTGAAACAAAAAAACGGTAATTGGTATCGATTTTTCGGAAAAAATCATTACATTTGCAGTATCTTCTATACAAATGACATTTTCACCAAAACCTTTAAAAATATGAACAAAATTGACCAAATTCTGAAAAAGTACCTCAAGGCGGTGGATAGCGGCAAGATTTTCAGCAAGCCGATTAAACCAATTTACTTGATTATCGGCTGGTTGCATCTGCTCTTGCCATTGTTTCTCATTAAGGTGGCCTATGACACCTACAACAACGACTATTACCGCAGCGGTTTCAAGCAGCTGCGCTACACATTCGGTGACCACGATGTGATTATCGGATTTGTGCTTGTAGCGTTGTTTGCTGTTGCTTGCCTCGCGGCCTATTGTGCCATCAAGTTCTGGACCGACCGTGCCAAACGTCTTGACGTCCTGATCAAGCCCAGCAATGAATTCTGCGTCCTGCCCATCATTGTGACGTTTACCCGCAATTTGGGTGAAGGCTTGGCCCTGGTCATGGTCAGTTGGGGCATCGGCATCTCAGTCATCGTGGGCCTTGGCCTGCTGTGTGCCGCATTTGTCGAGTCAGAGTATTTCAAAGAGATTTTCAAGGCATCGATGAGCGTGCTCTTTGGCGGCACCATCCTCACCATTGTCTCGAGTTATCTGACGCTGGTTCTCCATCGTTACCTCTCAGAGCTGATGGGACTGCTGGTATCTATTGCCTCAAATGTTTCACGCATTGCCCACAAGTAAACTTTAACCATTAAAACCAATAGACCAACCATTATGAAGAAATGTCCACAATGTGAACGCATGCTCCCCGATGATGCAAAACAATGCACCTACTGCGGGGAGGAACTGGATGACGTCGTGAGCCAGCCTGCCAGCCAGGAGCCCCAAGAGGATGTTGAAATCCAGGAAGAGCCCCTTGAAGATGTTCAAGAAGTGGCACAGGAAGAGGCCCCCAAGCAGCCTCAGCCCGCCCGCAAAACGGTTAGTGCAGCCGCTCCCAAGCAAGAGCGCCCTGCAACGAACACCAACATGCTGTATGGCATTATCGCTTTCCTTGCAGCGCTGCTGGTGTGCGGCGGCGTGTTCTGGTTCATGAGCCAGGACAAGGGTTCCCCAACCGAGGAGCCAGTCACCGGGCAGGTGATTGAAGCCCCCGCCGAAGAAGCCGTTACCGAAGAAGCCATGACCGAAGAGCCGTTACCCAATGACGGCTACAGCCAGGCGAACCCTGTCAATGACGATGGCCCCGTGGCCGACGAGGACGACACGGGTTGCACCCTCGGCAAGGTGATGGTTACCGGCGAAAACGTGAGGTTGCGCACATCGCCCGAAATCAACAACCATAACATCTTGAAGGACAAGAAGGGCAAGAACCTGCACCCGAAGAAAGGTCAGGTTCTGGAATGTATCGACGCCGAGGGCGACTTCTACTTTGTCTATTTCAATGACATGCCCTGCTACATCTCCAAGCAATTCACCAAGTTTGTGGAATAACCACAGGACACTTTCACTCGTTAAGAAATTCAATACATCAAGAAATATAACACTATGAACCGTTCAACACTACTGCTCTTGTCGCTCATGCTTGTCCTGCTCTCGTGCGGCGGCAACAAGGACGACAAGAAAGATGCAAGCCAAGCGGCGGCACCTGCCGCAAACAGCGAAGCGGCAGCGCCTCCTCAACTGAAAATCAGCGATAATGCCGATTATGACAAGGAGAGCCCCTTTATCGTCATCTCCAAAAAGGACTTGACACTCACCGTCTATGCCCGCAGCAATGGCGGCGACACCATTGCCATTGCCTCTTTCCCCGTGTGCATGGGCAAGAACAAGGGCAACAAGGAGGGAAGCGGTGACATGCGCACGCCCGAGTCACCCGCCGGCGAGCCGTTCTCCATCACCATGATTCAGGACGCATCGACCTGGACCCACGACTTCGGCGACGGCCGAGGCAGCATCCTGGCCTATGGCAACTGGTTCCTGAGGCTCAAAACGCCCTTTAACGGCATCGGCATCCACGGCAGCACCAACAACGAGAACTCGGTGCCCGGCCGTGCCAGCGAGGGTTGCATCCGCCTGCTCGACAAGGACATCATCACCCTCAAGGAACGCTATGCCTACGTCGGTATGCCCGTCACCATCCAAGCCGAGGATCAAGCCCCCTTCCCCTGGGAACAACGCGCCCGCCGGAAGGCCACCAAATAAATCCTACTCCCCAACAATCAATTTGTACCCGATACCGCGCACGTTGACAATGCGCAACGATGCGTCAAGGGCAAGACGGTGGCGCAATTTGGTGATAAACACATGCAGGCTCTTGTTGTTGAAGAAACTGTCATCGCCCCAGAGTTCCAGAAGGAGCGACTGGGATGTCACCACCTCGCTGGGATGCAGGCACAAGTGCCTCAAGATTTCGCTCTCGCGGTAAGACAATTCGATTCTTGCACCCGTGGGCACATGGGTCAACCGTTGGATTACTGAATCGAAAAGGTATTGGCCGATGGTGAAACGTGTGGCTTGTTCGGGTTGCGGCGCGACGGTACATGCTCGACCCAGCAACGCCTTGATGCGGACGATGAGTTCCTGCATCCCGAAGGGTTTCTTCAGGTAATCGTTGGCTCCCATCTCAAAGCCATGCACCACATCGTTAACCGCCGAGCGTGCCGTCAAGAAGATGACTGGCGTCTGCTGGTCGCTCTTGCGGATGCGCCTCACCAGTTCAAATCCGTCGAGACGCGGCATCATCACGTCCGCCACGAGCACATCGGGCTTATTGGCGGCATATAGCCCCAAGGCTTCCTCCCCGTCACTGGCCACAGTCACATGAAATCCTTGACCATCCAGCGTGTCCTTAATGATCATCGCCAGAGTGCGCTCGTCCTCGGCTAGCAGTATGTTGATGGTCTCGTTCATATGAATATGATTGTAAAAGTGGTACCCTCACCTCTAATGCTTGAAACATCGATGCTCCAGCCATGCTTCTCGACCATCGTTTTGACATAGAACAGCCCCAAGCCATAACCCTTGACGTCGTGCAGGTCACCCGTGGGCACACGGTAGAACTTGTCGTATATGTGCGGCAACTTGTCGGCAGCTATGCCTATACCATGGTCGGTAACACTGATGGCCGTTGATGTTGCGGTAATTTCAACATGGGCCTCGCCTAGGGAATACTTGATAGCGTTGTCAATGAGGTTGTTCAATATGTTGCTCAAGTGGGCGCGGTCAGCCTGCACAGTCAAGTCTTCGGGCTCGATGCGGGTCGTGAAGATGACGGGCTTATCGGCTTTCAACTGTTGCTGCTCGATGACGGGTTGCAGCAGTTCGACAAGATTCAACGTCTCGATGTTGAGTTTGAACTGCCGACGCCGTTCCATGCTCATTGACAGGATTTGCTCGACCATACCGCTCAACCGTTCCAATTGCTGCCGGCACAGGGTCAGGTAATGGCGCCGCTTGGTTTCATCGGCCTGTTCGCCGAAGTTGAGCAACGCATCATTGGCGGCATAGGCCACGGCAATGGGTGTCTTCAACTCATGGGTAATGTTATTGGTGAAGTCGGTCTTCATCTCGTCAAGCGTGCGCTGCCTGAGGATAGTCTTGATTAAGTAATAAAAAGCAAGTCCCAGCAGCAGCACAATAAGGCCTGATGCCGTCAAAATCCCCGCCATTTCCCGCAAGACAAGTCCTGTGGTGGGTTCGATAGTGAGTTCGTAACGGCCATAATCTGTCCAGTTATAAACGAAATGCCGTGCATTTTTAGTGGGCACATACCCTGCTGTCACATGCTGAAAAACGGTGTCGGTCTTGATGCAGACCAATTTGTGTTCGCCGTTCAACCCCAGTTGCTGCAATCCTGCCGTGAGCAGGCTATCATATTTCTCATATCGGGTGCCTTCAAAGCGGTCAACACCCAAGTGCAGCCCCTGTTGAATCATCGAAGCCAGTTCGGTTACCGAGATCTGTTCTTCGAGCATCTTCATGAAAGCATTGTCATCGGCTATGGTGTCGCTCTCGGCCTGAGGGCTAGAACGCAGCACCACACCAGTCTTCTGTTCAAGTGTATCTCCGTCAAGTGCAACCTGGGTGGTAGTGACGCTTGAGGTAACGATACTACCATCCTCTCCAATGCCAGCGCTCACGTCCATCGTGCCGTGGGGGCCTTTGTCCTCGATACTCTTGAGGCGCAGAAAAACCTCCTTGAGGTCAGCGACGCGCATGGCTTCCTGAATGTCGTTGTCCATCTGCTCACCTATGGTGAAGTGCAGCTGCTCCAGCCAATAGGCCTGATAAGCAGCGACGCCCAATAACGCCACAATCACCAACGCCCCGATATATTTCAACCTTGTGTTCATCAGCCACAAAAATACACAATAATCCCATCAGCCACCAAATCCGTTAAGACTAAATAAGTTTTTGGTTAAGACTTGGTAAGTCACGGGAGAGTGGCGGAGTGGGATGATGGGGGTAATTTTGCCGCCGAAATCAATCAATAATCAAGAAATGAACATGCCAAAAATTATCGTGATTGTGGTTGCTGTCATGATGACGGCCGCCAATGCGTTGGCTCAGGAAACCGCTGGGCAAGTCGAAGAAAAGCCAGATAGTATCACTTTAAGCGTCAACGATACCATAGCCCTTAAAGATGTGGAGGTGGTGACGATGCGCCAACTGGTCAAGACGCTGGATGACCGCGTGAGTTACAATGTGCAGGCTGACCCTGAGGCTCGCACGAGCACCGTGCTCGACATGCTGCGCAAGGTGCCCCTGGTGAGTGTTGACGGCCAAGACAATGTGCGCGTCAATGGCAGCGGGAGTTTCAAGATTTACAAGAACGGGCATCCGGATCCTGCCTTGTCGTCCAACCCCAGGGAAGTGCTGCGTGCCATGCCGGCTAGCGTAATCAAGCGCATTGAGGTCATCACCGAACCTGGCGCCCGTTACGATGCCGAGGGAGCGACGGCTATCCTGAACATCGTCACAGTCGAGGGCATGCGCATCGAGGGTGTGAACGGCACCGTATCGGCTTCGATTAACACCTTCGGCTCGCCCAATGCGAGTGCTTATGTCGGGGCACGAGTTGGCAAGTTCACACTGGGGACGACAGCATTTTACCAGAAACAGGCACATCGGCAGTTTGCAGGTGAGGACGAGACATGGACGACCTATAAGGACACGGGCACCACGATGTATAACCGTTACCGCAATGAGCAGCCCGCTTGGGTATATAACCTTAACCTGAACGCCAGCCTGGAAATCGATTCGCTGAACCTGATTACGGCATCTTTTGGTGGTTACCGCTACGGACTGAACATCTACGGCGACAGCCACATCGAGTATCATGACGCGGCAGGACAGTTGATTACGTCCTATGACAACCCGTTTAACCTGCCGCAGTATGGCTTCATGTCGTGGAACGGACGTGCCGATTGGGAGCACCGCACCCAGCGCAAAGACGAAGTCTTGACCGCCTCCTACATGTTCTCGACAACGGGCCAGCACGAGGAACAGTATGACTCGCTCATCAATCTGGTCAATCCGCCGTTTGACTACACAGCCTACAGCAAGTGGGGCAAGGAACGCTTTATCGAGCACACGTGGCAACTCGACTACCAACTGCCGCTATGGAGCCATCACCTACTGGAGATGGGCGGCAAGTACATCCTTCGCCTGAACAAGAGCCACAACCGCATGCAGTATAACAGCGAAGCTGAACTGGATACTGACACCCGCTTCAGGCACAATATGCACGTGGGTGCCGCCTATGCCTCTTGGCGATACACGGTGGGCGATTTTACCCTGCGTGGCGGCTTGCGTTACGAGTACAGCCACTTCCGCGCCAGTTACCCCAATGGCGACAAGGAAGCTTTCGGGCGCGACCTGCACGACGTGGTACCCTCGGCAAGCGTGCACTGGCAAATGACGCCGTTTAACAGCCTGCGCCTGTCATGGGCGACGAGCCTCAACCGCCCGGGCATTCAGTACCTCAATCCCGCCGTAAGGCGCTACACCACAACAATAGAATATGGCAATCCGCACCTTTCGAGTGCTCGCAACAACATGTTGAGCATCAACTTCCAGCACACGGGCAACCGCTTGACCTTCAATGTCAAGCCTACCGTGACCATCACCAATAACCTCATCGGTTCCTATCGCACCTCCCATGACGGCATCGTGTACACGACCTACAGCAATGACTGCCGTTACCTGATGGCTGGCGTGGGCGGTTTCCTGCAATGGATGATGACATCCAAAACCACATTCTACATAAACGGCGAGTTGTGCTATAAGCGTTATCGCAACCCGTCACAAGACTTGACCAACAGTGGCTGGGGAGGCAACCTGTATGCCCAACTCTCGCAGCAGTTGCCGTGGAAGTTGCGTGCTACGGCGACCTGCATGTGGTACGAAATCGGCCACGACCTGCGTCATGTGTATGGTTACAGCACCATACCCGAACCGACGATTATGCTGGGTCTGTCGCGTTCGTTCCTCAAGGATAACCGATTGACGGTGAAGTTGACTGCCAATTCCATCCTGCACAAGTATGAGGTGTCCAAGGGATATGTGACTCAAGGTGAATACACAAACCACGGCGTGGGCCACAATAATCAGCGCAATGTGCAACTGTCGCTAAGTTATGCCTTCGGCTCCAGCAACACTCGCGTCAAACAGACCGAGAAGACCGTCGAGAACGACGACCTGGTGGGAGGCCTGAGAAGCGGAAACTGATTTTGAAAACAATAAATACAATGTATTGTTTATCAACACAATATATTTGTCCTTTATCGTCAGCGGATTTTAGGGATTATCTGGATGGCATACGCATATTCCTGCCTCACGCTAAGACGCCAAGACGCTAAGAATCTTATATGGCATCCGCACGGGAAGTCGGTCGCTTTTCAGCAAAGATAGCCATTTATCAGAAATCATCAAAAAAGTCGTTACCGTTCACACTAAAGATTGCAGATAGTTAATAAATTTTGATGTATTTGTTCTGTTCATCAACTTTTTTATTGTATCTTTGCATCAAATCAATTAACAAGCCTAGAGCAAACAACATTTAATATCTTAAAACCCTAAATCATTATGGAAGAAGAATTTGAAATTATTGAGCGTGGTCTATTAAGTGACGTTAATGGTGAGTCTGAAATCAATGATATCATTAACATCAGTGTTGACAGGCCTCTAGAAAGTGTGGCTACAAGATCGGCCAAACCCGCAAGTGTAAATAAAAGTAAAGTCAGCTCCAAGGTGCTGAATTACCTGGGTATTGTAAAGGTGACCACCAGTTTTAAGACCCGCAATCCTAAAGCATGGCTGCTGCAGGCCCTACTTAACGAGTTGGGATATTCATTGAAACCCGATGGCTTTTTCGGTCAACTGACCTTGGATCAGGTCAAAAAATTCCAAGCTGCTAATGGCTTAGTTGCTGATGGCATCGTTGGATCGGCAACCTGGACCGAACTCATCTACCAGGGCAAATGCAGGATTTCCAACAGTAAAATCAGTGAGCAGGATTATAGGGATGCCGCCAATACGTTAGGCGTTGAAGTCGCCGTGGTCAAAGCCGTCAAAGACGTGGAAGCAGGTGGAGCGGGATATGTGTTCAGTAATCATCCTACCATCTTGTTCGAGAGCCATATATTCTGGAAAGAACTTAAGAAACTCGGAGTCAATCCCAGAACTTATAAGGACCCTGAAATCTTGAACGAGACATGGAAACAAGGTAAGGCATACTACGTTGGTGGCGTGGGTGAGTTTGCCCGCCTGCAGAAGGCCCGCCTGATTAACACTGATGCAGCCAATGCCTCAGCCAGTTGGGGCTTGTTCCAAATCATGGGTAATAATTACAAAACCTGCGGATGCAGTTCAGTAAGTCAATTTGTTAATCGAATGTGCCAGAGTGAAAGAGAGCAGCTCATGCTGTTTGTGGCATTTATTAAGAACAACAAACTGCACACCTACCTGCAGAAAAAAGATTGGGCAGGCTTTGCTTATCGTTACAATGGCCCTGGTTACACGGATAATATGTATCACATCAAACTCGAGAGGGCCTATAATAAGTACAAATAATAAATCCATAGGATAATCCATTCATCGGTTGGCTCGACAAACCACTTCAATCATTTCAACGAGCTGCCGACGAGCAATAATAACAGCCACGCCAGCAAGGGCCTAGATCCCGCTGACGTGGTTGTTTTTACCGTTAATTTGAAAGATTTTCTTCTACAGGCCTTCCTCACTTTTGGGGTTGAGGGGATAGTCGATGGAGTAGTGCAGGCCGCGTGACTCCTTGCCGCCGATGGTCTAGCGGGAGATGAGGTAAGCCCGGTTGATGATGTCGAGCGACTGGCAATAGGCTTTAGCCAGCATGGCAGCACGGGCAAACGCAGAAAAAACGGAAACGCGGAAACAAAAAAACGGCCGGCTGATTTCTCAGTCGGTCGCTTCGTGTTTTTGATGTGGTACCTCCGGGGATCGAACCAGGGACACGCGGATTTTCAGTCCACTGCTCTACCACTGAGCTAAG
>JAEEGK010026679.1_pt1 | contig 11737 bp, 6 predicted proteins | sample 8958771 | NCBI WGS metagenome assembly JAEEGK01 (sample SAMN16246547, study PRJNA631951) | gut metagenome | biome: gut microbiome; feature: rumen; material: SC-attached | host: Bos | place: Iran: Karaj | collected 2018-10 | reverse complement strand
ATATTTATCCCCAATTATATTGTTTTTGTGATTTGTTACATAAAATGAAAAAAAAAAATTTATTTCTTTATTATAAATAAAAATAAATGATTATTATAGTAAACAAAAAAAATCCAAAAAAAAATAAAAAAATCTTATGAAATAAAATAAAACAAAATAAAAAAATAAATAAATATAATGAACACTCCTTCTCTTACTTTATCTCAAGCAGTTAAAAGTGTGCTAAAAGAAAACTACTGTAATTTCACAGGTCGTGCTCGTAGAAGTGAATATTGGAATTTTTTTTTATTTACTATGATCCTATCATTTATTGTTAATTTTGGGATAAATATACTAGCTGCTGTCTTCGGAATAAAATCAGGTTTGGTGTTTATTCCTTTAATAATTGTATTTGGTTTTTTTATTTATCTTTTTATTCCTGGTTTAGCAGTAACGGTCAGAAGACTTCATGATACAGGAAGATCAGGTTTATATTATTTTATTGGATTGATTCCTTTTGTTGGAGGAATAATTTTAATTATTATTCTATTAGAAGATTCTCAACCTAATACAAATATGTATGGTCCTTCAAACAAATATGTTAGTAATAATATAAATCCTATTCTTGCTCAAGGTAATTATATTCCTCCTCAAGGTAATATTGTTGTTCAAGGTAATGTTGTTTATCCTCAAAACTATGTTCAAGGAAATGTTGTTCCTGGTCAAGGAAATATTGTTGTTCCTGGACAAGGAAATATTGTTGTTCCTCCTGGAAATATTGATTATACTCCACAAATCAATAATGCCTATAACCAAAATACTAATGTTTAAATAATTTGTTTTTAAATTTAGAATTTAAAATGTTTTGATAAAACCAATTATTTTTTATATTTTTTACTTTTACAAAGATAAATATCCTTTATTAATTTAAATTTTGGAACAAAAACAATTGATTTTTCTTTAAAAAAAAAATGAAAATTCATTTAGTTTAATAATTTTGATTTTATTTTTTATTTTCCTTATAAATTGGACAAAATTATCTCTTTTTTAACCAACTACCAATGAAAAAACTATAACTATTAATTTATGATAAAAATTAAAAATAATTATATATTAATTCAAATATGACAATGAGACCATCCTTTTACTCAAAAAATAAAAAAAGAGTCTTTTCTCAAAATCACTATTATTCTTTGGAAGAACCAGTAAAAGTGAATATTGGTTTTAATGTCATTATATTATTTAGCAGTTTTAATAAACTTTTTTAATGCTTTTTTGTTTTATTTTCCAATAATTTCTTTCTTTTTTTCCTAATATTTACTTATTTATATTTATAATAAATCCTGAAATAGATGTATAGTTAGAAGATTTCATGATAAAGTAAGATCATGTTTTTATTATTTTTTTCTATTTATTCCTTTTATTGTGTTTATAATATTTTTTATTATTTTATTAGTTTAAGATTCTCAATCTAATCCAAGTTTTTATGGTGCTTCACCTAAATATTGTAACTATAATAATCCTGAAATTGTTTTAACTTCTATTATTAATATTTATATGATAATAATCAAATTAATTTTTTTATCCTAGGAACTATTATTTCTTCCCAATTTTATTATCATAGGAATGGAAAGTTAATATTATTTTTCCTCATTTAAAAGTTGATTATATCAAGAAAATTATTATATTTAAATAAATTATTTTCAATTATAATTAAATTTTTTTCTTTTAATAAAATAATAAATGAGCATTATTTTTTTTATGAATATATGATAATTGTTTTTGTAAATATTAATAAAAGTTGTATAATTAATATTTATTTGATATATACAATCATAATATTGATTATTTGAATTTAAAAAAGAATAAGAATAAACTTTTTAGGAATCATATCTATTATAGAAATATTTATTTGTATCCTTGGAGAAGAATTAAAAAAAGGGAAATATTTCAAGATAATAATTTAAATAAATAATTCCTTTCTTTAATTTATTATCAATATTTAAACTATTATTTAGAATAATGATTGATTATTCTACTTATATTAATATTTTAATAATTAGTTTTTATATTTTTACATATAATAAAAAGATTAAGTAAATATTACTGAATTCAAAATATATAAAAATATGAATACAATAACAAATTAATTGATTCTACTTATATATACAATATATAAATAAAAAATCCCTAAAATTAATTTTATTATTTAAATGAAAATATATTTCAAAACAACCAACATAAAATTATATAAAATAAATAAAAAAGTATGGACAACATGCAAATTGAAAATTCAAATTTAGAAAAGAAAGAAGGAATATATATAACTTCACCAGAAATAATAGAAAAAGTAAAAAAGGAGCTTCCCGAATTAATAACAGAATATAATGATATAGGATATTTAACTCAAAAAAAATTTAATTTACCATCAATAACATTTAGAAACAAATTAAAAAATAAATTAAATTTAGATTCATTGGAAGAAGAAACAAAATATTCGAATTTTCATCCTTGTTTTTCAAAAGAAAATTTTTATAATTATTATGAATCTTGTAATAAATTTCATCCTAGAATGGATCATATATTAAAAGATGGTTTATCTCCAAGAAATATAATATTAAAAACAAGGAAATTTAATAAAGAAGAAAAAACAATTATTTCAGATTTAAAAAAAGATGAAATTATTCAAAGATCTTTAGGTCAAGGAATGTTTATGAGAATTCAGAAATATAAAATGTTAAATAAGAAAAATCCTTTTAAATTAATTATTTCTTCTTTGGAACCTGGAAATATTAATAATAATGAAAAAGAAAAAAAAATTTCTCAAACTAATTCTTTCAAAAAAAAAAATATGAAACCTAAAATTTATCATTTATATAATGAAAATAATAAAAAAGATAAAAATGATAAAAAAAATTTACCTAGAAAAAGTAGTATATTAATTGCTCCTTTAAATGAATTATTAAGATTTGATAAACCACCTTCTTTACTTTTAAGACCTATTGATAATACTTCTAATTTAATCAAATTACATAAAATGAAAAATAAAATTAGAGATAATATTATTTTAAATGCTCTTGAAAAATGTGGAGAAGGAGATAAAAAATATTTAATTGGAATTTAATTTTTTCTTGAAAAAATATCATATATATATTAAGTTAATTTATATTATTGTATTTGAAATAAAATATTTTTTATTTTTTAAATTATTTCATTTTTAAAAGTTAAATAATAATTATTACTAATATTTATTTAAATTATAGATTTTATATAAATCTTATAAAATATTTAATATATAAAAGATCTTAAAGATAATTTTTTACTATTCTACAAATAAATTAACTTTTAATAAATAGACTAATAAATCTTCAATTTAAAAAAGTTTTAAATAAAAAGCTTAAAAAATAGTTATAAATAAAATATATTATGAATGAAAATAAAAAAAATAAAAAATGAAAAAGAAAGATTCACCAAATATCGGAGACATTAATCTTCATATAAAAACAGCTTTAGAAGAAACTGGAGATAATTGGGATTTTTTATTAGGTGATTATAATAATAATGGAACATTAGATTTATATTGTATTAAAAAGAGTAATACTGAAACTAATTCAACTGAAGTTCATATATTAAATGGAAATGATAATTTTCAATCTTTTCTTTTAAAAACTAAAACTAAGTTAGAAGAAACTGGAGATAATTGGGATTTTTTATTAGGTGATATTAATAATAATGGAACATTAGATTTATATTGTATAAAAAAAAGTAATACAGGAAGTAATTCAACTGAACTTCATATATTAAATGGAAATGATAATTTTCAATCTTTTCTTTTAGAAACTGGAACTGCATTACAGGAAACTGGAGATAATTGGGATTTTTTATTAGGTGATTATAATAATAATGGAAAATTAGATTTATATTGTATTAAAAAGAATAATACTGAAACTAATTCTACTGAAGTTCATATATTAAATGGAAATGATAATTTTCAATATTTTCTTTTACAAACTGGAACTGCATTACAGGAAACTGGATAAGATTTATCCTTTTAAAGATAAATTGTATATCATTCATAAAAATGGTGATAATAACTTTAAAGATTTAATTTGCTTAAAAATCATAAGCATATAATTATGATTTTTTTATAAATGATTTTAATATAGAAAACAATAATCAATTAATAACTAATTTCTATTATATTTTAAAAACCTATTAAATATGAAGATTATTTAGTTAATTTATCACAAATAAGATAATTAATTTAAAAATAAATTTAGAAAATAATCATAAACTCACAACAATGTTTAAATTATTTAATATTTAATTTTCATTATTTTTATTTATTATTAATTCATTCTCTATCTAATCAATAAGAGTTGAATTAATACTATAATTTAATTATTTATTAAAACTATTTGATTATTATAAATAAATCAAATAAAAAAATACTTTTTTTCAAAATAATTAAATGCAAAAAATATGAATTAGAAGGTAAATATAAATAAATATATATTTGAATCAAATATTTCAAATTATTTAACAAAAAATAGATTTCCTTATTTAAAAAATTATATTTATTTTAATGATAAAACTGAATTTATACCTGAGCAATATATATTTTTCTGATTTCTTTTATTAAACATTAAAACTTTTATAATCATAAAACTTTAAACAATTTTTATTTTATTTACATAAAAAATTATTAAGAACCAAAAAGTAGAAAATATTTCTTGATTAATATTATTTAATAAATAAAAAATGACAAAATTAAAATAATTAAATCTTAATTTTATAAAAAAAATGAAAAAATAAAAAAAGATGAAAAATACCTTTAATTAAATATAATTAATAATACTAAAATGTCCTGAGCCATCAACAGAATGAACATTATAATTATCATCCATAATTAAATAATTATCATCAACTTTAATAAAATTAGAATTTTTAGTAAATAAACATCTGACTTTTTCATCATCATCAAAATCAATAATTTCAATAGTATTTCCATAAGAATCAAATTTAAAAAAATAATCAAATATTAATTCTCCATCACCTTTAATTCCTCCAAATAAATATATATAACTTCTATTTTCAATATGAACATTAGAAATACATTGAATATTATATTTATTTAAATTAACATTAATAAAATTCCATTTATCTAAAAGTTTTAAATCTATAAATTCAATTGTTTCAGTATAATTATTCATTGGGAAATTATATCCAAAAAAAGCATATAATTTATTATTTAACATACAATAAGTTGAATTTGCTCTTTCTAAATTTAATTCTGGTATTTCTTTTATTTTTAAATTTTCAAAAGAATAAAATTCTACTTTTTTATTAAATTTACCAGAAATAGAAAATATTCTTCTATTTATATCATCTAAAAGTAATGAACCACAATTATGATTATTTAAAAATTCACATATTTTTTTTATTGATTTTTTTTGATCATTAAAATAAAATAATTTATTAGTATTTTTCCCTGTTAAAATAAATAAACCATTTAAAGTATTTAATATTATTGTTCCTTCACTTTGAAATTCTTTATCATATGAATGATATATTTTCATTTCTCCTAAATTATGTTTTGAAAAAATATTTTTTTGAATATCATATTCTGTAAAATTTGAATCTGAATTTATTGAAAATAATTTTCTTTGTTTTGGATTTATTATAAAATTAAATGAATCATAATTTATTTCATTTTCAAAATTATTTGTTTTAGATAATATATTTTCAATATCTGGATTTGAAAATAAATATTCTTTATAATTTCTTTCAGAATATATTTTTAAATTATCATCTGAATAATTTTTATTATTATGATATTCAAAGTTTTTTTTTATTTGAATTTCTTGAATTTTTGTTTTAGGTAAAGGAATTTTTAATTTAATTTCTTCAATTTGTTTATTCTTCTTTTCAATACTAAATTTTAAATCACTTAAAGATTTCTTTTTATATATTTTTATTGATTTATCATCTGTTATAATATCAGAAAAAGATTCTTTTAATTCATTTTGAGTTTTCTCTTTTGTTATTTTTTGTAATTTTATTATTAAATTATCTTTATCTTTTAATAATTGAAGTGATGATTCTAATTTCTTTTTATAATTTCTAATTCAATTTTTAATTCTTCATTTTCTATATTTATTTTTTTATTTTTGTTTTAAAAAAAAATCAGAATTATTTTTTTAAATTGCATAATATCACTAAATAATTATATAATTAAAGAAATTATATGACAGTAATAAATTAAAAATAAAGTAAAATTAGGAATTAATTATAAAAAAATGGTAATAAAAGAAATCTATTTGATTATATTCTTCTCTCTATTAGTGAATTCATTTCAAAAAGGGAAAAAAGGGATTTTTGAGCCAACAAAAATAAAAAAGATGAATATAAAAAACAGAATTTTTAGAGCTTCAGTAACAGATAATTGTTTTTTTTCAAACGGTATTATTTCTGAAGAAGCATATAAATATTATGAGGAATTATCAAAAGAAGGAACGTCAACAATATTTACAGGGGCAGTATTAATTAGCAAAGGATCATTTTTTGAAAAAATGGGAACATTTTTAATAGACAAAGATGATTATATAGAACAATTTAAAAAATTAACAAATATAGTTCATAAAAACAATGCAAATATAATTATGCAAATAATTCATTCAGGTGTATTAATTAATGAAGGGAAAGAAGAAATATATGGACCAAGTAATGTATATAATCCTTTATTAAAAACTCAAAATAAAGAATTAACTAAAGAAGATATATTAACAATAGAAGAAGAATATGTAAAAGCAGCAATAAGAGCTAAAAAAGCAGGTTTTGATGGAATTGATATTCATTCTGCTCATTTAAGTTTATTAAATCAATTTTTATCTCCTGCTTTTAATAAGAGAAATGATGAATATGGTGGAAATGATGAAAATAAAGCCAGAATAATTGTTGAAATTATTGAAAAAATAAGAAAAAGTGTTGGAAATGATTTTATTATTTCTGTTAAAATTAATGTTATTGATGGTGTTGAAAATGGTATAAATGAAAAAGGACTTTTAACTGCATGTAAATTAATAGAAAAAGCTGGAGCAGATTTTATTCAAACTAGTGGAAATTATTATGAACATAAAATTAAACCTAAATCTCCTATTTTTTATGAAGAAGGAAAAAAAATTGCTGAAGTTGTTAATATTCCTGTTGTTTTAATTGGAGGAATTAGAGATATGGAAACTATGGAAGAAGTTTTAAATAATAGTAAAATTGAATATTTTGGAGTTGGAAGACCATTAGTTTGTGAACCTGATCTAGTTAAAAGATGGGAAAAAGGAGAAAGATGTAAATCTAAATGTATTGGGTGTAATACTTGTGTTAAGAATTTAGCTCATTCTTGTGTTTTAAATAAGAAAAAATAATATTTATTATTTAATTTTTATTTTTAAAGGAATAATAGGAGTATTTTAAATTTTTTTATAATTTATCTGAAAAATTTTTTGATGAAAAATATTTATCCTTTAATTGAAGTAAATATAGTTATTTATTTATAATTAATAAAATTAATTCTTAATATATTTATTGAATTAGCAAATAGAATTTTAAAAAATAATTAAATAATTTCTAAAATTGTCTAATAAATCTTTATAAAAAATAAATAATAAATAAAAATGTCAACAAGTGGAGGAATAGAGCCATTTTCTTCAATGGAAGTGAAAAAGGTGAAAGCAATTCAATTTGGTTTGATAAACCAAGAAAAATTAGTAAGAATAAATAATAAAAAATAATAGATAAAATTATCAGTAGCAAAAATAGATAAAACAACAATAGTAGATTCTGAAGGTAAACCAGTTAAAGGAGGAATAAATGATCGTAGAATGGGAACAGTGGATAAACAATTACCATGTGAAACATGTAATTGTAATTTTGAAAATTGTCCTGGGCATTTTGGTCACATTGAATTAGTAATGCCTGTTTACCATATTGGTTTTTTAGAAGAATGTAAAAAAATATTAAGATGTATTTGCTTCAATTGTTCTAAATGTCTATTACCAGATGATAAGAAATATAATGAAATAAGAAATATTCAAAATCCAAAAAAAAGACAAGCAGAAATTTACAATGTATGTAAAAATATAAAAGAATGTAAAATAACTCTGGATAATAAAAAACTTGAAGATGGAACAAGTGTTTCAGATTCGTCAGAATCACTAATTACACATCAAAGATGTGGATATAAACAACCAATATATAAAAGAAATAAAGATGATCCAATGAAAATTTTAATTGAATTTCAAGGTGATGAAGATGAAAATCAAGAAAAATGTAGAGAATTAAGTGCAGATGAATGTTTAAAAATATTTAATAAAATATCAGATGAAGATTGTAAATTATTAGGTTTTGATCCACAATATGCAAAACCAGGTTGGATGATAATAAAAAATTTAGCTGTGTGTCCACCACAAGTACGTCCTTCAGTAAGTGCTGATGCTAGTTTAAGATGTGAAGATGATTTAACTTCTCAATATAATCAAATTTTAAAAGTAAATCAAGAATTATATAAACAAGAAAAAGAAGGTGCTCCTGGTCATACAATGGCAGATAATTATAAACAACTTCAATTTGCAGTTGCTACATTAATGAATAATGAAATTTCCTCTGCTACAGCAAGACAAAAAAGTGGAAGACCTATTAAAGCAATTTCAGCAAGATTAAAAGGAAAAGAAGGAAGATTAAGAGGTAATTTAATGGGAAAAAGAGTTGATTTTTCTGGAAGATCAGTTATTTCTCCTGATCCTAATTTATTGCTTGATGAATTAGGTGTTCCTATGTCTATTGCTTTAAATTTAACTTTCCCTGAAACTGTTACTAAAATGAATATTGATCGTCTTAGAAAACTAGTTGAAAATGGTCCTACTAAATGGCCTGGTGCTAAATATATTATAAGAGATGATGGTATTAGAATTGATTTAAGATATATTAAAAATAAAACTGATATTCATTTAGCATTAGGTTATGTTGTAGAGAGACATATGCAAAATGATGATTATGTTATTTTTAATAGACAACCTTCTCTTCATAAAATGTCTATGATGGGTCATAGAGTTCATGTTCTTCCTTATTCTACTTTCAGATTAAATTTATCTGTAACTACCCCTTATAATGCTGATTTTGATGGTGATGAAATGAATATGCATCTTCCTCAATCTTTAGAAACTAAAGCTGAAATTATTAATATTATGCATGTTCCTAAGCAAATTGTTTCTCCTCAATCTAATAAACCTGTAATGGGAATTGTTCAAGATGCTCTTATTGGAGTTAAATTATTAACTGCAAGAGATAATTTCATCACTTATGATCAAGTTATGAATTTAGTTATGTGGATTAATGATTTTGATGTAAATTTACCTGTTCCTGCTATTTTAAAACCTGAACCTTTATGGACTGGAAAACAAATATTTAGTTTAATTGTTCCCGAAGTCAATTTAACTGGTTTTGCATCTGGTCATGATGAAAAAATGGGTGAAAAATTAAATTTAATAGATACTATAGTTCAAATAGACAATGGAGAATTAATTCAAGGTATAGTGTGTAAAAGAACAGTAGGTAATACAGGAGGAGGTTTAATTCATTGTATTTGGAATGAGAAAGGTCCAGAAAAGACATTATGGTTTTTAAGTAATTGTCAGAAAATAGTAAATAATTGGCTTCTTCTTTCTGGATGGACTGTTGGTATAAGTGATATTATATCTGATAATAAGACAAATAGTAAAATAAGAGAAACAATTCAAGATTTTAAAAAAGAAGTACGTAACTTATTAATAGAAGCTCAAAAAGGTAAATTAGAATGTCAACCAGGTAAAGGAATGATAGATTCATTTGAAGCTCAAGCAAATGCTACATTAAATGATGCTAGAAACAAAGCAGGAACTTACGTACAAGAATCTCTTCGAAATTCAAATCATTTAAAAAATATGGTATTAGCAGGTTCAAAAGGAAATATAACAAATATATCTCAAATTATAGCATGTGTAGGACAACAGAATGTAGAAGGTAAAAGAATACCATTTCATTTTAATAGAAGATCTCTTCCTCATTTTGTAAGAGATGATTATGGTCCTGAAAGTAGAGGTTTTGTTGAAAATTCTTATTTATCAGGATTAACTCCACAAGAATTTTTCTTCCATGCTATGGCTGGTCGTGAAGGTATTATTGATACAGCTGTCAAGACTTCTGATACAGGATATATTCAAAGAAGACTAGTTAAAGCTCTTGAAGATGTTATGGTTAAATATGATGGAACTGTTAGAAATTCTATAGGAAATCTTATTCAATTTCTTTATGGAGAAGATGGTATGGCGGGTGAATGGATTGAAGATCAAAAAATTGAAACTCTAAATATGACCAATGAAAAATTAAAAAAAAATTTCAAATTCATTGATGATAATGTTTATATTGAAGAATTAAATCAAAGTTTACGAAAATTTATGACTAGCGAAGAAGTTGAAAAATTAATATACAGTGATGAATTTGCAGATATTAAACTTGATTTAGAAGAGGAATATAAACAAATTATGAAAGATCGTGATGAAATGAGAGAAAAAATTTTTAAAAATGGAGAAGATAAAATTCACTTTCCTGTGAATATTCCTCGTATAATAAATAATGCCAAAAAGAATTTTGGAATAACACAAAAAAGTATAAGTGATTTACATCCAATGATAGTAAAGAAAAAATTAGAAGAATTAAAGAAGAAATTGATAGTAGTTAGAGGAAATGATGAAATGAGTACTGAAGCTCAAAGAAATGCAATAAGATTATTTACAATAGCATTAAATTATAATTTATCATGTAAAAGAATAATTGAGAAAGAAAGAATAAGTAGTAAAGCATTTGATGTAATATTAGGAGAAATAGAAAATAAATTTTTCCAAGCAATGGTTCGTCCAGGAGAAATGGTAGGTAATATTGCAGCACAATCAATAGCAGAACCTGCCACTCAAATGACTTTAAATACTTTTCACTTTGCTGGTGTTTCTGCTAAAAATGTTACTCTTGGTGTTCCTAGACTTAAAGAAGTTATTAATGTTGCAAAAACTTTAAAAACTCCTTCTATGACTATTTATTTAACTCCTGAAACAATTCCTTATAATGAGACTGAAGAACAAAAAAAAGAAAGAGATAATAGAATGAAAGAAAAAATTAGAGGTATACATTCTAAATTAGAATATACTACTATTGAAAATATCACTAAAGTCTCTGAAATTTATTATGATCCTGATATTTTTCATACTATTATTCCTGATGATGAATATGATGTCAAAACTCTAACTGATTTATTCGCCCAAAATTATGAAAAAGATAGAGAAAATTATTCTCCTTGGGTTTTAAGATTAGAATTAGATTATGAAGCTTTGGTTATTAAAAATTTAAGTATGGATTATATAGAAAAAATTATAAAAAAAAACTTAGAAAAAAATATAGATATTGATATTATATGTAGTGAAATAAAGAAATTTATTCGTATTCGTGTAAAATATAATCCTGAAAAAAAAATAGATAAAGATGTTTGTCACAGTGAAGAAATATTAAAGCAAATAGAAAATGTATTATTCAGAGATATAAAATTAATAGGAGTATCAAATATAAAGAAAGTATATGTAAAATTAGAAAATAAAATAGGTTACTCACCACAAACAGGAGCATTAGAAAAAAAGAAACAAGAATGGGTAATTGAAACAGATGGAACAAATTTAAA
>JAEEGK010026678.1_pt1 | contig 11738 bp, 12 predicted proteins | sample 8958771 | NCBI WGS metagenome assembly JAEEGK01 (sample SAMN16246547, study PRJNA631951) | gut metagenome | biome: gut microbiome; feature: rumen; material: SC-attached | host: Bos | place: Iran: Karaj | collected 2018-10 | reverse complement strand
TGACGTCGCAGTACTGGAACATCGCCTTTGGCCGTGCAGAGGGAGAATGCGGCGCGGACACCGAGGGCATGCAGACGATGCGCATGATGGCCCGCAACATGGCGCGGCTCGTCAAGGGCCTCAAGGACAATCCGCCGCCCGCGCGCGAACCCTGGCAGCCGATGAACTTCATACGCTGACCTATCGACCAAATGAAAAAGGTCAACCAACCGAGTCTGTTCGAATCGCAGGACAGCGATGACGACGCGACGCCGCTTGCGGAGCGGCTCAGGCCGTGCACCCTTGACGAAGTGGCCGGCCAGAGGCATTTGATCGGCGAGGGGAAGGTCCTCCGCGGGATGATCGCGAACGACAAGGTCCCGTCGATGATCTTCTGGGGACCGCCCGGCGTGGGGAAGACCACGCTCGCGAACGTCATCGCCCTGACGACCAACGCCCGCTTCGTGACGTTCTCGGCCGTGACGAGCGGGATCAAGGACATCAAGGACGTGATGCGGGAGGCGGAAGAGGGGCGCGTCTTCGGACGGAAGACGATCGTCTTCGTCGACGAGATCCACCGCTTCAACAAGGCGCAGCAGGACGCGTTCCTCCCGTTCGTCGAGCGCGGCAGCATCATCCTCATCGGCGCGACGACCGAGAATCCGTCCTTCGAGGTGAACGGCGCGCTCCTGTCGCGCTGCAAGGTCTTCGTCCTGAAGGGACTCGGCGAGGACGACCTGGTCGCGCTCCTGCGGCGCGCCGTCGCCGATCCGCGAGGCTTCGGCTCGCGGAAGGTCCGCGTCACAGACGACCAGCTGCGCGCGCTCGCGGTCTTCGCGAACGGAGACGCGCGCGCGGCGCTTTCGTCGCTGGAGATGGTGGTCCTCAACTCCGGCGGGGAAGGCGGGGAGCTCGTCGTCGACGACGGCGTGGTGGAGCAGTGCACGTCCCGCAAGTCGCTTCTCTACGACAAGGGCGGGGAGGAGCACTACAACATCATCTCCGCGCTGCACAAGTCGATGCGCAACTCCGATCCCGACGCCGCGGTGTACTGGCTCGCGCGGATGCTGGAGGGAGGGGAGGACCCGCTCTACGTGGCGCGGCGCGTCACGCGCTTCGCGGCGGAGGACGTGGGGCTCGCGGACCCGCGGGCGCTTGAGATAGCGGTCGCCGCGCAGCACGCCTGCCACTTCATCGGCATGCCGGAGTGCTCGGTGCACCTCGCCGAGGCAGTCATCTACCTTTCCGTCGCGCCGAAGTCCAACTCGTCCTACATCGCATACGAAAAGGCGAAGAAGGACGCCCTGTCGCGAACCGCCGAGCCAGTGCCGCTCGCGATCCGCAACGCGCCGACCAAGCTGATGAAGGAGCTTGGCTTCGGCAAGGGCTACCGCATCGCGCACTACGAGGAGAACAAGATAGCCGACCTCCAGTGCCTGCCCGACGCCCTGAAGGACGCCGAGTACTACGTCCCGACGGGTGAGGGCGTAGAGGCTCGCATCAAGACCCGCCTTGAGCAGATCAAGGCGTGGAAGGCGGAGCTCCGCCGCCGCCGCCAGGGAGGCTAGCCAGAACTGGCGAAGTTTTTGCATAATTGCGGCGTTTGTCCGCGTGTCCATTTCAAATGCATCATCGTGGATGGCGTGAAAGCGTATTTCGGCAGCGCCAATCTTACTGGCGCGGGGATGGGCGCGAAGTCCGAACGGAAGCGCAACTTTGAGAACGGCGTCCTCACTGACGATCCCGCGCTCGTCAATCCTCTCGTCGAGCAGTTCGACTCCGTCTGGCGTGGTGCCTTCTGCCGCGATTGCGGCCGCCGCGATCACTGCGGCGATCCAGTGGTGTGATAAGAAGCACGGCTCTGATTTAGATCCCTGCGCTGAGGTTGGGCATGGCGGCCGGGAATATGGTAAAATATTTTCAAAAGACTCGGTGGCGACATGAGAATACTTTTTCTTAGCGATATACATGGTGTGCCGGCGGCGCTTGATGCGGCGCTGGCGGCTGGTGCCGCGCTTGGCTATGACAAGATTGCGCTCTTGGGCGATTTGCTGTATCACGGGCCGAGGAACGGCGTTCCTAACTTCTACGACCCCGTGAAGGTCGCGGAGATGCTCAATGCGCACAAGGACGAGATCGTCGCGGTGCGCGGCAATTGCGACGCGGAAGTCGACCAGATGATGGTCAAGTTCCCGATCACCGCCGACTACCAGGTTCTTGACGCGGGGAACAAGAAGTTCTTCCTCACGCACGGCCACTTGTGGAATGAATGGAAGCTTCCTCCGATAGGAATCGCCGACGTTCTCGTCCATGGACACACACACGTTCCCGAACTCAAGACGCTCGAGTGCGGGATGACGATCTTCAATCCCGGGTCGGTGTCGCTCCCGAAGGGCGGCTCGTCGCGTTCGTTCGGCTACTATGACGGGGAGAACCTCAAGCACTATGTCATTTGATGCAGTGATACTTGCAAACGGCGACTTCCCGAAGAAGGATGGCGCCGCATGGAAAATTCTCGCGGGCGCGAAGCGCGTAGTCGCGTGTGACGGCGCGTCTGACGCCTACTGCCGGCGCTTCGGCAAGTCGCCGTTTGCAGTCGTCGGCGACATGGATTCAATCGGCCACCACCCAGAGGGCTCTGAAATCGTGACAGTCCCCGACCAGTCGACGAACGATCTTGCGAAGGCCGTCGGCTGGTGCCGCGCTAATGGCTTCAAGAAGCTTGTCGTTGTCGGAGCGATGGGAAAGCGCGAAGACCATCTTCTCGGCAACGTCTTCCGCGCGCTCGACCTCGGCGTCGAGATCGTGACGGAATTCGGCCGCTTCGTCCCTGTTGTCGGCAAGGCGTCGTTCCGCGTCTCGAGGGGAACGCCGGTTAGCGTGTTCGCCGTCGATCCCGCGACGCGCATGACTTCCACGGGTCTTGAATGGCCGCTTGCCGGCGTGAAGTTCAAGAACCTCTATTGCGCGACTCTTAACCGCGCAAGCGCCGCACGCGTCACGCTCACCACGACGAAACCTGTTCTCGTCTACATTTGCTCATGAAAATCGTACTTGCAAGTGGCAGCCCACGGCGGGCGAAAATACTAAAGGACCTCGGCGTCGACTTTGAGGTCGTCAAGACAGACGCGCCTGAAGTCTCCTATCCCGCAGACCCCGAGCGGACGGTCAGAGAGAACGCGCTTGCAAAGGGCGCGGCGCTTCTTGGACGCAAGGGCGTCTTGAGCGCCGACACAATCGTGTGGTTCTCTGATCGCATCTACGGCAAGCCGCGCGATCTCGAAGAGGCGAAGGAGTTTCTGCGCGAGCTCGCAGGCAAAGTTCACACAGTCTTTACAGGAGTCGCGTTCGATGGCGAAGTGAAGGTCGTCCGCAGCGACGTAAAGTTCCGCGAACTTTCCGAGGCGACGATAGAGGAGTATGTCGCGCGCGTGAGGCCGACCGACCGCGCGGGCGCGTACGACATAGACGAGTCTGGCGACTTGATCGTCGAGTCGTACTCTGGCAGCTATGAGAACATAATGGGGCTCCCCGTCGAGCCGCTCAAGGAATGGGGGATCGCATGAAGGCAGTGGTAGTTCTTTCTGGCGGGCAAGATTCCGCGACGGCGCTCGCGATGGCCGTGAAGAAGCACGGCGCTGAAAACGTCGCTGCGATTACCTACGCCTACGGCCAGCGCCATGCACTCGAGACGAAGTTCGCGCGCCGTCTCGCCAAGGGAATATTCAAGATCGCTTTGTGGAAGCGCGTGCCGCTTTCGTTCTATTCCTCGATCACCGACAACGCGCTTCTCTCGAAGGGCGTCGCAATCGAGAAGAAGAAGGGCGCGAAGTGCCCCAACACCGTCGTGGAAGGACGGAACGCCGTCTTCCTCACTCTTGCGTCCGTTTGGGCGAAGTCGCTTGGCGCAAAAGAGGTGTGGACTGGCGTTTCGGAGGCGGACTTCTCGGGCTATCCTGACTGCCGCGCGGCGTTTATTCGCGCACACGAGAAGGCGACGCGCCTTGCGCTCGACTGGCCGGTCAAGTTCGTGACGCCGTTCATCCACAAGACGAAGGCGGAGGAGTGGGCCCTTGCGGCGAAGCTCGGTATCCTCGAAGTTATCGAGAACAGCACCCTCACCTGTTACAACGGCATCCCGGGACGCGGCTGCGGCAAATGTCCCGCCTGCCGTCTCCGCGCACGCGGCTACGAAGAATTCTCCCGCAGTCGGCCGTGATCTAGCGATCGTCAAGGTTCGTCGCCGCGATGCGCCCACATGGTCAGGTGTCTGCGGTATTTTGCGGGCGTTGCGCCGACGATGCGCTTGAAGGTGCGGATGAAGTGCGAGTGGTCGAAGAAACCGACGTCTGACGCGATGTCGCTTATGCGGCGGTCGGTTGTGCCGAGAAGGGTTTTCGCGGCGTTGATGCGGACATTCACTATGTAGCTTGCTGGCGACATCTGCGTCAGCGAATGGAAGAGCCGCCTGAACTGCGCCGGTGAGTAATGCGCGATTTTTGCAAGCTCGTCGACAGTGATATCTTCGGCATAGTGTTCGTTTAGGTAGATGACTGACTTTCGAATCGGGTCATACCAGTTTGCCGTCTGCAACTTCTGTTGCGCGCGCCAGTACACGGTTGCAGTGCCGATGCGCTTCCCTTCGATGGAGACGACTGGACGCACCGTCACGCAGTTAAGGTTGGTGGAACGGTCTGCGACGAAACCATACACGCGCTCGATTATGGGAACGCCCGTCTCCATCACCTCGCGGTCGCGGTTCGCATAGACGGCCGCCTGGTCCGGCGGATACAGCTCCTCGGACGTGTAGCCAATCATGTCGGCTGACGAGCGCCAGCAAGATATGTCTGCGTTGTAGCGGTTGGTGTGGATAATTCGTCCTTCGGCGTCCTTCACCACCAGAGCGATGCTCGGCGTGTTTTCGAGAAGGTCACAGAGAAGCTGCATGGCCGGCCCCGCCTTTCTGAAGAAAGCGTCGCGCATCCTTTTGATGCGGGCGGGCGGGATTGTCTTCTTCGAGAACCTCGTGCGGAATTTCTTCATGAGCGAATTATACACTTTTTTGTTTGCAATGTGCAAGAAAGGCTTTCCAGATTATGCGATAATATAGGCATCATGAAAACAGCAAGCAAGGGACTTGAAATCTCATGACACTCTGCACGCTTTTCGCCGGCGCACGCCTCGCCTATGCGCTTGGAGAAGCTTTCATAAAGTAGCAACAAGGATCCTAGAAATGAACATGACAAGAAGAACTGCATTGAAGGGGCTGGCGGTGGCATCGTCGCTGTCGCTCTTTAACATAGGCTGCGCGAATTTCGGCATGAGCCGGGCGCGGCAGATCGCGAAGGGGTCGAAGATTCGCGTCGCGTTGATCGGATGCGGGCTCCAGACGGCGAACATGATCGACGGCGTTCTCTGCGAGGACCTTGTCGCGATTGTCGATCCGGACCCGGCGCGGTTGGCGTGGCTGGACAGGCATGTCGCCGAGACGTGCGGCGTGGCGGAGAGGGAGAACTACGCCAAGGCGCGGCGTTTTGCGACTTACCAGGACATGTTCGACAAGATGGGCGGCGAGATAGACGCCATTGTCGTTGAGACGCCGAACCACCAGCATGTCCTTCCCGCCGTAATGGCGATGCGGCGCGGAATCCACGTCTATCTCGACAAGCCGCTTTGCCTCACGGCGGCGGAATGCGATCTCATTCTCGCGGAGGCGCGGAAGAACCCCGGGCTCGTCACGCAGTGCGGAACTTACGGGCACTCCTTCCCGTCGATGAAATATTGTGTCGACCGCATCGCGGAAGGGGCGCTTGGCGAAGTGCGCGAGGTGTGGGCGTACGACGACCGCTGCAACTCCATATACCAGCGCCCCGCGGCAGTTCCGCCGCCGAAGGGCATGGACTGGGACCTTTGGTGCGGCGGCTCGCCCGTATGCGACTTCTATCCCGAGAGCCCCGACCAGGATGGAATGCATCCGCACGGTTGGCATTCGTGGATCGGCTACGGCAACGGTTCCATCGGCAACCTCGGCATGCACATCATGGATGTCGCGTTCTGGGCTCTCGGGCTGAAGGATCCTGACACCGTGAAATGCCACGAGGCGAAGTTTGCGCTTGACGGCGCATGGGCCTATCGCGACGCCTTCGAGTTCCACTACCCGACGTCGAAGTTCGGCTACGATGTCACGATGCACTGGTGGGACGGGCTCAACGACGGCGTTCCGTACGACATGGCGCACGTCAACAAGTACGGCATTCCCCACAAGCGCGAATGGCTGAACATACCGCCGAAGGTGCTTGAGGTCGAGAAGGCCAACGGCTTCGAGAACGATCCTTTCTACAAGAACGGAATACTCTTTATCGGCACCAAGGGCAACCTCTGGTTCACGCACCACGGCGGCTACCGCTTCATGCCGCGCAAGAACGGCTGGTGCATGCCGCGCGTCGACAGACCGGACGACTTCAACTACCGCATTGTCACGCCGAAGCACTTCCACGAGTTCTACGAGGCAATTCGCGCGGGAGAGCAGACGATAGACAACTTCGAGTACTCGGTTCCGCTTGCAAAGACGGTCTGCCTCGGCAACATCTCCGCGCTTGCGGGGAAGGGAAGCGTCCTCAAGTGGGATGGACATCATGTCACGAACAACAAGGAGGCGGATAGCCATGTCACCCAGGACTATCGCAACGGTTGGAATCCTTTTGCTTGAGGTCGCGCTCGCGGGATGCGCATCTGAAACAGTGGAAAACAGGTCTGACCTAAATTCCACTGTTTGCAGTGGGCCGAAATGGAAGCCCATTGGCAATCGCAAGATCCGCGTAGTCCACTGGGGCATAATCCACAACCACTCCAAGGGCAAGTGGGACGCCGTGCGGCTGTTGAAGGACGACTTCGAGCTGGTCGGCTGGGTCGACGATCGCGCGTCAAAGGCGATGCGGATGTCTGAGCCGAGAGTCGGGACATACACGAACTATCCTTGCTTCACGCCGCAGCAGGTGTTCGACGAGGTAAAGCCCGACCTTATTGTGGTCGAGACGGCGAACTCCGATCTCGTTGAGGTGTCGACTGAAATCGCGAGACACGGGATTCCGATGCACATGGACAAGCCCCTCGGCATAGACCAGGCGGGGTATCGCAAGATGTCGAACATCTGCGAGGCGCGTGGCATTCCGCTCCAGATCGGCTACATGTTCCGCTCGAACGAGGCGATCAACAAGATGGTCGAGCTCGCGAAGGGCGGCGTCTTGGGCGAGATATACTCCATCGATGCCGATCTTGACCACAGCTACGGATACCCGAAGTACCCAGAATACGCCACTCACTACCCTGGCGGAACTGCATATCTGCTTGCGTGCCACGCGATCGAGTGGGCGATGCCAATCTTCAACGACGAGATGCCGCTGAAAACCTGGTCGATTCTGAAACCCGCGCCAGGCGATCCCGAATGGGCCGTTACGCATTCGCTCACGATCATGGAGTATCCACGCGCCAACATTACGATACGAGTCTGCTCGCGCGGAACGCAACCCTGCCGCCACATTCGGATCGACGGCACGGACGGATCGATGGAGCTGGAGCCAGTCGAGGACTTCCGCACCGTGAAGCACACGACAGGTCTAAACGAAGACGGGCTTTCCCGCGTGGACAAGCTGGAGATCAAGATGTTCCTCAAGAATGTCAACGCGAAGGCCAAGGCGCTCGGCTACCGCGAGGGAATCAATCGCCTTTCGTTCAATGCGCCGCAGGACCGCTACGCCGGGCAGCTCAAGGAACTCGCGCGCATAATACGCGGCGAAATACCCAACCCGCCGGGGCTTTACCTCCACGACCTTAAGGTGCACAAGGTGTCGCTCGACGCCTGCAACCTCAAGACCGAAGACATTAAGTGATCGCGATCCTGGCAGCAGGCGTTCTCTCTCCGTTTTTCCTCGAAGTGACGCCCGAGGTGCGTTCGACCTACCAGTCCTTGGGCAAAATCGTCGAGGACCGTCCGATGCAGATCACGAACGTCCGCGCCGGATACGACGCGGGCGAATTCGGTCGGTTCGGTATCCGCAACTGGGATGTAAGCTCGCTTACCGATCGCCGGCAAGACGCGCACCGCCGTGCTCTCTACCACACTGAGTTCGGCCCGACATGGCAATACGGCTTCGACATCGCCGATGGCTGGCGGCTAAAGAGCGACCTCACGCGCTCGTGGACGATCTACCGAGGCTTTAAAAGCGGCTATGCGTCGTCGAACAGGACCTATTCGTGGTGGCAGATCGATCAGGAACTGGCAAATCCGTATATCGTGCCGTTTTACCGCTTGCGCAAGTGCTTTCATGGAAACGACTACCTATATTTCCGGGCAGGCGCGAAAAAGAAACTCTCGTTCCTCGATGACTTCTATTTGACGCCGAGCGTGTATGTAGATGGCGGAAGTAGCCGCAACTACCGCCGTGCGATTGGCACGCGTCCCGACGGCAAACGGTGGCATGACGGTGTGTCGTCCATAACATTTCGGCTGGAGCTGGGGTGGACGGTTTCCGAGAATGTGTCCGCGTTCGTGTTCGCTGAGCAGTACGAGGTAGTGGGGCAGGCCGCACGCCATGCGATTGAGTCGAGCTCATACCGTTGCGCGCATAAAGACTGGACACATGGCGGCATTGGCCTTCGTCTTCGCTTTTAATCTAGAACGCAGCATCGAAAAATTTTTTCGGAAAAACTGCGGAAGGTGCACCTTTACCTTGCGGCGGGAAAGAACCGCCAGAAGGGAAGGTGCGATATGAACGACGACAAATATACTGAAAAAGGATTCTTCCGCAGGCTTTTTGAAATGTTTCAGGGCCTTAGGATGCCTCGAGATACGCGCGAATACAAGCTTGCGCGAATTGAACTCCAGCGCCTCTCGGCGCCTCTCACGGCGATTGTCGTGCCGACTTTGTTTGGCATAGTTCTCTGTGTTGTGACGGCTATTTCGTCGCAGAGGACAGAATTGCCGCCCGTTGATATTGCGCCCATCGAGGACGATCCTATTGACCTGACGCCGCCCGACGAGCCCGAGACGCCGGAAGACATCGTTCCTCCGGAGGAAATCGAAATCACCGTCGACGCGCCTACTGCCGAGCCAATCTCAAACCTCCCGCCCGCGCCCATCCAGACGCACTCGACGGACACCTCCGTGAAGCCGGCGACTGTTGATGCCGTGATGAACATCAAGTCGCCAGTGGCAATGAAAAATATAAATGGAGGACGAAACACCGGCACGATCGGCAGGGTGACAAGCGGCGGCGACAAGTATGGCGACCCGCGCACCGAGATGTCGGTGATGAAGGTCCTCTGGTGGCTCAAGGCGCACCAGAACACCGACGGCAGCTGGGGTTCTGGCGGCAATACCGTGGCGAACACCGCCTTTGCCGTCCTCACCTATCTTGCCCACGGTGAATATCCCGGCTCCCCCTCGCCCTACAAGCGCGACTTCGGCCCGACTGTGCAGATGGCTATTGACTACCTGATCAGCCACATCACTACTGGTGCCGACAATGTGCCGCACTTTAGCCCCACCGACGGCAACGAGTACAGCTTCCTCATCGGCACCTACGCGCTCTGCGAGGCGTACGGCATGACGAAGAACCCGAACTGCAAGGAAGCGGCTCAGCAGTGCCTCTATCGTATCATCGAAAACCAGTCCTCGACTGGCGGCTGGGACTACAAGCTCAACAAGAACTCGACGCGCGACGACCTTTCCTTCGCGGGCTGGGCGATCCAGGCGCTTAAGGCCGGAAAGATGGCCGGACTCCACCACGAGGGCATGCAGACCGCGATCAACAAGGCGGTCAACTGCCTCAGGCGGCGCGGATACTCCAAGTCCGGCGGCTTTACATACACGCCGACGGCAAACAACAACGGCGGCAACACCGGTCTCGCCGGCGTTGGTGCGCTCGCGATGCAGTTCCTCGGGCACGGCACCGACCCCGAGGCGCTGAACGCGCTTGACGTGATGCGTGACTGGATGCCCGCGTTCGAGGCGGGCAAGGTCGCCGCGAAGAGCCCCGGCGGGAGCCCTCAGTACTACTGCTACTACGCGACGCAGTGCAAATTCCAGGCCGGCATGCGCGAGGGCGCCTCGAAGACGGACACCGACCGCTGGGGCGTCTGGAACGCAGCCATGAAGAGGTACTACTTGACCAAGATCACCAACCTCAAGGAGAAGGTGAAGGACTGGTCCGGCAAGGGCCACCCACAGGGATACTTCCTCAACAAGGATGCCTGGTCGTCCGGCGAGCCGATGGACTCCTGCCTTGCGGCCCTCCAGCTGATGGTCTATTACCGCTACCTCCCGACATCGACGGTGGAGGCGGGCAAGGTCACCGCGGATGACGAGGCCGGGGCGGCGGAGGCCGCCGTCAACAAGGACGACGTGCCGGTTGACCTTGGCTTCTGATTCGCGTCCGCAGATGTCGTTCACCGCGTTTCTCGCGCTGAAGTACCTCAGGCCGAAGCGATCCGTCGCTTCGGCCATAACTCTTGTCTCCGTCCTCGGCGTCATGCTCGGCGTCGCGGCGGTCATCATCGTCCGCAGCGTGATGACCGGCTTCGGCGACGAGTGGGAGCGCAAGATACTCGACTTCAAGCCCCACGTTTCCGTCGTGCCCTACGCAAGCTCGGTCCCCGGGCGCGTCAACCTCGTGTGGAACGACGAAGAGCTTGCCGACCGCCTCCGCGCGGTCCCCGGCGTGGAAACCGTCGTCCCCGAGATCGACACGCGCGTCATGCTCGCGAACGGCGACCACGTGGCCATTCCGGTCCTCATAGGCGTCGATGCCGGGAACTTCGCGAAGGCGTACAAGGTCGGCCGGCCCGTCGCCGGGACGTTCGACCTCGACGGCGACTCCGTCGTCCTCGGCGTCCACCTCGCCCGTCGCCTCGGCGTCCGGCCCGGTGACGAAGTCGTCGTATATTCGCCGCGCACGCTGTCCTCGCAGGACGAGGTGTTCCTGCCTCTCAAGTGGCGCGTGGCGGGGCTCTTCTCGTGCGGGCAGTACGACTACGACTCCGGGTATGCCGTAGCGTCCCTCCCCAACCTCCGCGACCTCATGGGCATGGAGCGCGGCGTCACGGCCGTCCACGTGAAGACCGCGCGCCCGGCGGACCCCGTGGAGTTCCCGGTCGTCGCGGCCGCTGTCGCGGACGAGGCGCCGAGCTACGCCACGATCACCTGGCGCGAGGCCGACTCGGAGCTCTTCAACGCGCTCGCCGTCGAGAAGAACATGACCGCGATACTGATGATGCTCATCTCGCTCGTCGCCCTCTTCTGCGTCATGAACACGCTTCTCGTCCTCACCGTCCAGAAGACGCCTGAGATCGGGCTTTTGAAGTCTCTCGGATTCTCCCGGCTCCAGATACTCGGCGTGTTCATGGTCCACGGAATGGTCCAGTGCTCCGCCGGCATCGCCCTCGGGCTCCTTGCCAGCTGGGCCATCCTCTCCAACCTCCAGAGACTCGTCGAATGGCTCGCGAAGATGGGTCTCGAGGTGTTCCCGGCGTCGGTTTACGGGCTCTCCGAGATACCGCACCGCATCATACCGTCGGACATAGCCTGGACCGTCGCCCTCGTGTACGCGTTCGGGCTTCTCGCGTCCTTCGTCCCCGCGGTCCTCGCCGCGGCGAAGGACCCCGTAAAGGCACTCAACGAATAGGGGGCGACCGCGATGCCGATACTGGAGACATTTGACGTGAGGCAGACGTTCCAGATCCCCGGCCAGCCGTCGGTGGAG
>JAEEGK010026675.1_pt1 | contig 11738 bp, 2 predicted proteins | sample 8958771 | NCBI WGS metagenome assembly JAEEGK01 (sample SAMN16246547, study PRJNA631951) | gut metagenome | biome: gut microbiome; feature: rumen; material: SC-attached | host: Bos | place: Iran: Karaj | collected 2018-10 | reverse complement strand
ATCATTAAAATAAATAAAAATAAAATTACAAATTTTAAAGAAAGAAGAAGAAAGAAAAAAAAAAAAATATCTTTAAATTCAAATTCAAGTTTTCATGAAATAAATAAAGAAAAAAATATTGAAATTCAAGAAAATATAAATAATTTAAATTTTCAGTTAAATAAAACAGAAATTAATAATATAGATAAAAATATAAAAAAAGATTTAAATTTGAATAATAGTAAAAACCCAATAAAAAGCGATGAAATAAAAGCAAAAAATTTATATGAAATAACAACAATTTCACATTATTCAATAATTAATTTTATAATTCAATTAAAAGATTCCAGAATTTGTGTAGGCTTAGTGGATTGTATAATAAACATATATGATAATATTATATTTTCATTATCTTTAACAATAAACACTGTTCATAATATTTTTTATATTACTCAAATTCATGATGAATCTTTAGTAATTTCAACATATAAAAATATAAAAATCTTTTCAATAAAAAATAATATTCCTCAAATTATTCAAAATTTAGCTTATCATAAAGCACAAATTTATAAAACTATAGAACTATCAAATAAAATAAATTTAGTTTCTTGTTCCCAAGATATGACTATTATTATATATAAAAGAAATAATGAAAGTAGATATGAATTTAGTTATAATTATTTTTATAATAATGTTAGATTTGAAAATATATTAGAAATTAAAGAAAATATTGTTGTTGCAACAAGTGGATATTTTGAAAACAATGGAATATTTTTTTTTGATATTAAAAATCAACATAAAATAACTGATTTTCAATTAAATTGTTGTGAATGGAATCAAAATATGTGTTTAATAAATGATAATAAATATTTAATAGTTGGTGGAAGAAATAAAATATATTTAATAGATTGTATGATATATAAAATAATATATGAATTAGATATCAAATATTGGAATTGGTCTATTAATAAGATAAATGAAAATGAATTTATTACTGGAGGAGATAATGGATATTTAACATTATGGAAATTAGATAATAATAAAATTTTAAAAATATATGAAAAACCTTCAGTGCATAATGATTGTATTAATGCAATAATTAAATTAAAAAATGAAAATATAATTTTAACTTGTTCCGATGATAAAAAAGTAAAAATATTAAAAATTAATGATTAAATAATTGAATAATATAATAAAATTTTTATTTTATTTATATAATTTAAATTATTATAATATATTAATTTATTATTAATCAAAATTATCATCTATATCACAATTTTCTTGAAAATCTTCTTCTTCTTCTTTTAATTCTTTATTAAAATTTATAAAATGAATTGGTCTATGAATTTCATTATAAAATTCTTTTGGATTATCTAATATTAAATTATATTTCATATTAACAACAGGTTCAACTGAAATAAAATTATAATTCCAAATTTCATTGTCAGGTATCATAAAAAATCCCATGAATTTTTCAGTTAATAAAATTTGTATTTTTTCATAAAAATTCTCATTAAAAATTTCTTTTTCTTCATTTCTAATAGAATAATCAAATCCATTTGGTGTTAATTTATAGCCATTCAAAGTACAAGAACCTTGAGTAAAATTAATTATTAAATCAATAAAATTTTCAATATCACAATTTTTATTATTATTTATTAATTTTCCAATGAATTTAATGTCAAAATTAGAAATATCATTAACTTCATTATTTGCATTTGTATGAATAATTCCCAAAGGTTCAAAATCATCTAAATAAACATTTTCAGGAAAATATTTACTAACAATAAAAGTATTGTAAGTACTTGTTTGAGGAACTAAAACAATACATTTAATTTCTTTTATTAATTTATCTTCTTTTGGTGAAGTTCCAAATAAATAACTCAAAATTTGATTTTTTGTATCAGAAATATAAATAAATTTTTTTAATAAATTTTTAGGTAAAATATATGTATAGCTATTAATTGTAAATTCATTACTATTAACAAAAATATGTTTACTTCTTAAATATAAATTCGTTGCGCTTATTGCTTTTATTCTCCAATCTGTTTTTGACATTAATTTTTGTTGCTCATAAGGTGAAAGAGTTTGAGTAATAATTTTTTCACCTAATTTTGTAACAGTAGTTGAAGTTGTAACTTTATTATTGATATTAATATTTGGATTTTCTATTTTTTTTAAATCATTTGGATTATTTATATCAATTTGATTTAAATCATTATTTAATAAATTTGTTGGTGTAATTTCTTGTCCTAAAATAATATCTTTAATTTCACTTTGAGTTAAATTTGCAATATTAACATTATTTTTTTTTCCATAATCATTTAAAATTAAATTTTTTAATTCAACTTCGACTTTTACCCATTCTTCGCTTGTTAAAGTAGGCCATAAATGATTTTTTTCAGTTACAGTTTCTCGATTAGGTTTTAATATAATTTTAGTTTTTTCTTGATTAACATGCAAACTTCTTAAAATCAAAAGTAATCTTATAAAAGCTGTGTAACTACTAATTTCTTTAGTCCAATCATCATATAAATTACATAATAACATTTTTGGTTGAGTCGCCTTTAAAATTTCATCTCCAATTAATTCATGTTTAACACAGGCTTGAAAAGGCAATTGCAATTCAGTTCCTTTAATGATAACATTAGGGAAATCTAATAAATGAATTTCCAAAGGATCTAACATTCCTTTTCTAGTACATATAATTTGTCTTGGTTGTTCTTCAACAGGCAAACTTTTAATTAATGCACTTACTTCCTCTGCAGTTTTCCATTTTGCTAATTGACCTAAACGTTTTTGATTAGACCAAACTGATGTATGAATAATTTTTAAATACAATTGTCCACTTTGAGGATTAAAAATAAAAACAGCTCCATTGATTGGTTTAGTTGATAAGTTTCCTTCAAAAGTTTTATGAATAGTGACTCTATAAACATTAGTATCATCAACAAACCAAATAATTTGATTTGAAAAAAGTTCATTGTAATTACTTGAATTTAAAAAAGGTTCAGTGGGTTCACTTGAATATAATTGAAGACCTTTTCTTATTCTTTCTCTTAGAACATATAAAGCAGGATTTGATTTAATTATTTTATTCATAGCTTGAAGCATTAAAGGCTTTATTTCTGGTATATAATTACCATATCCACTATATAAATTATAAGCCAAATCAATTGCAATTAAAACTCCAGTTGGTGAAGGATATGTTGACATATTATCATCTGTATAATCTAAAAATTTCATACGTGCATATCTTTCTATATCATGGCTATCGTAATCTCCCCAACGAAGTTGAACATCAACCCAATATTTTGTTGTATATTTTGTTGGTTTGTTTTGTTCTTCATTATTGCTGTTTTTATTTTCTTCTTCTTTGTTATTATCATTTACTGTTAATAAACTTAAATCTGAAACACTCCATTTAAATTGAGAAAATAATATTAAATCTGCACAAGATGAATTCATTTTATAACTTTTTCTGGGATGAATTGTTTCTTTTTGAACACTTTCTATATTTAAATTATGTCCTTCCATATCAAAAACTTGAAATAAATCCATAACAATACTTTCATGTATTTTTTGCCATAAATGAGCTCTAAATATTTGAATTAAGCTAATTTTTAAAGTAGGAATTTTTCCATGCATAAAAATTCCAGTTAAATCTAATTGAACTTGAAAACCAATATAAACATTACTTCTATTGATAGTAGGACTCCACCATAAAGTAAATCTTCTATTAGGAATTTGATTTAATCCACTTCTTTGAGCATGAGTTAATTTTCTATATTTCATACTTTCTTCAAAACCAGAAGCTTTTTCCCAAAACAAACCTTCCCAAGTTGAGAAGTATGTTCCTTTATATAAAGTATGTTCTAAAATTCCTTCAACCCCTCCTAAAGCCTGAATCATATCTGTTCGATAATTATTTAAATTCCATAATTTTCCATCATGTTTAGGATGAGTCCACCAAAATGGATTATGTTTTAATATATAATATTGTTTAAAATCCTGCCTTAATCTCCATCCTTTATCATAAGCTAAAACTTGTCTATCTTTTTGAAATAAAGTATTTATTCTTGGAATTCCTCTGTCCCAACTATCTTCTAAATCATCTAAATTTAGACGACGATTTTGAACAAGTGCCACTTGACGTTTTAAAGCATATTCACTCCATACTCTTTGACTATCAATAAATTCACTTTCCCAACTTTGAATATATCTATATAAATTAGGTATCAATTGATCTTCAGCATGGGTCATTCCACTTCGATAATGTGTTATTCCTGTTTCAGTTTGACGAGAAAATTTTAAATCACTTTGTGGGATTAATATATGACCCATTGATATTATTCCTAATCCTCCTAATTCTTTTGGAGTATAAAAAACAACAGGAGGAAATCTTGCAGGCATTTTACTATTTAAACCTATTTTAATACGTGTTTGCATTTTATTTTCACATTTTACTAATGCATCTAAAATATTTTCACTATTTACAATTGCTTCACGGAAATAAGTTATTAATCCTATCAAAGTTGTGTTCCATTTATTTGAAATTTTAGTGAAAGTTGTTGAACCTGAACTTATTAAAATTTGTCTTATTCTATTTACAAATTTAACATATGAATCATGATCAACTTTTAATACAGCTTTTGCTGTGATTTCTTTTGTTATATCATTTTGTAATTTCCATTCTCCATCTTTGAAATTAAAATTATTTTGTTCATTAAAATCACCATTAAAATTTTCTAAAGTTTGACTTATTCTAATTTTCGGAATAATTCTTATTTCAAATCCACACATATTAAATAATAAATTAGGATTGTCTTTGCTATAAACCGAAACAAAACTTTTATTCCATTCTAAAGTAGTTAAACTTTTTGGAATACGATTTTTAATTTCCCAAAAAGTAGCTCTCCCTAAATTAACATCAAATTTCATAAGTCTCATTCTTTGATCTTTAGGCCAACATTTTTTATTATTATAACCTATAATATTTTCGTTATTAGGATCAGGATTTTCAGTTAAATAACGTTGAATAAGATCTTTCGCCTCATCTTCAGTGAATCTAAAGAAAATAAATATCTTATCTATATATCTACAATATAATCTAATAGGATGTCTAACTTCTGTTTCAATTGTGTCATATGTCATAAAATCATTTGGTTTTGAAGGATTACCTGCAATTTCACTTGCTCTTTGCAGACCAAGAATTAATAAATCTAAAGCAAGAGCATAATATTGATATACAAAAGATGAAAATTGAATACCTTTTATTATACCTAAACTATTTGTATGAGTCATATCTTTAAAACTTATATTAACATTGTTTTTAGCACATATATAATCAGCTAGATTATGATCCATTATTAATCTAAGTAATTTTTGTAAAAGAGTTAGATCTATTTTTTCAAATACTTTATCAAATTTACCTTGTAATAAGACATTGCATTGATTCTCATCACAGTTCCAAACATCATTTAAATTATTTATTCCTTGGCACCATTTATATACTAACAAAAGAAGTGGTTCATTATCAGAAGATTTAACCCAATTTGGGAATAAATTCCTTTTATCTGCTTCATACCATAGATATTGGTCTAAATAAGCATCTGTGATTTTTTCTAAAGGTTCAATTTCATATGTTGGAATTAAATCATTGTACATATCTAAAAATTCTAAATAAATTTCTTTAAAAGCTCGATGAACTAATAATTGTCTTTTAACTCTTCCTAATATTTCATGAGGATTATCATATGCTTGTTCAATTAAACCTAATTCTTCTCTTTGAGATTGATTTAATCTGGCTTTAATATTATAAGCTTCTTTTAATCTTTCTAAAGCTAAATTAAATAATTTAGTATCATGTTTATAATTTATAGGCGGAAAAGGTATATGAATAAATTTTCTACTTTCTAACCATCTAACTAATGTTGTATAAATTGCAACACCTTCTTCAGGTGTAATATAAGGCCCATCTTTTAAATAGTTACTTTGTCTTTCGGCTTCATTTTTTAAATATAATCTGGTAATTCTTATTAAATTTTTTTTACATACAGTTTTTCCCATTGTTCCTCCTCTTCGAATTCTTTCTCTGTTATAATAAGCTGAATTAGTCCACCAATCTGCTTTTGCTTTGACATATCTTGTAATCATATTATTTATTGCTTGGGGCATTCCTTCAACATGCCAAGGAATATTAGCTTTCCAACATCTCCATGCTTCACTTAAATGTTGTAAAATAGTTTTGGTTTTATTTGCTTTCATTCCTTCAGGCATCATATCTAATATATCAAGCATAACACTCGCCCTTAATTCTAAATCAAATTGACTTTCAACTCTTTGTTTTGTTATTGTATGTGGAACTTTAGATGATGTGTTTCTACCTTCAAATTGACGTGCTAATAAATTTCCAAGCCATCTTTCTAATAAAGGTATAATTCCTCTAAGGAAAAAGAGCCAAACTCTCCACATTGGATGCCAAAAACCAACTCCAGGACCTTTTCCAACTGCTCCAGTGTTAAATCTATAATAAATAACATGTTTTAAATCTTTACACATACGAATTTGTTTCATTAATTTATATTTATATCTATACATTCCTGTCAATTGTCCTACATGACTAAATATATATTGAATACCATCTGCAAGTTGAAATGCATCTATGTTTCCTAATCGAAATTGAATATTCGTATCAACTAATAATTTGGTTAAACGTAAAATTTCTCTGCATAAATGAAATGCATTTCCGAAACGAGATTTTTTACGTTCTTTTGTTGTTAATGTTTTTATAGGTTTTAAATTGAAATTATAATCTAAATGTAAATAATTTAAATTTTTTCTATGTATTAATAAATTTAACATATTGTATCCTTGACGACAAACTTGCAATCCAACTTCAACCCAATCGGTTTCTGTGCTTTGAAAAAATTTAGTTTTTTTAAATGCTTTAAATAGATTTCTATGTTTTACAGGTTTTGGTTTTTTTCTATGTAAATAATTAAGAACATAAAATTTTAATAACTTTTGATAACTAACTCTTACTTTTACTGGGTAATTATTAGGACATCTTTCTTTAAACCAATTTGATATTAATGGCACATCTATTGCTCGACGAGTGAAATCTGAACGTTTATTAAATGGAGGAGGAGCCCAAATTAAACCAATACTTAATAATAATAATTTATTTGTTTTTAAAGAATAAATTTTATATAAAATTAGTTTGAGAATTTTATCATTTATTTTTGTTTTTTTATTTGAATCTTTTTCTTCGATGTTGTTATTTTCAAAAATATTTATTCCATTTATTTCATTTAATTCTTCATCTGAAATTTCAAATTCTTTTTCAAATTCATTATAGTTTTTATATGTTTCTTTAACATTATTTAATATTAATTTATTATCATTATTTTTATTAAAATAATCAATATAATCTCCATTTAATTTACTTTTTAATATGGGATTAATTATTTTATCATAAACAAAAACATTTTCATCAGGGTCCTCAGGAATAATATACATATTAACAGGTTCATGATAAAAACATAATACAACACTTCTTGGTCTATTATTATATAAGAAAGGATAAGCTATTTTATATTCAGTTCTTATCATATTTCTTATAATTATTTTATTTATATCATTAAAATCATTCCAATCTTCATCATTAAAAAGATAAGTATTAAAAGTAAAATAATTATTATCTTTAAATAATGGTTCATATTTTAATACTCCTTGGAATGGCTACATTTAAAGCTTTAGCTGTATAAAAAGAATTAAATCAAATAAATAAAAATAATTTTTTATCATATATTTCAGAAATTATTTGACTACTCAATCTAAATAAATTAGTCATTATTTTATTATTTAAACTATATCTTTTATAATTAGTTCCATATATATAATTTTTACTGAATTTTAATGGTTGATAGTCATAAAAAAAATAATATATTTCATTTTCTTCTTCTTCATTTAATTCTAATTGAATAGGAATTTTTGGTTCAATATTTAAAACATTATCACTATAATCTAAAGAAGGTTCTTCATCATCAAAAGGAGGAAATAATACGTTTAAAATGTCCTCTATCTCTTTTAAATAGGTTTAATAACTCTAATATTTCATTAACAAATGATATTGCTTCTGTTATATGATAAAACTTTAACATTAAGTACTTGTTCCCATGGAAATGGCATATTTTCTATTAATTTAAATATTGTATGAGGTATCTATTTTAATGCCCCTAAATATATATGATTATCAGTCTTTAATTTACGATTTGATATATCTCCATAATCTTTTATAATTTTTCTTGGAACTTCAGTTTTTACTTGATATATCTTTTGTTCACTTGCGAGTTTTTTACAGGTTAACTTGGGAATTTAATATTGTTTTTTTATATTGATTTCATTTTGTTAATAAAATTAATCATCATAGATTTATTAGATTTATTGTCTTCTTTTAAATTTTCTTTTTTATTTAGAATTTTTATATTTTTATTTTTTAATTGAGTTTATTTGATGATGTGTAAATTTCTTCTTCATCTTCTTTTCTTTTTAAATTTCTTTTATTATCAGAGTTAGTCTTATTTTTATTTTTGAAAATAAATCTTTATTATCCATTAATATTTAAAATTAAATTAATAAATAAAAAAAAATGAAATAAAGATAAATTAATTTTCTTAATAATTTTATTTATTATAAAATATAATTTTAATTCTTATTATAAATTTTTAATATCTAAATCTTCTTCTAAATACAAAGATTGACATGTCATAATTTCTCTTAATAAAACGTCTTTTGCTTTTTGAAATTTTTCTCCTAAAGTTGTATTTCCTAAAACTTGATAAAATGAACAAATTGAATCAAAAAATAATGCTAATCTATTTATATTATTAAATACTTTTCCTTCTTCAATTTCACAATCATCTAATATTTCATTAAAATGTTTCCCTAACATCCATTTTTTTATAGGAATTGCAAATGAAAAATCAATTTTTCTATTGTATGAATTTTCAAATATATTATTTTGTTTTTCTATTTCTTCAATTTCTTTGTATTTAGATTCAAATTCTTTTAAACAATTTGTAAAATTATCTGAAATTTCAGGGTCTTCAAAATTTATTTTATTTTTATTGGTTATAAAAGCGGTTAAAAATGCGATTAATTCTTCAATTGGTAATTTATCTAAAATATTATTTATTAATAATTCAGTTACTAAAACACAATCTGAAGATGTTATTTCTTTTGAAGCTTTTCCTTTAAGTAATAACGTGTTTTCATCATCTAAATAATTTAATTTTTGGAGAACTGAAATTCTATTTTTAAATTCAGAAAAACATTTTAAATGTTCTTCTTTAAGTTTATTTTTATTTAATTCTAATTCATCTTTTACTTTTTTATTATTAATATATAAATTTAAATGTTCAATTATATTATTACATTTTTGACACATATTATTTTTAATTTTATTTTGTAATTCATTATTTAAAGTAATTTTTTTTGAATCTTCGTAATCATTTTTAACAATTTTTAAATAATCACATTTATTTAAATTATTTAATGAAATTAATTCAGTTAAAATAATATCTAAATCTGATTTTTTATAAAAATCAAAGCCATCATCATCTTGAATATACATACATTTTTTAGTGCTTTTTAAAACATAGTTCATTATATCATTAATATCATTAAGATATAAAGTTAAATATTTAAAATATTTTCCATTTATTACTCCTTCAGTATCAAATTCTTTTAAATTATTATTTTTATTTTCATTTTCTAATGATTTTTTATCTACAATTATACACCATATTTCTCCATTGTAATCTGTATAATAATTAAGTATACTTGCATAAAAATATTTATTTTTATTTTTATCATAATATTCTATAATTCTTCCTTTATCCTTTAATAAATTGTTTATAAAAGTAATATTAAATAAACTTTTTCTATTATTTTCTAAATTTTTATTTAATTTATAATATTCTTCTATATTATCATTACATATCACACAATTTATGTCTTTTAAATTATTAACTTTTACAGTTAATTCTTCTATTTTTTTTTCAATTTGAGGCATACTTATAAAAGTTGAATTTTCAATATAACTCTCTTTAAAAAATTCAACTATATTTTTAATATTTCTATAATAAAAATTTATAATAGTTTTATAACTTAATCTAAATTGTGATTGAATTGTTGTTCCTTGAGGACTAACCATTTTTTTAAATTGAGTAACATCAGGTAATATTTTTTTATCTCCCATTAATATAAATACATATCCTTTTTCATCTATTCCTCTTCTTCCTGCTCTTCCACACATTTGAAGATATTCTGAAGAAGATAAAAATTCATTTTTACCTTCATTGAATTTAAATATATCTGTAAAAACAACTGATTTTGTAGGCATATTTAAACCTATTGAAAATGATGTTGTTGCAAATAAAATTTTAATTAAATTTTTACTATATAAAATTTCAACTATTTCTTTTAATATAGGTAATAAACCTGAATGATGAATACCAACTCCTGATTGTAATAAAGTTCTTAAAAATTGAATTTGTCCTATTTTTTGATCTTCAGGTGTTAATTTTTTAATACATTTATCAAAAAATTTTATAATTCGACTTTTTTCTCCATCTGTTATAAATTGTGTTTTTGATAACATTTTTGCATATTCATCTATTTTTTTTATAGAAAAAACAAACATTACTGTTGGAGTTAAATTTTCTTTATTAACATAATTTGAAATTTCTTCTAATTTTAAATGAGTTATTTCATTAAAAATTGATTAAAACTTTTGATTTGATTAAATAATTTTTCTTCTCTTCATTTACGTTCTTTTTTTCCTTGTGGTTTATAATACTAAATATTTTTTTACTTTCTTCATCAGCTAATTTTATTCCTTCAATAATTTTTTTTTCCAAACTTTATCATCACTTGTTTTAAAAGTAATAATTTTTTTATTATTAATATAAATATTATGTTCTAAAGGTACCATTTTTATAAGTAATTTCAATATAAATAGTTTTTTCTTTAATTGAACCAATCCATTTTGCAAAATCGAAATAATTAGGAATTGTTGCACTTAACATTACTAATCCAATACTATTTGGTAATAAAATTAATATTTCTTCCCAAACATGCCCTCTTTCTGTGTCATTTATATAATGAACTTCATCGAAAATTATATAATCTACATTTTTAAGTTTTTCACTTTGTTTATATAACATATTTTGTAATATTTCAGTTGTCATAATTAAACATTGAGCATCTGGATTAATTGAAACATCTCCTGTGATTATTCCAACATCATCGAATTTTTCTTTGAAATCTCTGTATTTTTGATTAGATAATGCTTTTATTGGAGATGTATAAATTATTCTTTTATTTAAATTTTTTGATTTTGCTATTGCATATTCAGCTACTATTGTTTTTCCTGAAGATGTATGAGCACATACTAAAACATTTTCATGATTTTCAACACGTATTATTCCTCTTTTTTGAAATGTATCTAATTCAAAAGGATAGGTTATTGCTAAAGGAGATATATTTGAATAGTTTGATATATCAATATTATCTTCAATAGCATAAACTTTTTTTGTATTTTTTTGTATGTTTTTATTTTGACCTTCATTTGATATATAGTTTTGAGTTATATTTTTTTGATTTTCTTTGATTTTCTTTCTTCTAATTCTTTTTCTTTTTTTATTATTATTTATTTTATTTTTTTTATTATTATTATTTTCTTTATTATCTTT
>JAEEGK010026674.1_pt1 | contig 11738 bp, 7 predicted proteins | sample 8958771 | NCBI WGS metagenome assembly JAEEGK01 (sample SAMN16246547, study PRJNA631951) | gut metagenome | biome: gut microbiome; feature: rumen; material: SC-attached | host: Bos | place: Iran: Karaj | collected 2018-10 | reverse complement strand
GATGAATATACATCAATTGCATAAAAAATTTATTATTAAAATATTTAAATAGTTTTAATTTTAAAATAACTTTTACTCAACTTTTAATATATTATTTTTTTTTATAAAAAAAAATTAAAATATTCCTTATTTAAAAAAAAATATATTGTATTTCAATAAAAATAAAAAAAAAATAAAAAAAAAAAAAAAAAAAAAAATAAAAAAAAAAAAAAAAAAAAAAAAAAATAAAAAAATAAAAAAAAAATAAAAAATCAAATAAAAAAAAGATATTTAATTTATCCAAAACAAGAAGTAAAACAAGATTCATTTTTATTAATATAATACATAATAAACAACTCACAAGAATTAATAATATCAAACATAGTTTTAAGTAAAGAATAATCAATTTCATAAGAATTTTCTTTAATATCATCACTATGATAATTTTCAATAAAATGAATATTACTTCTATTAACTCCTAAAACTTCAATAACTTTTTCAATTTTTTCATCTTTCAAATTAGAAACTTTAGAACTTCTTTCACTAAAAGGTAAAAATTTATTTCTATCATTAATTAATTTTTCAAAAATATCAATTCTAGTTAAAATAATATGAATATTATCATAACCTTTTTTTTTACTAATATTAACTAATTCTTTATAAAAATTTTCATCTTCTTTTTGAATAACTTCATCAGAACTTCCATCAAAAACAAATACAATACAATGTGGAATTGAATCAATTCCAACTTGTTCTGCATTAAATATTTCTTTTGGAAATAATTCAGAATCTTTCTTCCAAAATTCCCATAAAGATAAATAATCTCTTTCTTTTCTTTGTTCAATTTTTATTCCATCTTTAACATTACCATTTAATAATATTTTAAATTGTTCTTTTTCATTATCATTCATTTTAATATGTCCTCTTGTGTCACAAATTATTATTCCACTTGAATTATTATTTTCTTCTTTTAAATGTAATTTATTAAAATATAAAGTTCCTTCATTCTCATATGTATTTTTAATTATTAATTTATTTATTGCGTCTGGTGGTAAAATTGAAGTATTATATAAAGAACGATACATTGATTTTATAAAAGAAGATTTTCCACTTCCGCTTGGACCAAATAATATTATATTACATTTATTTATGTAATAATCTGATGATGATGTTGGTGTTAAATACATTGTTTTTTCACTTAATAATTTAAAATTTAAGATTTTTTGACGAATGTCTTCTATGTGTTTTAATTTTATTTTTGCCATGTTATTATTTTGTTGTTCAAATGATGTCTTTTTTTCTACGTATGTTGTTTCTATTTCATTTTCTTCTTTTGAATATTTTTTTGAAGATTTTAAGTCATTTATATTGTTTTCATTTGAAAGATTTATATTAGAGTTTTCGTTTTTTTTACGACGGTCTGGTAAAGGAACTGGAAAATTCATTTTTGGAAATATATTTGATAATTAAAATTTTTAATAATAAATTAATATATTTTTTTTTATTTTTAATTTATATTTATGAATAAAGTTTTTTTGAAAAATAATTAATTTTTATGAATATGAATTAGTTTTTAAAAAAATATATTTATTATAATAGTAATAAATAATTGTGAATTAATGTATTGATTTAATTGTATATTATTAGGTTTTATAAATAAAAGTTTTTATTATTTAAACCATAATCATCAGATTTTAATTCATTTTTTTAATTTAATCAATTCCATTTAATAAATTTATTAATTTTTTAATTAAATATATAAATTTTTTTAATATTATAAATTTATTTTTTATTATATATAACTTTATTAAATATTAAGATTAATTGAAATCAAGATATATATTATTAAACAATTAAAATTTAAACAAATAACAAATTGATTTATTGAAGAAATTAAATAATAAAATATAAAATATGTAATCCAAATCTTATATATATACCATTCTAAAAATATATAATAACTTTTAAGAAAAGAATTTGTTTGACTTATTTGGAGATACTATTAAAATTATATTTCATATATATGAATTAATATATAAATAAAAAATGAATTTAGAATATTTTTTGAAAATATTTAAAAAGAGAGTAAATAATATAATTAAATATTGTTATAAAAGTAAATGAAATATTTTCAACTATTAAAATTTTTTCAAAACATTTATATTATAAAAAAAATAACAAAAATCAAAAAAAAAAAAAAAATTAAAATAAAAAATAATACAAAAACACTCATTAAAAAAAAAATCCAAAATTAAAAATATATAAATGAATTATTTAAAAAAAATATAAAATAAAAACATCCAAAGACAAAATGTTTAAGAAATATATACTAACATTTTTAATTCTTTTAATCTCAATAAATCTTTCAAACACTCATTCAACAAAACATGAAACCACAAATGAAAAACATCATGAAGAACATGTTTTCTTAATAAAAACAAATTTAACAAAACAAGAAGTTCAAGAGAGACTTTCAAAAGAAAAAAAAACAAAGAAAAAAAAATCAGACGATGATGATGAAATTTCAAATCAATTAGTAAATGATCCTTCAAGTGATGTTTCAAAAACAACAAGTTTAAAAAAAAAAGACAAAGATGCTGAAAGAGAAGAAAAAAAAAAAAGAAGAGAAGAATTATTAAGAAAACATGAAGAAAAAAAAGATAAAAATAGACAAAAGAAAAATGAAAAAAAAGAAAATAAAAAAATTAAAAAAGATGAAAAAAAAAAAAATAAAAAATCACCAAAAAATGAAAAAGAAAAATCAAATAAAGAAGAAGAAGAAAATGGAAAAAATAAAAAAGAAGAAAATGTAGAAAATGTAGAAAATACTGAAGAAGTTACTGAAGAATTAACTGAAAATCCAGAAGAAGTTACTGAAGAAGTAACAGAAAATGTTGAAGAATTTCCTGAAGAATTAACTGAAAATACTGAAGAAGTAACTGAAAATGTTGAACAATTACCTGAAGAATTAAGTGAAAATGTTGAACAATTACCTGAAGAAAATGTTGATGAAAGTTTAATGGATAAAGTTGAAAAAGTTGTTAATGATACTGAAGATTTAGTTAATACTACTGTTTTATTTAAAAAAAGCCAAGTTAGTTATGTTAATAATAAAAAAATTAATAATAATCAAAAATTAAATACTAATAAAAGAGTAAGTAATAGAAAAGTTAATAATAATCAAAAATTAAATACTAATAAAAGAGTAAGTAACAGAAAAGTTAATAATCAAAAATTAAATACTAATAAAAGAGTAAGTAATAGAAAAGTTAATAATAATCAAAAATTAAATACTAATAAAAGAGTAAGCACCAGAAAAGTTAATAACAATCAAAAATTAAATACCAATAAAAAAGTAAGTAATAGAAAAGTTAATAACAATCAAAAAGTTAATAATCAAAAATTAAATAACAAAAGAGTAAGTAACAGAAAAGTTAATAATAATCAAAAAGTTAATAATCAAAAATTAAATAACAAAAGAGTAAGTAACAGAAAAGTTAATAATCAAAAATTAAATAACAAAAGAGTAAGTAATAGAAAAGCTAATAATAATCAAAAAGTTAATAATCAAAAATTAAATAATAAGAGAGTAAGTAATAGAAAAACAAATAATAATCAAAAATTAAATAATAATAATAAAAAAATCAATAATAATCAAAAAGTTACCAACAATAAAAAAGTAACAAATAATAATAAAAAAGTTAATAACAATAGAAAATTAACTAATAATAATCAAAAAGTTACCAAAAATAAAAAAGTAAATAATAACAATAAAAAAGTAAATAATAATAATCAAAAAATAAATAATAATAATAAAAGAGTAAATAATAATAACCAAAAAAATAACAATTACAGAAAAAATACTAATAATAAGAAGACAACTAATGATAATAAGGGAAACGGAATTATCTCAATATTATTCTTTGTTGCCTTATTTGTTGGACTATTTATTCTTGGAACAAATTATAACTCAGTTAAAACTAAATTTATGAATCAATATAAAACTAGTTTATTATATTCAAACATTAATTATGAACAAAAGAAAAATGATGAATATACATCAATTGCATAAAAAATTTATTATTAAAATATTTAAATAGTTTTTAATTTTAAAATAACTTTTACTCAACTTTTAATATATTATTTTTTTTATATAAAAATTAAAATATTCCTTATTTAAAAAAAAAAAATATTTTATTACAATAAAAATAAAAAAATAAAAACAAAATTAATATTTTATAAATTAAAATGAATAACGTTGATAATTATGATAATTACTTTAAAATAGAAAAAATTGGAATCGGAGGAGGAGGAAACTCAGTTTATATAGTAAAAAATTTAAATACAGGTAAAAAATTTGCCTTAAAAAAAATAATAATAAATAACGATTGTCCAGAAGAAATGCAAGGTTGTTTAAATGAAATAAACATATTTAAACAATTAAATCATCCTTATTTAATAAAATATGAAGATTCATTTTTACATAAAAATAAAATTTGTATTATAATGGAATATGCAGAAGATAAAGATTTAGAAACAAAAATAAAAAATTACAAATCAAAAAATTTAAAAATACCAGAAAATGAAATTTGGAAATATTTTCTTCAAATAATAAGTGGAATAAGTTACCTTCATTCAAATAAAATAATACATAGAGATATAAAAGGACAAAATATTTTATTATCAAAAGGTAATGTTAAAATAGGAGATTTTGGAACTTCAAAAAGAATGGAAAATACTAATTCTTTTACTGATACTTCTTTAGGAACTCCTTTATTTTTATCTCCGGAAATTTGTAAAGGAAAACCTTATAATTTTAAAAGTGATAATTGGATGATTGGTTGTGTTTTATTTCAATTAATGAATTTAGAATATCCTTTTAAAGGAAATAATTTACCTATTTTAATGAAACATATTATTGAAAATCCTATTCCAGAAATTATTTTTGATTATAGTGATGAATTAAAATTTTTAGTTAAGAATTTATTAAAAAAAAATATGGATGAGAGAATTAGTATTAATGATATTTTAAATAGACCTTTTGTAAAAGAAAAAATTAAAAGTTTAAATATTTATTTTGATAATAATCATAAAATCAATAATATAAATTATAACAATTTTAATGTTAGTAATATTTATAATATAAATAATAATAATAATCAAATAATAAATAATAATTTTTCAAGAAAAGAAACAATTGAAGAAAAATCAATAAAAATGCAAAATCAATTTCATCCAATTGTTTTAATTAAACATACTCAAAATATTAATAATGAAATAAATAATTCTGAAAAAAATAATAAAAAAAAAATAACTCAAATATCAATAAATCAATCTAATTCAGATGCATATACTGGACCAACTACACCTAAAATGTGTCAAACTGAAAATAATTCTAAACATAAAATTAATCATATGAATTCCAATTTTTCTCTTAATAAAAATAATTATTTAAATTATAATAATGCTTATTTTAATCAAAGAGGAATTTCTCCTAATAAATTAAATATTAATAAAGTTAAGATTGATTATTCACTTAGTCCTATTAGAAAAAGAAAAAAAACTGAAATTTTTGAAGTGTCTTTTGAAGAAAATGAACAAGATAAAAGAAATAAAAATCAAAAATAAAATTTAAATTATATAATTTAATTATTATTTTATTTTTTATATTAGATAAAATATATTTTTATAGTTTTAAATCAAAAATAAAATCTAGTATATGAATATAATAAAAAATTTTAATTAAAAATAATTTATTTAATATCTAAAGTTAAATGATAAATATTTTATTTATATTTATTTATTAAAGAATATTTAAATTTTAAATTTACATTTTTTTTAAATAAAATAAAATAAAATTTAAAATTTAAATTTTTTTTGAATTTGAATAAAATGAAAAATAAGGATTCAATTTACATCTATGAACAAATAAATTCAGATTTAAATTATTCATTATCATCGTTAGAAAAAAATAAAAACAATTCTTTTGAAAATCTAAATGAAAATAGTGATAGATCAAGAATATTAAATGAAGGAATATCAAATATTAATCTTTCAAAATATTTTGAAAAAATGAATAATAATTTGTCAATTAAAGGAAGTGAATATTCAAATAATAATTTTGAAGATAATATTTTTCAAAATAACTTTTCAACTCCTAAAAAACAGGAAAAATTAATTGAATATATTCCAGATGTTTTTAATGATTCACATACTGAAAATAAAAATCTTATGGTGAGTAATTTAGATATTAAATTATTAAGTAGTAATAAACAAAATAGAAAAATTAATATTGCTAAAGAAGAAAATGATTTAAAAAAGATAATTGAAAAAAATGTAAAAGATTATTTTAAAAAAAAATTATTTGAAAATCCTAAATATTTAAATTTTAAAAAAAATAATTATCAAAAGAGTAAAAATAATACAAAATCAAAAAGAAAAATTATTCAAATGAAAGATTCAAAGATTTTTCAATTATTTTCATCAAATAAAACAATTAAATTTAAAAATATTTATGATAGTGTTCCAAAAAAAGAAAAAAAAATTAGTTTTTATAATATGTATATAAATAATAAATCTTCATGTAATTCAAAAGATAAACAATTAAATAGTCAAAAAATTAAATCTAGTAATAATTCAACAAATTATTCTTCTTCTGGAAAAAGTAAAGTTCATACTAATAATAATAGTAATAATCATATTAATATTCAACCAAAAATTTCTCAATTTAAAATTAAAGATAAAAGTAAAAATAAAAATAAAAATAATAATACTTTATCAAAAACTACAAATAAACAAGTTTCAACAATATCTTTTTATAATAAAAATAATTTATTTCAAAATTTAACAAATCGTACTCCTATAAATAAAATTAATTTAAATGGAAAAAAAAATCATTTGAAGATTACTCTAAAAAATAAATTAACAATTCCAAAAAAAAAATCTGATTTATTTTTATTTATTAAACATAATTTATAATATAAAAAATAATTAATAAAAAAATAAAAAATATTACATAAAATAAATATTAATTTATTAAAACTAAATAAGCCAATAATATTTAGATATCTTTAATTATTGTAGTAATATAGATAAAATTTAATTTTAAAAAAAAACATAATTTAAAATAATAAAATAATTTATTTATTTGAAATAAATAAATTAATAAAAGATATAAATGGATTTTTCAAATGTAATAAAAAAATACTTTTATCAATTAAATATTATAAATCTTTAATAAAAATAATTAAAAAGAAATTGATATTGTTTGGATAATGTAAAAAAAAATCGTTTATTAACAAATAAAATATAAAATATAATAAAGATTTAAAATTATTACTCTTTATAATATATATTTTTATTATATACAAATAAAAATACTCACACATAACTAAGTAATGAATATTTCAAAAACTTACATTCCCTAATATGTTCAAGTTATAATTATTCCTTTAAATTTTCATTAAATTCCACATATTTTCACTTTTTGAAAACGTCATAGATGAATTAAATTTATAATGAATACATCTAAATGTCCTTAAATCACTTTCACTTTCTTCTTTTATTATATCATTAACAGCATAATTTTTTGATATAATTTCTTTATTATTGATATTTTGATTTAATAAATCAGGACATAAGGCGTAAATATATGATGGAGTATTCTTTTTATTTTGAATAGAAACTCTTGATATTAAATTATTATTAAATGAAATAAATGATTTTGTATTTGAAGATAAAAATTTTTTTGCATATTCATTTGATGAAGGATTAATTTCAATTTCATTTATATTATTATTATTTTCATAATCTAATTCATAATCTAAATTTGAAATATTAACTTCAACTTCATTTTCATTATTTTCATTATTTTCATTATCAAAATTAATTGGATTATTTATATTAAAATCTAATTCATTTATATTTCCTTCATTGTCTTTTTTTGATTCTTCTTCTTTTATTTCATCATCATATTCTTTGTCAAAAGATAATAAACTAAAATTTATTTGATTTTTTGAATCTAAAATATTTGACGAACTATTTATTATATCTTCTTCTTTTTTTAAATTATTTTCTAAATCCATTTTATTATTTTCTAAATTTTGAAAACCATTTTCAAATAACGATTCTTTTTTCCTTTGCATTTGTTCAATTCTTTTTTGGTTTCTATCAGTACTCATGTATATTTAATTATTTTAATTTATTTTTGTTAATAAAAAATTTTTAAAAAAATAAATCATTTTTTGCGAAAAAATAAACTTTTAATTAATATTTTTTTTGATTAATAAAATTCTTAATAAAGATTTAGATAAAAAATTTTAGTATTTAATAAATAGATATTACCAATTTATTTTAATTTTCTTTAATAATTACAATACTAAAATATTTTTAGCAGATTTTTAAATGATATTTTATTAAAAAAGTATTATTTGTATATTTTTAATTATTTAAAAAATAATAATGTCAGTCCCATCATTTCAAATAAGAAAACAAGAATCATATGATAATATAATATCATCAAATAAACATTCTACTAGTTCAAGAAAATACCAAATTATTAGCCGTCAAAAGAGTTATTTAAATAATTTAAAAATATTTAAAAATAATGCATTACCAAATATTTATACTTTAGGGAAAAAGAATTTAAGTTCAAATACAAATTTTGATGAAACTATTAATAATTCTAAATTAAATTTAGAATTATATGCTAAATTTAAGAATTATAAATTATTAAAAAAAATATCAATGAAAAAAAATTTGATAAGACCATTAAAATTTGAGAATATTCAAACAAAACAAATACTCACAAAAATCAATAATAAAAATGATACATTGTCTGATATAAAGACAAATGAAAAAATAAATGATAAAAATGTTAAAAATTATAGTGCTTCAAAATATAAAGTTAAAGAATTAACTATAAATAAAGAAAATAAAAATATATTATTTAAATATTTATGTAAATCTCCAAGTAGAGTAAATTTAGAGAATTTAAATTCACCAAAAATGAGTTTAAATAAAATTGAAATTCCAAATATTTATTTAAATAATCAAAAAAAGAGAGAAATAAAAACTGCAATTAAAGAAAAAAAAAGAGAAAAAGATTTATTAATTAATACAGTAAATACAAATGAAAGTAATAGTTTTATAAATGAGATTATGGATATAATAAATATTTGTACTCCTGGAAGTAAAGATAAAATTGTTAATAAAAAAAACAATTCTTAAATTATAATATGTATTAATAGTTAAATATTGTTTTATTATTGTGAATAAAATTTTATTTATTTTCATTAGAATTAAAGATTTAAATTATTATGTTAATATAAAAATTTAATATAATTAAAATTTAAATTACAAATTTAGATATTAAAAAAAATTATTAATATATTTATTGTTTAAGTTTTTCTTCATTTAAAAAAAATATATTCATAGTTTCAAAATTTTTAACAGAAGAAGTTAATTTTCCTAAAATAAAAATAGCACTTAAAATATAATTTAAAACTTCAGTAGCAACCATAATAATAAACATTGTAATAAGAAAATCAGATAATTTTAAAATAACTTTTTCAAAACTTGGAAAAGTAAAAGAATTATGAATTTGATTTAATAATTTTTTAAAATAAATAAAAATAACAATAGTATAAAATTGAAATGTTCTACTATGAAAAATATTAGTAATATAATCATAATTTTTATCAGAATCCAAAAATTTATTTAATTGACTTCTTAATTGATTAATATATCCACTTAAAATGTTACCAAATTCAGTAAGTAAAAGAGGTTCATATTTACAAATTTTTTTTAAATATTCAGAATAATGTTCATCTTCAGCTAAAATTTCACATCCATTATAAAAATTAATTAATTCTGTATACTCTAATGCACTACGATTTGAATCTTGAAAAATTAAATTTCTTAAACTTGAAAGATTCTTATAAATATAATCACTAATTATTAAAATTCCATTATATAATTTTTCCGAATATGTTATATTCATTAATATTGTACATTTTACTGTTATATAATATTTAAAAATATTATCTAATAAATCATCTAAATTTTCTGAAGTTTTTCTTTTTTCATTTATTTTTTTTAAATAATTTATTATAATTGGAAATGATATTATAATATAAATTCCAAATATTAATCCTAATCCAATTAATATTTTTAATACTTTATTTTCAACTCTAAAATTATATTTTATTTTTTTATTTGTTTGATTCTGTGCAAGTAAATATGTATCTTCAGAATCAATTTTGTATTCTTCATCATCTTTTGTTTTTGAAGTTTTTGCTTTTTTTTTTAATATTTTTAAAATTGATGATGCTTTCATTTCATTTAATAATAATTTTTTAGTTAGATTTATTTTATTTTCTAAATATTTTTTATCTTTTATTGTTATTTTCATTATATTATTTACTAATTTCCATATTTCATTTATTGAAATTTTTATTGAAATATAAAGAAATACAATTGATAATAAATTAAAAAAAAAAAATATAATAAATGCAGTAAAAATAAAAATTTTAAATTCTGAAAAATATTCTAAAAAATTTTGTTTATCATAATAATTAACTTCTTCAAATATTTCAACATAATTATAAGCATTTTTAATTAAAGTTTTTAATTTTATTTCATCATCTGATGTTGAATCATCAGTATCATTAAAATTTATTAAATTATAATCAATATAAAAATTTGGTGTTTTACTAATAATATAATAATTATTTAATTGTACTTCAAAAGAATTTATATAAGTATAATTTTCAATTTTTCCCATTTCATTATAAAAAAGATAAGTTTTTGGATTAATATGTTTATAAAAATAATTTTTATTATTAAAACCAGCATAAATATTTTTAAACTTTCTATATAAAATAAAAGAAAAATTTGAAGAAGATTTAAATAAAGTTTCTACATAATGAGTAAGTGAAAAATTTTCAAATCCAGAAATTTTTGAACGATATTCTAAATCTAAAGAATTATAATTGGTACTATTATATATTTTAACAACATTTAAAATAAAAAAAGATAAACTTAATACTTCAGTATTTAATTCTCTTATTGATTCATAATTTAATCTTTTTTCATAAAAATTATTTGAATTTATTTTAATATAAATACATAAAATAATAGCAAGAGTAATTAAAAATAAATTATATAAAAAACTTATTTTTTGAAAAATATCAACTTTTTTATTTAAATCTTTTTCTTTTTTTTTTAAAATATTCCATTTATCACTATTTTCTTTCATTTCTTTAAAACTAATAATACTTGTAGCAGAAGTTGAAAAAGAAATAGGATGAATTTTTGTTAATTGTTCAACTTCTCCAAATTTTTTTTTATCTTCTACTCCTTCTTTAAAAAAAGGAAAAATAATTAAAACAATAAATAATTCATTTTTTTCTGTCATATATGAATTTTCAATTTTCATAATAATTTCAATTTCAATTTGATTATTTAAAGCAAATTGTAATTTTTTTATTACTTCTATTTTTTCTTCTTGTTTATATTCAATATATTTTCTTAAATATTGTTTTACACTTAATAACATTTTATTAACTTCAATTTTAATTGTTTCTGTTTTTCCTTTTTCTATTTCAATATTTTTAACACCAAATAATTTAAATAAATTTGGTCTTTTTCCCAAATGAGAAAATCCAAAATATTGTTTAAAAAATAAACCAAATCTATAAATAAATCCATTTGAATCTAATATTAAATAAATATTTTATGCTGTTTATTCTTTTTCTTTT
>JAEEGK010026673.1_pt1 | contig 11738 bp, 9 predicted proteins | sample 8958771 | NCBI WGS metagenome assembly JAEEGK01 (sample SAMN16246547, study PRJNA631951) | gut metagenome | biome: gut microbiome; feature: rumen; material: SC-attached | host: Bos | place: Iran: Karaj | collected 2018-10 | reverse complement strand
TGGGGATTGGGGATTGGGCCCAATCCCCAATCCCCAATCCCCAATCCACAAACCCCAATCCCCATTATTTCTTTTACTTATAAAGTTTCAAATAAATTATTATTATTTGAATTTGAATTAAAAAATTAAATAATTTAAAATATAAATTCAATAATAATTAATTATTTCTAATTTTTAAATATTTTTTAAATAAAAAATATGTTCCAAAATTATAATTTTAATATAAACAATCAAAATACTTTTAATACTATAAAGAATCCTTTTAATAATAATGATTATAATAAGATTTCAACATCTAATAATTTAAATCCTTTTAATAATTATCTAAATAACAATAATACATTATTGCTAGATAAAATGGAAATCCATAAGAAACATATGGAAAAGTTTGTTGGTTGTTTTGATTATAAATCTATTGAGTTAAATGGGACCACAAAAATAACAAATTATAATTGTTTAGAATTTCAAGAAGTTAATAGTAAAAATACTTATGAAACTTCTAAATTAGTAAGTATTTCAGGAAAAGATGAATTTAAAAAATATTCTTTAGAAGAAATAAGAATGGTAGATTATATTATTAGAAAAAAAAATGAGAACCTTAATATGAATTATATAAATAATTCAGCACCAAGTGTTAACAATTTTATAATCAATAACAATAATCCTTTTAATAATCTTAATAATCCATTTAATAATAATAACAACAACAACAATAATAATAATAATTCAATTTATAATCCATTCAATATGAATAATTCAAACAATAATAATAATTATAATACCTTTAATAATAATATAAGTTCTTTTAATAATAATAATATTAATTCTTTAAAGAATAACAACAATAACAATACAAACAATCAAATTAATAATAATATAAATAATTTATTCAATAATAATAACAAAAATGATATTAATCCATTTAAAAATAATACAAATAACATGACAAATAATAACATTTTCAATTATAATAATAATGAACCTTTGATTAATCTTTTAAATAATAATAATAATAATCCTTTTATTAATAATTTAAATAATAATAATAACCTATCTAATAATAATAATACTTTTAATGATTTACTTATTAATCTTTTTAATTATTATAAGAATAATTCTTTTAATGCCAACAATTATAATGATTTTAATAATTTCATTAATAATCTTTATAATAATAATAATCAACTTAATAATAATCCATTTAATTACAGTGATAATGCTTTTAATAATTTCATTAATAATCTTAATAATAATAATAATCAACTTAATTACAGTGATAATGCTTTTAATAATTTCATTAATAATCTTAATAATAATAATACCCAATTTAATAACAATCAACTTAATTTTAATCACCCTTTTTATAACAATCCTTTAAATAATAATAATCTTTTTAATTATTATAACAATGGTCTATTCAATGATAACAATCAATTATACTTTAATAATCCTTTGAATAATAACAACAATATTCAACAAAATTTATCTTCAGATGATTTAATTCAAAGACAAAATGCCCAATTCATATATTCTGATTTTATTCAAAGTTTAAACAATAATAAAATTGGGCCTTATTATTATGATTTAAAAGAATTAATGGAATATAATATTAAACTAGATAGACTTTTAAAAGAAAAAGAATTAAAAGAATTAATAAAAGATGAAGAAAAGTATAATATAACTTTTAAATCATTTGAAAAAAATCAAAATAATGTTCTTCATTTCATGCCTTCAAAACAAGAATATGATAAATATTACAAAGAAAGAAAAGAAAGAAGAGAAAAAGAAGAAAAAAAATATTTATCATTTTATGAATATGAGGATTCAAAATAATAAAAACTCATAATAAAATAATATAAATCCTTTTTCAAAAAAAGATAAATAAATAAAAACTAACTTATTAAAATATTATAACTTAAAAAAAATAAAACAAAAAGAAAAAAAATTCTTTCAAATAAAAAAATAAAAAAAAAATGAAAATAATTCTTCAAATAACTATCACATTTATTTTTCTTCCATTTCAAATATCTCTTCCAGTAGCAATATTTCATGGAATAGGAGATTCATGTTCATCAAACGCGATGAAAATCATAACAAAATTAACACAAAATAATGTAGAAGATTATGCAAAATGTATAGAAAGTGCAGGAGGAATAAAAGATTTAGTAACTCCAATGTACAAACAAGCCGAAAATGCATGTAAAGCACTTAAAGAAGATTCAAATTTTGAAAATGAATTTTCAATATTATCATTTAGTCAAGGTGGTTTAATTGCAAGATATATTATAGAAAAATGCGACATGAAAGGTTATGTCAAGAAATTTGTTTCTTTTGGTGGTCCATTAATGGGAACTTCAAGAACACCAAAATGTTTAAAAGGAGTTGTTTGTCATTTTGTTAATAATTTCGTTTCTTTTTTTATTTATTATAAATTTGTTCAAAATGGTATTGGACCTGCTGGTTATTATCGAGATAATTTTCATTTGAAGAAATATCTTGAGAAAAGTAATTTTTTAGCTGATTTAAATAATGAAAATGAATATAATGAAAATTATTATAAAAGAATGACTAACTTAACTAGTTTGGTTTTAATTAAATTTAATAATGATACTATGATTTATCCTCCTGAAACTGCTTGGTTTCAAAGCTTAGATGATAATGATAATTTAATTGCCTTAAGTAGAAGCGAATTTTATGTTAAGGATTTAATTGGAATTAAGAAATTAAATGAAAGTGGGGCTATTAGATTCATTTCTCTTGATGGAGAACATTTAAGTTTTACTAATGAAGATTTATATGATTATGCCTTTGATTATTTGATTTAAGTTTATATATATATTTATTTAAAATAAAAATTTTTTAATATCAAATTTTGCTTTTTAAATTTTGTTTTTTTCTTATTAAAGACATAAATTATATTCATATTATTTTTTTGCAATTTTATTTTTTATAATACTTTTTAACTATTTTCAAATACATTAATCACAAACAAATGGTAATAATTTATAAAATGATAAATAACAAATAATGTTATTATTAATTTAATCTATTTTATATATAATATTAAAAGATGCCTGAATAAAAAGAAAAAAACCTAAATAAAAGGAAAAAAAAAGATAAACTCCTAATCTAAAATAAAGTTTAAAAAATATCAGGAAATTTATCAAATTTCTTATTTTTCCTATCTTCCCAATAACCACCTTTATATTTATAAATAAGTTCTCCAGAAATATCATCATAAGTTTCTTCAAAATACAAAGGTTGAGGAATAATACCATCTTTTTTCATTTTTTTAGCAGCAGCTCTTTGTTTTTCTTCTAATCGATGTTTTTCTTCTCCAGCTTCATCAATTTCTTGATTTTCCATCATTCTCTGATCAGGTCTAAATCTAGAATCTGTTCTAGGTAAATTTTTTTTCATTTCTTCAGTTAAATTATTTAAATCACAAGTATAAGGTTGAAAATAATAATATTCTTTTCCTAAAGCAGGAATAACACTCCAAATTATTTCTTTTTTCTTTGTATTAACATCTTCTAAATAAATACATTCAGTCCAATTTCCATTAATATTATATTTTAAATTACCTGAAACATCTTTAATAGTACCATTTAATTGACCTTTAATTCCACTTGTACAAGGAATCATATCAATTTCACATATATCACCATTATCATTTGTAACAGTAAATTTACCTTCAACATCAATAGTAATTGTTCCAAATATTAAATTTCTAACTACAACTTTTGGTTTAGTGAAAGATATATTATCATTATATTTACTAAATGAAATATAAGTTTTCCCAATTGCATTAATTTCTAATTTTCCTGATATTAAAAACTTTAATATTGCATTTGTATTTGAATAAAAATCCCATCCATTTCCTTCTGCATAACAAGCTGAAATTGCAGGATGATGAGAAACTTGTTCAGCATAAATTCTAAAATCTTTTTCATTATCTACATATTCATATGTTTCAAATAATAATGGATTAAAAAATTTAGTTTGTCTTGAATTATCAATTACAAATTCTCCTATACAAAAACAAGCACAATATGCTATTCTTAAGAAAGGATTATTTTCATTTGCTGCTTTATTAAATAAATCTACATATTGGAAAAATTCTACAAATTTTTGAAGAGATGAAATTGGTTCATTGAAAAAAACAGGTACTGCAAATCTATTTAAATCTTTTCCTACTGCACCTTTAAAAAAAGACCATACATTTATACTTATTTCCTTTTTTGGAATTGGTAATTTAGTTCTTCTTTGATAATTATATAATGGATCATAATATATTTTTTTTTGAGGATTATTTGTAAATAAACTTTTTTGAATTTTTGAATTAGAATTATTTAAATTAATTAAATTAGAATCTGAAGATTGTTTTTTTGATTTTAATAAATCTCCTGTTAAAGGATTATTATTTATTATTGTATCTTTTAATCTTATATCTTTATTAAAATCATCATTTATATTTTCATTTGTATCTTCATCTAAATCAAAAAATTCTTCATCTGAATGCATTATTGATTCAACTTCATAACTTCTGAAAGAATTATTTGATTTTTGGTTTGAATTTAATATTATTTTTTTTGATTTTAATTTAGGAGGTTCTAAATCAATATTATTAATTGGATTTAATGAGTTATTGTCATTATTTATATCTTCATTATTATTTTCATTTAATAAACTTTTTAATTGTTCTACTTCTTCTTTATATCTTTGAAGAAGAACTTTATATTCTGTTAGATTCATTGAATTTTTTAACATTAAATTATCAAAAGATTGATTATCCATATCTAATTTTGTAATTATAAAATTTAATTTTTCATTGTCAATAGAAGAACCTTTATCATTAATATTATCAATATTAATTAATTTGCTATTATTACTTTTTATTTGTTTTTCTCCTTCAAATTTTGCTTTTTTAAGAGCACTTAACCAAGAATTTTTTTCTTCTTCATTTTTTGTTTGAATATAAAATAAATTTGAACCTGTATTGATTTCAATATATGAGTCATTTTCTTCACAAATTATAGTTGAAATTCCTAAATGAATTCTTCCTCTTGGTTTATCATTTTTTGTATAATAATAATATAAAAGTGGGCCTTTTAATACAAAAAATCTTTCTTTCCATCCACTAAAATAATTTGTCCATTTTAATAACCAACCTTCCATTTTATTATATATGTTATTATTCTTTTTTTTAATTATTATTAAATTTATTTAATTTATACACAAAAAATTTTATTTTATATTTTAAATTAATCATTAATTTATATTTTTACCTTTCTTTTATAAAAAAGTATACACAATTATATTTACATTTCAAAATTAAATGGTTTAGCATTTTTTATATTAGAACCAGAAGCTGATTTTAAAAAAGAATGTTCATCAGTATAAATATGATTATTATTTTTATTTCTATAATTAATTAATTTATTATGTAAACTTATTGGAATAGGAATATATTTTTTATTCGGAGATATACTATTGATAGGAGCATAATTTTCTTTAAAATTAGGTTTTGAATGTAATAAAGATTTATTCACTTTTTGATATAAATCTTTATAAAATTGATATTTTTCTTCTTTTCCTTCACTAATATTCATAAAAAATCTTTCTCTTATTGTAGGATTTGATTTTAAAATTCTATTTATAATTAATATAAAATCTTACGGATTTATTTCTTTTAAATTACTTTTTATTATTTCATATTCTGAATGTAAATGAACTGTGTCAGAATTTATAATTTTTTCTTCAGAACTTTCTTCTTTATTTGATCTACTTCTAATATTTATTTTTGGTAAAAATTTATCTGATTTATTTTTGTAATTTGAATAATTAAGTAAATTACGTTTTAACCTTAATTCTTGTTTTAATTTTAAATTATTCAAATTTGAAGAAGAATAATTTTTTGGTGTTTTATTTTTTTTCTTTTTAAATGTTAATGTTATTGATTCAATATGAATAAATTTTAAAGTATTATTTTTATTATTTGTGAAATTTTGATGAAAATTAGTCTTTTTGTCAATTTCATATATAGGATTTTGTAAATTATTAATTTCAATTTTTTTATTCTGATAAATAGAAAAAGATGAATTTTTTATAATTTTTATTTCATTTTCTTTATTTTTATTAAATGGAAATATATAAAACTCATTTTCTTTTATAATAGAATGATTATTTCTTTTTTTAGAAGATAAAATATTGAAATTAATTTCATTTTTCTTTAATAAGTTAAAATTATTTATTTTAATATCTAATTTTTCTAAATCATCCCTTTTAAATAAAAAATAATTATTTTACTTTTTCTTCTTTTCCTCAATTTCAAATTTATATTCATCAATAGAATATGCAATAATTCTATTAAATTCATTTTCTTGTAAAAATTTTGAATAAAAGTCCATTTTTTTAATTACATATAATTTGAATTTATTGATGATAATTAAAAGAAAAATTTAATTTCAAAAATGGAGTATCATTCAAAAATAATACAATTAATATTACCTAATAAAAAATTAATAAAAATAAACATTTCAGGAGATGAAAATGAATTAAAAGAATTATTATCAGAAATATCAGGATTAAGTCCATCTCAAATAAAAGGACTAAAAGATTCAAATGGAAATTATTACACTTTATCTTCGGCTTTAATAACAGAAGATATATATAATGGTTCAAAGAATTGTTATTTTGAATTAATTTTTGGAAAAGAAAATTCAAATAAAATTTCTCCAAGTAAAAATAATGAAACTAATAATATTATATTTACAAATTCACCTAATGTTGGTAATTATATTGCTAATTATTATATTAATGGATTTAAAAAAAAAAATTGTACTCAAAATTTAAATAAATATGTCAGTGAAGCTATAGAACAAAATGAAATAAATATGATTAATAAGTATTTAAGACAATTAATGTCAAATCATAAAATTACTAAGGAACAATACTCAGAATTAATTACTTTAGTACATAAAAAAAATAAAGAATTACTTAACGAATTTAAATATATTTTTTCAGGAAAATCAAAGGAACCAAATTTTGTAGATTCGATAACTAATTATATTAAGTCAAAAAAACAAATTAGTTTCAAATCAAGTACACCAATATTAAAACCTAAATTAGATAAAAATCTAATAAATAAAAATAACGAAAATATAAATCTTAATAATAAAATTGAAATATATGAAAAAATGAAGGAATATTTTGACGAAGAAGATTTAGATATTATAAGAATATCTTTAAAATATGAAAATGAAAGTGTTATAGAAGCCATTATAGAATATCAAAATAATCATATTATTTCAAATTTAATCTTAATTTTTAAAAAATTCATTGCTCAATATAAAAAAAGAAGTGTGTTGTTTGGTGATAAAATAAAATATTTATTGTCTACTCGAAAATTAGATTTCGATAAAGAAAATGAAAGTATGATTCATTTAAATAAATCTTATTTTAAGTCAACTATTAAATTAAATGCTCATAAAAATTTAGTAAAAACAATTTCAAACATAAGAAGTTTAAGTCATTCTTCTTCTGGGTTAAATAAAATAAATGATTCTGAGAAAAAAATAACTAAAAAAAATATTAAAAAATTATTGAAACCTCAAAATCAAATTATTTTTGATTATTTAGATAAAAATGCAAAGGAAGAATACAATTTATTAGAAAAATTATATAAAGAAAATAATATGAATAATATAAATGTTATATTAAATGAAAAATGTGAAAAATTTATAGATAATGAATTAAAGAAATATTCAAAAAGTAAAGGAAAATATCTAACTGATAAAGAATTAAAAATTTTTCATAATTTAATAAATGATAATAATTCAGAAATTCAGTATTTATATAATCAATTTCAAATACAACAAAATTTATCAAATTTCATTAAAGACATTTATAAACTTATTAAAAAAGATGAAGATACATCCACCGAGGAAATATCACAATATAATGAACTTATAATTGAATTTTTAAATGATTTACCTAAAATAGAAATAGATGAAAAAGAACAATTAAAAATAAAATATTTAATAGAAAGTAAAAATCTTAAAATTTTAAATATACTTAAACAATATAAAAAGAAAAAAGATATTACATTATATAAAGAAGAAATTAAAAGTTTAAACCAAATAAAACATACAGGAAATATTTTAGAAAAATTAGAAAAAAGAACATCAAGTCCAAAACATAACCATAATAATAATAATAGAACTTTTGATTTTGAAGAAATTATAAATGATATTAAAGAAAAAATTGTATTAACCTTTGACCAAATAAAAATAATAGAAGATAATTATTCAATAGATGATAATTTAAAAACAATAGTTGATGATTTTTATATATATAAAAGTTTATCTTTACCAAATTTTAAAATTAAGTTAAATGAATATTTAAAGAACAAATCAGAAAATAATAAATCAAATATAAGAAAAGGTAAATCAAAACAAAAAACAGTAAAAATTCAAAATATAAAAAATGATAAAAACCACAAAAATAAAAATTTAGATTTATCAACAACACCAGAAATAATAAAAAAATCAAAAAAAGAATTATGTTTTTTTTTACATAATGAAGAAAAAATTGAAAATAAAATATTAATAAAACAAAAAGAAATAATATCTCTTTTACATAAAGAAGATTGTTTTGATGATGAAACTTTTAAAATAATAAATAAGAAAATAGAACAAGATGATAGAGCTTTATTTTCAGCTTTTGAAGTTTATGCCGTTTCTCAAGATCATATTGAATTTATTGAAACTTTAAAATTAATTGCAGATTTATTCAGTTCTCATAAAGAAAGTTTTTATGTTCTTTTAAATCACTCTTCTTTTAATTCTTCACAAAAAGAGCAATTAGAGAACTTATTTAGTATAAAAAATAGTTTATTAATTCAAGCTTTGGAAAAATATGAAAATAATTTTGACAAAGATTCAATATATAAAATTTTTAATGAATTAATTTCAAATAATAATTAAAAATAGGATATATCATTATCATTTTTATAGAAATTGTTTCTTTTGTATATATTAATATTATTCAGTTGAATAATAAAATCAAAAACATTTTCATCAAAATGATAATTATAAGAAATATTAATTATATATATAAATATATCTAGTTTAGAAAATACATTTTTTAATAACATTTGGTTTAATTATTAATTAAATATATTAAACGTATTGTAATAGTTTATTAATTTATACAAAAAAATAATCCAAAAATAATATTTTTCAAACTCATTTAAATATTAATAAAAAAATTTGTTTTATTTTGTTTATTAGTTTCTTTCTTTTTTTAAATACAATCCACAAAAACAAAAAAAATAAAATTATTAAAAACTAAAAAACAAAATATTCTAAATTTAAATTAAAGATTTCTAACTTGAATAGTAGTACATTTTTTTCCATTAGTAACTAAATCTCCTACAAGTAAATATTTAATAACATCCCTCTCTTTCATAAATTCATCAATTCTCCTCATATTATTAACATAATCTTCATTAATTTTCTCATCATAAACACTTTGTACATTCCAAATTAAATTCATTTGATTACAAAGCATTTTATTATTCGTAAAGCCAAACATAGGAATATTCAATCTACTACAAGCAATATTTTTAATATAATCATCACTATGATTATGAACAGCAACTAAACATTCAATATCATCAGTAACAAAAGGTAAAATAGATATAATATTTTCTTTAAAAGTATTAGGAGAAACATCTAATGAAGTACAAGAAAATTTTCTTTTAATCGATTCCATACTAGTATTCAAATCAGTTTTTTTTTTACTTTTATTAGCACGTCTCCTTAAACTTACATTACTTTCAAAACCACTTCTCTGTAATCTCCCTCTATGTAAAACACCAAAACAATCATCACAATCAGGTTTTTCACAAATAGAATATATATTACTTTCAGTTTCTTTAGCAATTTTAGACATTGTTTTAATAACTAAAACAGGATGAGGACTTTTAGTTGTTTCATCACTTGTCATTATAGCATCAGCACCTTCAAAAATAGCATTTCCAACATCAGAAACTTCTGCTCTTGTAGGTTGAATATTTTTAACCATTGATAAAACTAATTGAGTTGCTATTATTATTGGTCTATTATAATATGAACATAAAGCTGCCATTTTTTTCTGCATTGTTGGTACTTCTCCAAATGATATTTCACATGATAAATCACCTCGAGCAAACATTACTGCATCACTTTCTCTAATAATTGCTTCTAAATTTTGAGTACTTTCAAAATTTTCTATTTTTGATATTATTTGAATATCACATCCTTTATCATGACAATGTTTCTTTACTTCAGCAACATCCTCTCCAGTTCTAACAAAAGATAAAGCAATAAAATCTACTTTCTTCTCTATTCCAAAGTCAATATCTTTCCAATCTTGTTCAGTGACAGTAGGAAGAGATACAGGTCTCCCATGTAAGTTAATATGTCTTTTAGTAGTGATATCACATTGTCCTTCAATTACTCTGAATTTAAGATCATCCCCCTCCTTCTCAATGCACTCTGCCTGAACGACACCAGAGTCTATTACTATAACATCTTCAACATCGACATCATCAATGAATTCAGGGTAACTAACAGAAATTTTTCCAGTGTCTTCATAAACTCCAGGAACTATTGTCATTGTAAATTCATCTCCTTCTTTTACTGATAGTTTATCACGAATTTCTCCAGTTCGAATTTCTGGTCCTTTTGTGTCTAACATTATTGCCGCATTTAAATTTAAGGAACGTATTGTATCTATCATTTTACCATGAGATTCATGAGTCCCATGAGAGAAGTTTAAACGGAAGACGTTTACTCCTTCGTCATATAGTTTTTGTATTATTTCAGGTGTCTGGGATGCTGGTCCTAAAGTTGATACTATTTTCGTCTTTTTTGGAAGATCGAGGGCGTTGAACATTTTTATATGGGAATTTTTTAATTAATTTTGTTAATTTTTATTCATTTTTTTTTGATTTTTTTTATTTTTATATTCTATATATAATTAGATGATGTATATATTTATCTATATAGAAAAAGAAAATAAATACTTTTAATAGGAAAAAATAATTAATTTTATAATATTCAATAATGATTAGAAAATACAAAAAATCACATAACAAAGATTTAATATTCTTAAATTCCTCATATTATAATTTAAAAAAAATAATTTTAATTGCTCTAAATAAATAATAAATAAAAGATAAAAAAATGTAAGAATATTTTACATATAATATCTTAATATAGAGAAAAGAGTTAAATGAGCTTTTTGACTATAAATTTACAGAAGTAACAAAACAAGAATTTAATATGTTTATTTTTTAGAAATAAAAACCAAATAAAGCTTCAAGGAAGAGTTTTAAATGAAATATTTTTTTAAACAGAGGGATATTTTTAAATTCGGAGAAAAAAAAATAAGAATAATTTAATTGGTAGGAAGCAAAAAAGGAAATATAAATTTAAATGATTTATTAAGATGCTACTTAAACTTATTTAATAAATTCTTTATAAATATAAAAAAGTGTAGAATTTGATATTGTGATGATAAAGAAATTGATTATACTTTATTAAATCTTTGTAAATGTTTTGGTCGATTAAAATATATCATGAAGAATATGAAGAAGTCTAAGGTGCATATATATATATTTTTTTTTAATAATTTCACCTTTCATATATTTTTTTTATTATCTTATAATTTAAATCATTTATTTTTTTTTT
>JAEEGK010026672.1_pt1 | contig 11739 bp, 10 predicted proteins | sample 8958771 | NCBI WGS metagenome assembly JAEEGK01 (sample SAMN16246547, study PRJNA631951) | gut metagenome | biome: gut microbiome; feature: rumen; material: SC-attached | host: Bos | place: Iran: Karaj | collected 2018-10 | reverse complement strand
CGATAGCATAAGCCATCTTCTTCAGTCCCCAGGCCTCTTCGTTCACGATCTCTGCACCCTTATCGGTGAGGACCTTCTTGAACTTTGCGACCGTTTCCTTTGTCTGTTCATCAGACAAAACGGGAGTCAAAATGAAAACGGTTTCGTATTGATTCATACTACGTTAATTAATTAAATAAATGTTATTTTTGCAAAATGCGGGTGCAAAGGTACTAAAAAAATGATAATTGACAATTGAAAATTGATAATTTTTCGTATATTTGCGGCAAATTTAACGTTTTTATGAAGAAATCAACGCCATATTCGGGTATATTCCTTATTATAATAGGTACTTTGGTGCTTTTAACGACACGCATCAGCACGTTTTCAAGCCATAACTGGCTGCTTGTCACCGGCCTGCTTTGCATTATTGTTGGCATCTTATTCCACATACGAAGCATTAAACGTGAAAGCAGGTACTAAAAGAGGTAAGAAGTAAGAGGTAAGATGGAAGAAGTATGGAACATATCAAGATATTTACACGGCTAATCGCCAATGAGCTGCACTTGCAGGAGCATGCGGTGGAGAATACGCTGAAGTTGTTGGATGAGGGATGCACTATTCCTTTCATCTCGCGTTACCGTAAGGAGCGTACGGGAGGACTTGACGAAGTACAGATTACGGCTATCAGCAACCGTGCAGAACAGTTGCAGGAAATAGCCAAGCGTAAGATGACTATCGTCAAGACCATTACTGAACAGGAGAAGATGACGCCGGAACTACAGAAGCGTATTGATGACTGCTGGGAAATGACCGTACTCGAAGACATATACCTGCCCTATAAGCCTAAGCGGCGTACTCGTGCCCAAGTGGCTCGTGAACAAGGTCTGGAGCCGTTGGCACAACTGCTGCTGATGCAGCGCGAAGCCAATCCCGAACGCGCAGCCCAGCGTCAACTGTCAATTATCAATTCTCCATTAAGCGTCGAAGACGCAATTAAGGGTGCCCAGGACATCATTGCCGAACAGGTGAGTGAAGACGAGCGGAGTCGTAACCTGGTACGTAGCATCTTCCGTCGCGAGGCCTTCATTGAATCGAAGGCGGTAAAGAACAAAAAGGACACCGACGAGGCACAGAAATACAGTGACTACTTCGAGTGGGAAGAGCCGCTAAAGCGCTGTTCCAGCCATCGTATGCTGGCCATGCGTCGCGGTACCGACGAGGGGTTCCTACGTATCAGCATCACCATTGACGACGAGGATACAATCAGTCGTCTGCAGCGGAACTATGTCCGTGGAAATGGTGCCTGCCAGCGATTAGTGGCTGAAGCTGTCGAGGACGGCTATAAGCGTCTGTTACTACCATCGATTGAGTCGGAATTCATGACGTTGAGCAAGGAGAAAGCTGACGAAGAAGCCATTCGCGTCTTTGCGGAGAACTTGCGCCAACTGCTACTCTCTGCCCCACTCGGCCAAAAGCGCGTCATGGGCATCGACCCGGGGTTCCGCACAGGTTGTAAGGTGGTTTGCCTGGATGCTCAGGGTAACCTGCTGCATCATGAGGCCATCTTCCCTCACCCGCCTGTCAATCACCGCATGCAGGCTAACATCCATTTACAGCAGATGATTGAAAAGTACCAGATAGTGGCTATCGCCATAGGTAACGGTACTGCCAGCCGTGAGACAAAGGAATTTGTGGAAGAGGTACTAAAGGAAACAGTGCTGGCAAACCCAGCACCCACAATATATGTGGTAAGCGAGGACGGCGCTTCGGTCTACAGTGCATCGAAAGCAGCCCGTGACGAATTCCCTGATGAAGATGTCACCGTACGTGGTGCTGTCAGCATCGGCCGTAGACTCATGGACCCATTGGCCGAGCTGGTGAAAATAGATCCGAAGAGTATTGGCGTAGGACAGTATCAGCACGACGTCGACCAAAGTAAGCTGAAACATGCTCTTGACCAAACTGTCGAGAGCTGCGTCAATTTGGTGGGTGTTAACCTCAATACAGCCTCACAGCACTTGTTGACCTATGTCAGCGGTCTGGGGCCCGTGTTAGCTCAGAACATTGTGGACTATAAGAAAGAGCACGGTGCCTTCACTTCACGCGCACAACTGAAAAAAGTACCGAGACTGGGTCCTGCCGCTTATCAGCAGTGCGCCGGATTCCTACGTATTCCCAACGCTAAGAATCCGCTCGACAACAGTGCCGTACACCCTGAGAGTTACCATATAGTGGAACAAATGGCTGCCGACCAACACTGTACGGTGGATGACCTTATAAAGAATAAAGGTACGCGCGAGAAGATTGATATCAAGCGGTATATCAGCGACGAAGTGGGACTTCCTACCCTCACCGACATCATGAAGGAACTGGAAAAGCCCGGCCGTGATCCTCGCGAACAGATTGAGGTATTTGAGTTCGACAGCAGCGTGCAGACCATCGACGACTTGCACGAAGGTATGGTGTTGCCTGGCATTGTGACCAATATTACCAACTTCGGAGCCTTTGTCGACATTGGCGTCCATCAAGACGGACTGGTGCATGTGTCACAATTAGCAGACAAGTATGTCAGCGATCCCACGCAGGTAGTGCGGCTTCATCAGCACGTCATGGTCCGTGTCATCAGTGTTGACTTGCGCCGACTGCGCATCTCACTGAGTATGAAGAAGATAGGTAAGAGGTAAGAGGTAAGAAGTAAGAAGTAAGAAGTAAGAGGTAAGAAGTAAGAAGGCGTTAGCGGTTCTTGTGATTCATAAACCACGAGTGAGTATGGAAATGATACATCAGCAGACTTAATATGGTCAACGCCAAAGCGGCATACAACAGCATGTCGCGCTGACCGTACATCAAGGCATAGCCTATAGTCAGGCCGATGGCTAAACCCGTTTCCCAGCCCAAGAAGAACGTGCTCTGTGACGTGCCACGCTGACAATGACGGCTCAGTTTGATAAAAAACAACAGATAGCGCGAGCTAACTATACCCACTCCAAGCCCGACCAGAATGGGAGCAACTGGACTGTTCATATATTCCAACATGACGAACAACGCTGCTATCAGCAGTATCAGGCCACTCACTATCTCGCTCTTTAACTCAGCATCGCGGAATATGAAGTGCTGTGCCAACAATGCCAGAATAAAACCAACCATCATCAGTCCATAGAAAAATACACTGACAGGGAGCGACATCAGTAGCCCCATGACAATGCCAACCGACAACAGGTTGACAAACAGCACATAGCCACTGGGTAGCAGAAAGCGGTCGATCGAAGCCACGCGGACACCTTCCTCAGGAGCCTTAAAAGGGAATTTCACGTTCTTGATGAGCACTATCGAGAGTAGCGCACAGCCTATAGCTCCCCAAAGCATCTTATCGAAACCTACTAACTTGTAGGCCAATAAACCGCCCATCGGACCCAAGGCTAATGCAAAACGAGCAAACCATGCCGCACTGTGATTGGCTTCTGTGCGTTGGTACGACTCGCAGGTATCAATGACCAACGTCGATGCCAACACCATTTGTGCCAGACCAAAGGTAGCTCCAAGCATCAGTCTATGCAACAGTATCACCCAAAACTCCACAAACTCCGACCGTAGACCGTCAATATACCAAAGCAGGGCCAAGTCAACAGTCATGAGAAGAATGGCCCACATGCACACCACATTTCTCCTGTAGCGCTGCACCAGCCACGAACACTGTGCCCCAAACAAATAGAGACCAACTCCGAATACGCCCATTGAAAGACCTGTTTCCACAGACGAGAAATTCTCAGTCTGCATGAGCCATAACGGCAGCACGGGAATCAATCCGCAAACCGACATAGTCAGCAACAGATCTGCTATCACCAAGAGCCAGAAGTCCTTGTGCCACAGCCTAATATGTATTAGGGTATTCTGAGAGTTCACTGGTCAACATTCATTATTCAATACGATTCGCTCTCATTGGGGAAGTCACCACTCTTGACATCCTCCACGTAGCGACCAACAGCATCGGTAATCACCGTGTTCAGGTCAGCATATCGACGCAGGAATCGAGGCGAGAACCCTTGGGTCATACCCAGCATATCGGCAATCACCAACACCTGACCGTCCGTACCATTGCCGGCACCGATACCGATAGTTGGACATTTCACCGTACGAGTCACCTCAACAGCCAGCGCTGCAGGTACTTTCTCAAGTGTGATGCCGAAACAACCCGCCTCACACAAGGCAATAGCGTCGCTAATAAGCTTGTCAGCCTCAGCCTGTTCCTTGGCACGTACGGCGTATGTACCGAACTTGTTGATAGACTGCGGCGTCAGTCCCAGATGAGCCATCACTGGTATTCCTGCATCCAAGATGCGCTTCACCGTATCCAGGATCTCTACGCCACCTTCCATTTTCACGGCGTCACAGCCGCTCTCCTTCATGATACGAATGGCGTTGGCTACACCCTCGGCAGCATTCACCTGATAGGAACCGAAAGGCATGTCGCAAATCACCAGGGCACGCTGTACAGCACGTACCACCGAACGTGCATGATAAATCATATTGTCGACGGTCATAGGCAGCGTTGTAGCATTACCCGCCATCACGTTTGAGGCCGAGTCGCCAACGAGAATGGCATCGATGCCTGCCTTATCTACGATACCTGCCATCGTAAAGTCATACGATGTCAGCATACTTATTTTTTCTCCCTTCTGTTTCATTTCCATGAAGCGGTGTGTTGTCACCTTACGTGTGTCATTTACCAAATATCCTGCCATAATCTTATTATTATTAGACGATTAACTGTTTACGATTTATTATCTCTTTAACTTATCAAATACTATATTACTACGATGATAATTCTATAAAGTCGGTTATGACCTCATCACACAACGGGCGAATGGCGTCAGCGGCATTTGTCGTAGCCAGTCCAACCACATACATGCCAGCTGCCCTACCCGACTTCAGACCATTAAACGAGTCTTCGAATACCACACAGTCCTTCGGCTCGACACCAAAGCGCTGTGCAGCCTTCAGATAGCAGTCCGGATCAGGTTTCGAGCGTTCAAAATCCTCGGAGGTCAGGATGGCATCAAACATTTCCTTAAACTCTGGATGCTTAGCATAAACAGCCTCCATCTTCGGTATGTTCGAACTCGTCACCACTGCGGTTTTCACGCCTTGACGGTGCAGCCTGTCAATGAAAACCTCAAAACCGGCAATGTAATCATAATCCATCTGCCGTTCATAATCATTCAATCTGCTCGTAATCAATGGCTGCCTATCCGTCAGCGGTCCCGAAAACCACGCATCGTATATTTGCGTGAGCGTCTGTCCCTTGATTCTGTGCTCCAGCCCAGGCAGTTCCGGATGAAACTCCCTGCACTGTGAACCCCAGAACACTGAGTATTGGGGCTCTGTATCAAATACCACGCCATCAAGGTCAAACAGCGCTGCTTTTATCACTTCTATTTTCATTTCGGGTGCAAAGGTAGTGCAAAAAACCGATTAAGCGAAATAAAAAGCCAATTTATTTTGTATTGTTCTCACTTTTTCGTACCTTTGCACGGATTTTCAGAATTAACACATTTCATTGCAATGAATATTTCTTATAAATGGCTTAAAGAGTACGTAGACTTCGACCTCACGCCACAACAGGTGTGCGACGCGCTGACGTCAACAGGTTTGGAAGTTGACGCACTCGAAGAAGTACAAAGTATCAAAGGCGGTCTGAAAGGCCTTTACGTAGGTAAAGTGTTGACGTGTGAGATGCATCCGGACTCAGACCACCTGCATGTAACTACCGTTGATTTGGGCAAGGGCGAACCCCAGCAGATTGTCTGTGGCGCTCCTAATGTGGCCGCTGGTCAAAAGGTCATTGTGGCCGACCTGGGCTGTGTCCTCTATGATGGTGACAAGGAGTTTGTCATCAAGAAGTCGAAGCTACGCGGTGTCGAGTCGTTAGGCATGATCTGTGCCGAGGACGAGATTGGTATTGGCAACGACCATTCAGGCATCATCGTACTGCCTGAGGATGCCGTTGTTGGTACACCCGCAGCAGAGTATTACCACTTGGAGAGCGACTGGCTCATCGAGGTTGACATCACCGCCAATCGTGCCGATGCCCTCTCCCACTGGGGTGTGGCCCGCGATCTTTATGCATGGCTCAAGCAGAACGGCTACAAGACGGCTACCCACCGTCCTGTGGTCGATGGTTTCGCCATCGACAATAACTCCCTCCCCATCGACGTGGTCATTGAAAACTCTGAGGCCTGCAAGCGCTATGCTTGTGTTAGCATTACCGACTGCGAGGTGAAAGAGTCACCCGACTGGTTGAAAAACAAATTGACAACTATCGGCCTGCGTCCTATTAACAATATCGTTGATATTACTAATTATGTGATGATGGCTTTGGGTCAGCCCCTGCACTGCTTCGATGCAGACATGGTAAAGGGCCACAAGATTGTGGTGAAGACGATGCCAGAGGGTACGCCATTCCAGACACTGGACGGTGTAGAGCATAAGCTTAGCGACCGCGACCTCGCCATCTGCAACAGTGAAGAGCCCATGTGTATTGCTGGTGTATTTGGAGGCAAAGGCAGCGGCACATACGAGACAACTCGCAATGTCGTGCTCGAGAGTGCCTACTTCCATCCCACATGGATTCGCAAGTCAGCCCGTCGCCACGGACTAAGCACCGATGCTTCTTTCCGTTTCGAGCGTGGCATCGATCCCAACGGAACGATCGAAGCCCTGAAGTACGCAGCCCTGCTCTGTAAAGAACTTGCTGGCGGTAAGATTTCGATGGATATTATGGACGTCTATCCTCAGCCCATCGCCAACCCCGTAGTCAATTTGGAATACAGCTATGTCCACTCGTTAGTGGGTAAAGACATTCCCGTCGACACCATCAAGAGCATCTGTGAGAGTCTGGAGATGAAGATTCTTGAGGAGACTCCTGAGGCACTGCAGCTGGAGATTCCCGCCTACCGTGTCGATGTGCAGCGTCCCTGCGACGTGGTGGAGGACATCTTGCGCATCTATGGATATAATAATGTAGAGATACCCACCCAGTTGAAGTCAAGCCTCGTCATCAAGGGCGACGAAGACCTGAAGCACAAACTGGCCAATTTGGTCAGCGAACAGCTCGTGGGTGCCGGTTTCAACGAAATACTGAACAACTCGTTGAGCAAGTCTTCATACTACGACGACGAACAAAACAAGGAGTTGGTACACATCATGAACCCGCTCAGCAGTGACCTCAATATCATGCGTGGCACCCTACTCTATGGCGGACTGGAAAGCATTGCCCACAATGCTAACCGCAAGAGTCCCAACTGCCGATTCTTCGAATTCGGCAACGTATACAGTTTCGATCCTGCGAAGGAGAACCAGGATGATCCCATGCAAGCCTACAAGGAGCAATACCATCTGGGGCTGTGGCTTACGGGTAAGCGTGTTGAGGGTTCGTGGGCTCATGCCAACGAGGACACTTCGTATGCCGAGCTAGATGCCCACGTCGACAACATCCTCGCACGTATTGGTGTTCAGCCGGGTATGCTGGTACGCAAAAAGTCAGAGAATGCCATCTTTGCTGCCGGTCTGACTATCGAGAACCGTGGTGGCAAGAAACTCATCGAACTGGGTGTGCTGAACAAGAAATTGCAGAAGCAGTTCGATATCGATACGACCGTCTACTATGCCGAACTCAACTGGACAGCCCTGATGAAGGTCATCCGCAAACAAAAGGTGGAATTCACAGAGATTCCCAAGTTCCCATCAGTTAGCCGCGACCTCGCCCTACTCATTGATAAGAGCGTTGAGTTCCAGCAAATCGAAGACATTGCTCGTCAGACTGAGAAGAAGTTCCTGAAGAAGGTTGAGCTGTTCGACGTCTATGAGGGCGATAAACTGCCTGCCGGCAAGAAGTCGTATGCTGTCAACTTCATCCTTCAGGATGCCGAGAAGACCATGGGCGACAAACAGATTGAAGCAATCATGCAGAAGCTGATTCAGAACCTGAAGAAGCAACTCAATGCCGAGTTGCGCTAATTATCAATTCTCAATTGTCAATTATCAATTTAAAATAAATAAAAATGGGAAGAGCATTTGAATATCGCAAAGCTGCGAAATTGAAGAGATGGGGCCACATGGCCAAGACATTTACTAAGATTGGCAAACAGATTGCCATTGCCGTAAAGGCAGGCGGTCCTGAGCCTGACATGAACCCTGCGTTACGTGCTATCATCGCCAACGCTAAGCGTGAGAACATGCCGAAAGACAATATCGAGCGTGCCATCAAGAACGCTATGGGTAAGGACCAAAGTGACTACAAGGAAGTAACCTATGAGGGATATGGTCCTCATGGTGTTGCCATTTTTGTGGACACCCTGACCGACAACACTACCCGTACCGTAGGTGACGTCCGTTCAGTGTTCAACAAGTTCAATGGTAACCTTGGCACACAGGGTTCACTGTCGTTCCTGTTTGACCACAAGGCCGTTTTCACTTTCAAGAAAAAGGACGGGCTGGATATGGACGAGTTGATTCTCGACTTGATTGACTATGGTGTAGAAGATGAGTTCGATGAGGACGAGGAAGAGGACAGCATCACCATCTATGGTGACCCCCAGTCCTTCGGTGCCATCCAGAAGCACTTGGAAGAGAACGGCTTCGAGGTAACGGGTGCTGAGTTTACCCGCATCCCCAACGATTTAAAGGATGTCACTCCCGAAGAGCGTGAAACCATCGACAAGATGATTGAGCGTCTCGAGGACTTCGATGACGTTCAGACCGTCTATACAAACATGAAGCCCGAAATCGATTGATGGTTCAGGGTTAATGGTTCAGGGTTAACCGTTAACCGTTAATCTTTAACCGTTAACCCTTATTGGTAGTCCTTTTGGCGGAACGTGGTGTCAAACACTTTCGTTCCGCTATTCTTTGTGCTATAGTACACGTAGCGGAAATGGTAGCCGGCCTCCTTGTAAGTTTTCATAGTGGTAGAGTTCTTCAGTTCCTTCAACAGTTCACCACGCAGATTATACTTCTTCAACTGCTCGGCATCGTCGATGACACCGGCCACCGTATAATAATAAATTAACGTACGCGTACTCTTTTGGAACACCAGACTGTCTATCGTCACATTCTCAGTAATGAGCGACGGACAGTTTTTCTTCGTATAGTCACGGCACTCACGCGCACAGCGTTCATCCATCGTTTCCTGACAGGCTACCATCATCAGCACGGTAGCCATCAACAACCATTTCTTCATCATTTTCTGCATTCTACTTCATTTTACTCATCACCTTCTCATAGTATCGCTGAGTAGCACGACGCGTATAGTTTATACCGCCATTCCATGAGCGGATGGCTTGCTCTACATCGTTCTTTGGATTGTAAAATGATTGAAATAAGAGAAACATTTCCTTGGATTTCGAAGCGCTGAAACGATCATCCAAAGAAAAACGTTTCTTGCTCTTTCTCAACTCAAGTATGCGGTTACACTCATTTACCATAACAGGCGTAATCTGCATAATACCACACGATTTACCACTTTTGTCAACAGCCTTGGCGTTACCGCCACTCTCGACCTCGATAATCGCATTCATTACGGAATTCCAGTCAAACCTTGAACTTCGCTTTCCTTTAGTCCCTGCCGAAGCATTCATTGGAACTAACATTAACATGATGCATAACAAGTATGCATACTTAGCAATTTTATTCATAAGCTATCATTTATAAGCATGACCGTCTCACCTCGAGACATCCAATTGCCACGCTATGGTTATCCTTTTGAGCCTCTTGTCGGATTCGAACCAACGACCCCGAGATTACAAATCACGTGCTCTGGCCAACTGAGCTAAAGAGGCGGGTGGGCAGCTGTCTGCATCGCGCCGCTACAACCAAGTACCCTTGCTATGTTCCCATCCTGGGGGATTCCGAGGGAGCTGGCCGTACAGGACTGCCCATTTTTGCTAATTGACAATTGAGAATTGATAATAGAGAATTATCGCTCCTTTTTTGTCAGAAAGCGGGTGCAAAGTTAATAAAAAATAGTTTATAGTTGACAGTTCACTGTCTACAACGGCGGCAAATTTAAGCTCTTTTAACTATAAAAAACAAAAACTATGAACTATGAACTATGAACTATGAACTAAAATTCGTACCTTTGCAGTCGAAAAGATGACATCAGAAGAATATATACAACTGAAAGCATTTGCACGACAGGATGGCGCCCTGCTCTCGCTGCTGTGGATTGGTTCGCTGATATGCTACATTCAGGGGCTGACCAGTCCGATGATGGGACTATTGGCAGTGATGCTTATTGTCGTGTCGCCATTCTTTGCGGCCAACCGTCTGCGCCATTTCCGCAACTATGCCCGTGAAGGCATCATCTCGTTCGGAAGGGGCTACGCCTATACTGTGCTGACCTTCTTCTATGGCGGGCTACTGCTGGCTGCAGCCATTTATGTCTATTTCGCATTCATCGACGGTGGCTACCTATTGGCCAAGTTTACCGAGATGATGCACTCAGAGGAAGGTCGCCGTGCATTACAGCTATATGGTATGACAGAGCAGATGAATGAAGGACTAAAACAACTGGGTAGCATGCGCCCCATCGACTATGCCCTGAACATGCTAACCATCAACATCATGATGGGCTTCTTCCTTGGCATACCCATTGCAGCTGTTATGAAAGCAAATAGTAAATCGTAAATCGTCAAATCGCAAATATGATTGATATATCAGTAGTAATACCTCTTTATAATGAGGATGAATCACTGCCTGAGCTCTACGACTGGATAGAGCGAGTGATGGACAAGAATAGTTTCTCGTTTGAAGTCATTTTCGTCAACGACGGCTCTACCGACCATTCGTGGGATGTTATCACCGAGCTGGCAGCCCGTTCTGAACATGTTAAAGGCATTAAGTTCCGCCGTAACTACGGCAAGTCACCTGCACTTTTCTGCGGATTCAAGGAGGCACAGGGCGATGTAGTTATCACGATGGATGCCGACCTGCAGGACTCTCCCGACGAAATTCCCGAGCTGTACCACATGATTATGGACCAAAAGCTCGACCTGGTGAGCGGTTACAAGCAGAAACGCCACGACCCGCTGTCGAAGACCATCCCTACGAAGCTTTTCAATGCTACGGCACGCAAGGTCAGCGGCATTCATAACTTGCACGACTTCAACTGCGGTCTGAAGGCTTACCGTCGTGATGTCGTCAAGAACATTGAAGTGTTTGGCGAGATGCACCGCTTCATACCCTATCTGGCCAAGAATGCCGGTTTCGACAAAATTGGCGAGAAAGTGGTACACCACCAGAAACGACAGTACGGCAAGTCGAAGTTCATGGGCTGGAACCGTTTTGTCAACGGCTATCTGGATCTCATCACACTCTGGTTCCTCTCCACATTCGGCAAGAAGCCCATGCATGTGTTCGGCTTCCTTGGCTCACTGATGTTCTTTATTGGCTTTGTGGCTGCTGCTATCATTGGCGCTGGCAAGCTTTATTGTCTGGCTATGGGCATACCGCAGCGGCTTGTCACCGACTCGCCTTATTTCTATATCTCTCTCACGATGATGATAATCGGTACGCAGCTCTTCCTTGCCGGTTTCCTGGGCGACCTGATCAGCCGTTCGTCTACCAGTCGCAACGACTACCAGGTTGAGAAGGCTATCGGAGTAAGTGAAAGATAAAAGAATGAAAGAATGAAAAAATGAGAAATCTACACTCTTCAGTCTTCACTATTCTTTTCTTATTCCTTATTCTCCTGTCTGCTTG
>JAEEGK010026671.1_pt1 | contig 11739 bp, 7 predicted proteins | sample 8958771 | NCBI WGS metagenome assembly JAEEGK01 (sample SAMN16246547, study PRJNA631951) | gut metagenome | biome: gut microbiome; feature: rumen; material: SC-attached | host: Bos | place: Iran: Karaj | collected 2018-10 | reverse complement strand
GCTAAAATAAACATTCATAAAAAAATGGAAGATATTGAAATAATAGAAAATAATGTAGAAGAGTTTATTTTACAAAATGTTATAAATGATAAATATGATAAATATAAAAATATAAAAATTCAACCTTTTCAAAGTAAAAAAATAAAATCAAGTGAAGAAGAAATGGTCAATGTAGACAAAAATGCAATTGAAAATAATAAAAAAGAAATAAAAGAATTATCAAGACAATTTTCAGAAACAAAAATAGTTGATTCAAGTAAATTATTTTCAATATTAAGAAAAAATGCAATACAATCTCAATCTCAAACTCCAAATCATAGTTCAACAAAAGTATTAAAAAAATTTTCCCCAAATAAAAATGTTGTTACACACATATCAAATAAATCATTAAATTTGAGTGGTAATTATTATAATAATACATCAAATGTAAATAATACAAATAATTCTAATTATGAAAAGAGAACAAATCGTGAATCTTTTGATACTAAAAATTCAGGTAATTTAAATAATAGAACAAATGCTTCTTCAAATACAAGATCAAATATTCAATTAATGAATTCCACAAACAGAACTGCCTATTCTTCAAAATCAAGTTTAAAATTATTAAATGCTACTAACAATAGTCAAAATAAAAGTATATCTAAAAATGCTTTAATTAAATCAGATAAAGATATGAATTTTAAATTTGTTCAAAATGGTAAAAAATTAGTAGATAAACCAATATTATATTTTAATTTCTTAATTATTTTATTTATGTTAACAATATCATTTATTGGAGTTTCTTTAGTTCAAATTTATATTTCAATAAATACAATAAATATATTGAAATCTGTTGTTGTGTCTTTAATTAATTTTTTTAGATATTCTAAATATGTGTCTGAATTAGTTTATTTATATGGTTTATCAATTTTAAAAAATGAAGAAATTATCTTAAATATTGAATTGACAAAATGGAATTATGATTGTGAAGAAGCATATAAATTTATTGAATTAAAAGGACATAATATTTTTGATGAATTAACAATATGTTTTGAAGGAATTATTAAAAAAATGGATTTATATGCTTCAGGTAGTTTAAACAGTAATTTAAAACATACAAAAAAATTTTTAAGGAAAATATTCTCAAATGATTTTTGTAAAACATATTCAGAATTTTTAAGTGAAAATAAAGATAATCCAATTTTAGGTGAATTAGCAAATTTAAAATCAATAACAAATGAATCTTTATATGAAGAATGTATTGTAATTGGAAAAGGAATAAATTTAAAAGGATTAGATGTTGCAATTGAAACTATTTATACTACTATTGTTAGTTTATATAAAGACTTTGTTAAAGATAATAGAACAGAATTATCTAATTTAAAAAGAATTCAAGATACTTTTTTTGAATCTTGTTTCATTGAAATTCCTCGAATTCTAAGAAAAATTGATGTTATGTTTTTACTTAATTTCAATTGGGATTTTGATCTTATTAAAAATAATAATTTATTGAATATTATAGTTTTTTTTTTCCTTGAATTAATTTTAATGTTGGCTTCTACTATTTCCTTTATTTTACAAATTAAAAAATTTGAAAGTGAAAGAGAAATATCTGAATTTTTTAATAATTGTGTAATTAATTCAATATTGTACAAGTAAAATAAATATTCAAATTGTAATTTCTTAAAATTAATTTTAATATAATTTTTTGAAAAAATAGAAAAATTTGTAAATATTTATCTACCTTAAATAATTTTAACGTTCATTTATAATCAATTATAAAATAAATTAAAAATTAATGAATTATAACATTGAATTTATAAAAAGTGCAAAAAACCAAGAACCAATAAATCAAATAATAGATGAATATGGACCTAATGAAGAAACAGAAATAAAACCAGTTTTTCGTCCATTCTTATCAGAAGAAAATGTAAAACCAAAATTAAATTTAAAAAAAATATCAAACAATGCAAATAATCCAATATCAAATTCCAAAAAGAGAAATGAACTTTATAATAAAATTAAAAAAGATAATTCAGAATTTAAATCATATTTCAAAATAAAAAATACAATATTTAATCAAATTAAATTAGATAAACCAGAAGCATTGAAAAAATTAGAAAAAGGATTAAAAGTAGTATTTTTTGGAAAAGAAGGTTATATAACAAAAAAATTAGATAGTTTAAAAAAAATATATAAAAAGAGGAGAAATTCAATTGGTATAGATACAAAAATTTATGCAGGAACATTAGATTTTTTAGATTTAAAAAGTAAAAATAGTATGGGAGGAAGATTAGATGATTATAAAAAGAATTATTTGTTTAGAAGTAATAATTTTTCAGTGGCAAGAGATAAATTTGGAAGAAGAGAAGCAATGTTTATTGCAAATAATAGTAAGAAAAGAAAAATTCAAAAAAATGTTAAAAGACTTTTTTCAGCTCAAAATAATCAAAGTCCTTTTATCACTGATTATAAAAATAAAAATTATATAAATGAATATACTATAAAATTACTTAAGGCTAATTTTAATACAATAAGTACTTTTAGTTCAATTCCTCAATCAGCAAAAACAAATAAAACACAATTAAAGACTGAAAATAAAACAAATAAATCAATGAATAACCGAACAAGAAAGAAAAATAGAAATGAAATTTGTAAAACACTAGAAATAAATGAAAATAAAGATTTATATTCAACTTATGAATATCATAATTGTAAATCAGATTTATATTCTCCAATTTCATCACCTGAAACAATTAAATTTAAAAAAGAAATAAAAAAAACAAAAAGACAATTATCAGAAAGAATAAAAACAATGGAATTTCCAATGCCAGAATTAGAAGGAGAATTATATGAAATAATTGAAAGAATAAATTTAATGGAAAATGAAGATATGCAAAAGGAAAATTTTAAAACTCAAAAATTGAAAGAAGACATTTATATTATAACAGGAATAAAATTACCTGAAAATAAAAAGCAAACTCCAGTAAAAAAATTAGTTCAAGAATCTTTAGAAAATAAAGATATTAGACAAAAAAATGCTTTGAAAAGATTTACAAAAGGATTAAAAAATATGGACGAAGAAACTGCGTTAAAATGTGTTGAAGAATTTACTCCTTATACTCCTAAAAAAACATTTAAAAAATTAGATATATATAAACCTAAAAAGGTAGTAGAGGAAAAATTTATTCCTGATGATAAATTAAGAATTAAATGTGTTGAAAATGATAAAAAAATGGAAAGATTAGCCTTTTCTCTAGATAAATTAAAAGTCAAATATGACCTATAAAAATATTTCTTTGTTTGCTAATTTAATATTTATTTATTTTATTTTAGAAAAGCTTCTTAAGTAATAATATAAAAATAAATTTTTATTTTCAATTTTTCTCTAAAAAAGGAATAAAAAATTAAATAATATAAATATATGATTATTTTAATATATTCTAAAAATAAATAAAAAATAATTTAATAATGGGTGGAGTTTCAGAAAAAACTAAAATAGAATCAAGAATGTTAAGTTTAAAATTAAGAAGACAAAAAATAAATGATGAAAGAAAAAAAGTAATAAAAGAATTAGAAGAATTGGTAAAAACATCTGTTATAAGAGAACCAATTCCAGATTATGTTGAAGATAATCCAAACAGGACTTTAAAATTAAAAAACCATTATTATTTTGAAAATTATAAAAATGATGATAGTTTCGATAAACCTACTTCAACAGTTAAATCTAATAAATCTACTTCAAAATATAAACCTAGAGAAACTAAAGATTATTTTAAAAAATATCTTGGAATTAATAGTAAATATAAAAGTTAAATGATTGAACTATAAATAATGACTATTTATATATTTATTATATAATAAATTTAATTATATCATTTATTATTGTTTTATTAATATTACTATAAAAAGAAAACCTTTTATTATAATATAAAAACAAATTTATATTTTTGATTTTTTATTTAAGAGTAACTAACAATTAAATAATAAAAATTAGCATTTTCAAATTAAAATAATTTTTAAATCATTTAACAACTTAAAAATGAATTATGATTTTAAATAAAAATATTTATTTACAAGGCTTTTTTTTATATAATTATTATAGAAAGAAATGTTTCAAAAACTTAATGATAAACTTCTTTCTTTTTATAATAATTTTATATTGAAAAATGGTATATTAAAAGATCCAGGCTTAATCTTTTTTATTCTTTTTTCCATAATTATAACAGTAAAAATCATACTCACCTCAACTTTCACTTTACTTCAAATTTTATCTCCTTTAATTTATATCATAAGTAAAATAGCAGAAATAATAATTTTTCTGTCAAAAATTTATAATAAGAATTGTATAATAGGTTATTTCCAATTAAAAAAGCAAAAATTAAAAATATTTCTTGATTTAGATAATACTCTTATTTATTCTACGTTTTATAAATTACCAAATATAAATACAATATTAACATATGATAAAAAGTATCATATTTATAAAAGACCATATTTAGATACATTTTTATCAACTTTATCTTCATTTGCAGATATATTTGTTTATACAAGTTCAACTCAAGATTATGCCGATAAAATATTAAATGTAATTGATAAAAATAATTTAATTAAGAAAAAATATTATAGACAAAATTGTATAAAAGAACAAAATAGATATTTAAAAGATGTAAAAAAATTAATTTCTTCTTCATCAGAATCTGATGATTTAATTATTATTGATGATAATCCTAGTGTTTATTTAAATATGAAAGATAATATTATTCCTATTAAATTTTGGACTGGAGAACAAAATGACGATTCATTATTAAAAATTAAAAATTTAATAAATAATTATTATAATTCAGGAGGAGAAAATTTAAAAGAATTTATTAAAAAAAATTTTTGTTATGAAGTGTAAGATTAATTTAATATTTATTATTATAAATGTTTAAAAAATTATATAATATATTAAAGTGTTAAATTATTTTTCAAAATTAAATTAAAAGGAAAAAAAAGTAAAATATTTATTTTTTCATTTTTCCATAAATAATATTTTCTAATTTTTTAATTTTTTGACTTAATTCTTTATTTTCTTCAATTAATTTCTTATTTTCATTTAAAACTTTAACTTTAGTATCTTCATTATTTAGTTTCTCAGACAAATATTTATTTTGTTCTTGAGAAATTAAATTAAAATTTCTTTGTAGTTGTTCTTTTTCAGCCAAAGAAATTTCAAGTTGATTATTAATATATTCATTTTGTTTTTGAAGTTTTTGAACAGTTTTAATTAAATCATCATTTTGATATTTATTTGTTTCAACTAAATTTCTTATATCTTTTTCTCTATCATTTATCACTTTCACTAATTTATCTTTCGAATTATCAGTTTCATTTAAAATATTTTGAATTTTTTTCTCATATTCAATTGATATTCTATTTGTTTCATTTTGTAAATGCTTTTTATTTGATATTATAATATTTTCTAATTGAGATTTAAGAATAAAAATTTGTTCATCTTTTTTTAAAATTGAATCTTCAAGAATTTTAATTTTTTTTTCACATTCAATTATTTTTATTCTATTTCCTTCGTTTAAATCTCTCATTTCATTATTCATTTCTTCATTTCTTTTTCTAAGATTTTCTTCTTGTTCTTTTAAATCTGAAATAACATTATCTTTATCTTTTATTATATCTTTTATTCTATTTTGATATTTTGATTCTATTGAATTTGCTAAATTTGATTGAATTATTTCATAATTTTCGATTTGAGAATTTATTGCTTTTATTTGGTCATTTAAATCAGTTTTAAATTTCTCAAAACTATTTTTAATTTCTTTTCCCTCATTTTTATAATCAATTAATCCTTTTGAATAATTTGATTGTAATTCATTTAAATAATCTTTTGAATAAAGAGAAGAATATGAAAAAATTCTATTATTTTCTTTGATATTTTCATTAGTATAATTATTAATATTATCTATTATATTATTTGAAACTATATCATTATCACCATTACTATTAATTTTATTAATATTATTCCTTGAATTATTATTTTTTTGTTGGGCAATATCATTATTTGAATTTAATAAAATATTATCAATATTTTCATTATTTTCACTAATTTTATTACTATAGTTATTCTCTTTATTATTTTTGTTAAGTTTTTTATAACTTTGCTTATTATTTAAATTATAATTATAATTATAATTTCCATCTCTTTCAGCAGTAACTGCAATTCTATTATGTAATTTTTTCCCTGGTAAACTATGAATATACTTATCACATTCTTCACATAAATATCTAAACAACTCACATTCCATACAAACAAAAAAAGCTTCTTTTCCTCTGCATCTTTCACATTTTTGCATATTTTTTTTATCGAAAAAATCAATTAGAATTAAAATTAAAAATTTAATTTATTTTAAATAAAAAATATAATTAAATAAAAAATAAAAAAATTACATATCTAAAACTAAATGGTTATAAAATATAATACTTGCTCATTTTCAGAGAATAAAATAGCTCCTGGACATGGATTAAAATATTGTGAAGTAAATGGGAAAACTCATATGTTTATAACAAAAAAAGTGCATAGATTATATTTACATGGAAAAAAACCATTAACAATAAGATGGAGTATAAAATGGAGAACTTCTCATAAAAAAGGAAAAGTTGAAGAAGCCAAAAAAAAAGTAATTAGACAAAAAAAAGAAAGACAAGTTAAAGCTATTGTTGGTTTGTCTGTTGAAGAAATTAATAAAATTAAAGAAAGTTTTAAAAACCCAAAAGAAGTTGATGCTCAAAGATTTAAATATGCTCAAGAAATTAAAGAAAAAAGAAAAAAATATTTAGAAAAAGTGAAAAAATTAAGAGGTGATACTAGACAAAAAGATAATTTTGCTAAAAATGTAAAAGGTACTAAAGGTCTTCATAAACATTAAAAAAAATATTTTTAAACCATTAATTATGGGAAATGAAATTTTTTTATTTTGATTTTTTTTCTTTTCGCTTTTTTGAAATAAATAATAATATAAAAAAATAAATATTTTTTTCAAAATAACAGAAAAAAAATGTCAAGATATTCATCAGAAAATTATAGTACAACTTTAACTCGTTTATATGATAAAGATAGAGAAACAGTTTTAAAATTAAGTTTAAGAACTCAAGATGATTATAAAATTAAATCTAAAAAAACAAAAACAACAGAAACTGATTTAATAGCTCTTCATCATTCAATTCAAAAAATAAAAAAATTTATGCCATCAATTATGACAATAATGAATAAATCAGTAAGAGAGGAAAAAACAGAAGATATAATTTATCAAAGATTTGAACATATTGATATTGAAAATGCTTTTAAAAATGAAATAGAAGAAATTAACAAAAAAATAAAAGAAAAAAAAGAAGAAATTAAAAGTAAAATAGATAAAATAAAATTAATTGAGGAAGAAATAAATGATATTGAACTTGATATTAGTTTTCTTATTAATCCTGAAAAATTTACTTTAATTGACAAAGAAAAAAATGAAATAATAAAAGAAATAAATGAGAAAGAGGAAAATATAAAAAATCAAAAATTGGCAAAAAGAAAAATGAAAAGGAAACTAAATAATAATAATTCATTTCAAAAAGAAGAAGAGAACAAAGAAAAAGAAAAAGATAAAGAAGACATGGCAGTAACTCATTTTGAAAATAAAACAAGATTTAATGACATAGGAGAATTAGAATTATTTTTATATAAGAAAAAAAATGAAAATGAAAAAAAAGCAAAAGAAATGAAAGAATTATTGATTCCTAAATTTGAAGAAAAAAAGTTGATAGATGAAGATATATTAAAAATTGATGTTGAGATAGAAAAGTTAAAACATACAAAGAGTATAATAATAGATAAGTTATATTTACATTATTTAAAATTATTAAAAGAAGGAAAGGACACAAGAAATGAAGGATTATCATGGATAATCAAAGAAATATATTTATTAGGTAAAACAGTAATAATGAGTTATTTACCAAAATATTTAGATCAAAAAGCAATTGATTTTATTTTTGATCAAGCACATTTTTCTTTAAAAGTTAAAGAATTAAATGATAAATTATTAGAATCTAGAGAAATTTTAGGTAAAAGTGGAATTAGACAAGTAGCAAATAAATTAAGTGCAATTAGAGGAATGCATGAAAAAAAAAATGATCCTGTTTATTTAACTGAAAAAAGAAAATTTGATGATTATTCTACTTTTGCTAAAATTCAGGAAAATAATGCTGTTGTTAATTGTAAAACTATTTCTGAATTAATTGCAATTCCTCCTGTTATTAAATTAAAGGATTTAGAATATTTATTAGAAAAATCTGGTCATTTAATTAATCATTCACAAATGGTTATTTTAGTTGATTATTTAAATATTTTAGATATGAGAGATAAAATGAAAGAATTTCAAAGAGAATTAAGACAAAATGAAATGGATAGAATTTTTAATGAATATTTAAGGAATAATTATCAAAGTAGATATAATGTTGAAAAAAATATTGTTTTAAGTGCTTTAATTGGAGAAGATAATATTAATACTGAATTAAATAAACAATTAAAAAGAACTAAACAATATCTTGATCAAATGAAAAAAATAGGTATGGGTAAAAATAATGATGTATTGGCTATAAATCTAAATGTAGAACATTTAAAACAAATGAATAGAAATAAACAAAAAGATTAAATATAATTTTAATTTTAATTAATCACAAAAAAAATTTATATTTAAATAAAAAATATAAAATAAATGTCATCTAGAGAATTAATAAATAAATCAAAAAGTGATTCAAACACATATTATTTAAAATATTTAGAAAATAAATTAAAATGTCTTTTAATATCAGATGCTTCAACAGATAAAAGTTCAGCATCATTATTAGTAAAAGTAGGTTCATTAAGTGATCCAAAAGAATATTATGGATTAGCTCATTTTTGTGAGCATATGTTATTTTTAGGAACAGAGAAATATCCAAAAGAAGGTCAATATAGAGAATATTTATATAAAAATAATGGAAGTTCAAATGCTTATACTTCAAAAGGAGTAACAGTTTATCATTTTGAATGTTCTAATGAAGGATTCAATGAAGCTTTAGATCGTTTTGGTAATTTCTTTATTTCTCCTCTTTTTAATAAAGAATCTATTGATAGAGAAATGAATGCAGTTGATAGTGAAAATAAAAAAAATTTAAATAATGATTCTTGGAGATTATCGCAATTAAAAAATTCTGAAGCAAATCCTAATTCTCCTTTTCATCATTTTTCTACTGGAAATTTAAAAACTTTAAAAAAAGATGGAGTTTACGAAGAATTAATTAATTTTTATAAAAAATATTATTCAAGTGATGCAATGTGTTTATGTGTTTATTCAAATCAAAGTATAAGTGATTTAAGTGTTTTAGTAGAAAATATATTTTCAAAAGTTCCAAAAAATGAAAATTACTCTCCTCCAATATATAATACAATATTACCTTATGATGAAAAAAATTTAGGATTTTTATATAAAATATTTCCAATAAAAGATAAAGATTCTATTGACTTTAATTTTTTTTTACCAGACACTTCATTATATTATAAAAAAAAACCTTTAAATTTTCTTTCAAGTGTTATTGGTCATGAAGGTCCTAATACTTTAACTTCTTCTTTAAAAAAAGATGATTTAATTATTTCTTTATTGTCATCAGGAAGGAATGTGGTTAAAACTTATTCTGTTTTTTCTATTAATATTTCTTTAACTAAAAAAGGTCTTGAAAATTATGAAGAAGTTATCTTAAGAGTTTTAAAATATATTAAATTTCTTCAAGGAAATAAAATTAATAAAAGATATTTTGATGAATATCAAAAAATTAAACAAATTGATTTTGATTATAAAAGTAAAAATACTTCAAGAAGTGAAGTTAAAGAATATTCTGTTTCTTTAAATGATTATGAAGATGATGATATTTTAACAGGGAAACATTTAGTTGAAGAATATGATGAAGAATTAATTAAAAAATTTTTAGATTTGTTAAATGAAAAGAATTTAAATATTTATTTTTCTTCTAAACAATTTGAAAATGAATGCAATTTAATAGAAGAATGGTATGAAACAAAATATTCAAAAGAAAAATTTGATTTTACTGAAAAAGTCAATAATTATTCTTTTAAAACTTTACATGATTATCCTCCTGAAAATAAATTCATTCCCACAAATTTTGATTTATTACCAATAAATGCTGATATAGAAAAAATAAAATATCCAGAAAAAATATTTTCAAATGAAAAATGTGAATTATGGTATAAACAAGATACTCAATTTAAATTACCAAAAGCTTGTATTAAAGTTAAATTTTTATTCCAAAAAAACATCTGTAATAATGCTTCAATTAAAAATAAAATTTTATCATCAATTACAAGTACATTAATTAAAAAAGGTTTAAATGAAATTTTATATATGGCAGAAGAAGCAAAAGTTAATTTTTCTTTTGATATAAATAGTCATAGTTTAACTTTTGATGTTTCAGGTTTTAATAGTTCAATGAATGAAACTATGAAAATTATATTAGAAACTTTTAAAAAAATTGATTTCAATTCAGAACAAGAAAAATTTGATTTAATTATTAAAAAATTAATCCAAAAATATAAAAATTTTTATTTAGACCGACCTTCATCTGTATGTAAAACATATTTAGATATTATTTTATTAAAACCATCTTCAACAGCAAATGAGAAGTTAAATTATTTACAAAATTATAAAATTACTTTAGAAGATGCAATTAAATTTAAAAAAGAAATATTAAATAATGTAATTGAAGAATGGTTAATTCAAGGTAATTTATCAAAAGAAAATGCATTAGAAATTTTTAATATATCAAATCAATCATTAGGGATAGATATAAACAATAAAAATAAAATAGAAATAACACCAATAAGAGCAATAAATATATCCAATGAATTAAAATTTACATATAAATTTTTCAATCCAAACAAAAAGGAAAAAAATAGTAGTATAATATGTTATTATCAATGTGGAGAATTTTCTTCAATAGAAAAGTTAAAAGATAAAATATATTTAAATGTATTATCACATCCTTTAAGAGATAAATTTTTTAATGTTTTAAGAACAAAAGAAGCTTTAGGTTATATCGCAGCAATGACTTTATTTAAATTAAGAGGAGTTTTTGGTTTTAAATGTGCTATTCAATCAGATGTTAAAAATCCAGAATTTATAGTTAAAAGAGTTGAAAATTTTCTTTTGGAAATGAAAAATTATTTTAATAATATTAGTGATGAAGATTTTAAATCTTATGTTAATTCATCTATTTTAGCCTTAAAGAAAAAAGATACTAACTTATCACAAGAAGTTTCTAGAAATTTTGATGAAATCATTCAACATTCTTATTTATTTAATAGAAGAGAAATTGAAATTGAATTGTTGGAAAAATGTAATAAAGAAGAATTAAAAAAAATTTTTAATTATTATTTCTTTGAAAATATTAAATTATTAAAATTAGAATATATTTCAGATGTTCATAAAGAAGAAAATGAAAATATGTTAAAAGAAAAAGAAAATGATAAAAAAGAAGTTATTTTAGATTCTATTTATAATTTTCAAGATATGAATAATTTATATCCTGATTATTATTTTAAAAAATATTAAGTTAAAATATTAATTTTTTTTAAAAAGATAAATTTTTAAAAATCAATTATTTATTTTTCTTTAATTCATTATTTTTCTTTTTAATATTTAATAATTTTTTTTTAGTTTTGTTTTAGTA
>JAEEGK010026670.1_pt1 | contig 11740 bp, 7 predicted proteins | sample 8958771 | NCBI WGS metagenome assembly JAEEGK01 (sample SAMN16246547, study PRJNA631951) | gut metagenome | biome: gut microbiome; feature: rumen; material: SC-attached | host: Bos | place: Iran: Karaj | collected 2018-10 | reverse complement strand
GTGTCTGGTGTCCAATCATATTCCTTGCGCCCGTTATATCCAGATATTTATAAAGTATGTGTGACATATTAATCTATTGTTACCTGTCCATTCATAAGCAACGGCAATAGTTCATCGCGTTGCTTAGTTAGTGATAAGATCTGCTTTCTATTCTCTATGAACAATGCCAAAATTTCATCAAATGTTTTACGAGGGAGAAAAAAAGCAGATTCTGTAGGCTTAATTAAAAACAAACCTTTCAAATCTTTATCGGAAAGATGCCCGACAGTAGAGCCTTTCGCATTTTTTTCTTTCGCTTTGATATATGGATATATACTATGCAGGATTTGAATTGATGATACTGTAGAATCATCATAAGGACGAAGCCTAACACATCGTTGATTAAGATATGCTACATTGTTATGCCAGAAGTTCATATGAAAGTTTCCGTCCATTCCAACAAGAACATCACCCTCTTTTAGACGATATTTGTCATCGGTCTCTTCCTGTGAGTATGCCGATGTCGTACCTTCAAGGATATCTCGAATGCGGACTACAGGAACATTTGTTATCTCCTCTGTAAATTGTTCTGTTGCAAAAGGGAATCCGTATTGTACGTCTGAAGCCTTAAAAAGAGGCAGAAGTTCCCAAATTTCTGGTATTTCTCGCTTTATCTTCTCATTCCACACCATTTTGCCACCACTTGATTTGTACGGTTTTCCTTCCTCGTTCGGAAAGTCAAACTGTACGAACCAATAGTCGTATAGTTGCTTTGCGAGTGCTTCTAAATTCTGATTTATCGCACGATTAAGGGCAATCTTTTTGTCAAGAGCAGAAAAAATTTCGCCAATGCGTTTTTGTTCCTCTAATGATGGAAGCAAAAGAGGCATACCTTCAAGAGTGTCAATTGAAAGCGTATATCTCATGCCACTACCGGTAGCATTCAACTCGAAATATTTCTGAATATAGTTTGAATGCATAAAAGCATTGAGATACTTGCCACATAGTTTTGTCTCGTCAGGAGTGACAAGGGCACAGTGGTAACCTAGAAGAACATTTTCGAAATCATCGGCAATGTATGTTGGTATGCCAATATCATCCCTTGTTTCGCTATCTTTGGTGAAAGCTACCTGTCCTTTTTTTATGGTAAACTTCTCTATTTCTTTGGCATTGGCACTGGCTTCCATAAATGAACTTGCCATATCCGAAGTTATTGCCCAGTTATGATATACGTCGGTGAAGTTGCATAACCTTACCGTCGTTTCATTCTCTTTTGCCTTTTTATCAACGCTGCTAATATCAACTTTAGCAACGTCAGACAGTTTATATCTTTTCAGTTCCATACTCTTATTTAGTTGTTTTATTAAAATAAGATAGTATCAATTTTAATTGAGACTCAACCTTGTCATGTTGCTTTTGTAAGTCTTCAAGATGCTGTATTTGCTTTTCTTTCTCCTGCAGACATTCTGCAACTTCAATTTTTGCTCCTCGTCCAATGAATGGGGATACAGTCTCTATTTTTCTTTTTGTTTTTTCTATTTGTTCGTCTAACTGTGTCAACTGTTGCTCATATTGTTGTTTTGCTACAATCATATTAGGATTTTGTGCAGCCACAAAAACATCCAATAGGTTATAAACTGCCTTTATTTGTTTCTCCGCATCGCGTGACGAACTTTTAGCAGTAACTAATGCAACAATTATTGCTATCATTCCAATTATAGGGCTTGCAACAGTAGCCCAAAATAAAATTGATTCTTCCATATTTTAATCCTCCTGTTCGTAATAATAAGAATAATCAATGCCTTTCAAGAACATTTCGCGGTCATTGATCTTGTCAGTCAGTGCATTACGAAGCAAACTGCGGATTTCGCTATCATCAACAGGACTTTTTTGCATGGCTTGCAGATAGTCATTCTTGTTTATCTTGCTCCAATCTACACATTTCTTCAGCGAATGCTTTAATATCAAATCAAGCCAGATGCGTGTACTGCGTCCGTTGCCTTCCATGAATGGGTGTGCCACGTTCATCTCCACATATTTGCTTATTATCTCGTCGAATGTCGTTTCTGGCATATTCTCGATGTCTGATAGAATTGCAGGGAAATGTAGTGCATTGGCAAATGTAAAGCCTCCCTTACTGATGTTCTTTGTGCGGATTTGTCCTGCAAAGTCATAAAGTCCGCCGAAGAGGTATGCATGAATTTGCTGAAGACATTTTATGCTCCCTGGCTCCAAGGACTTCAGCAAATCGCTCTCAAAAAGGTCGTATGCCTTCTTACGGCTCTGCCCGTCGATAGTATTGTCAGAATAGGTGAACCAATCGAGGAATGCGCAGGCACGGTTGTTCGGATAGTTTTTCGCCAATAGCTGCACACCCTCTGCATCCAACACATCAGCCTTTCGCATCTTGCCGTCAGGAGCCTCGAATTTGAAGTCGTGAGTGCCACTCACGGGTTGAATGCCTTCTGCTGCAAACTTCTTTTTCAGCCATCGCCAATAATTACCCGCTTTTGTATAGTCAGGCTCATCATTTATAGCACGAACGACATCAGTTGCAGAGAAGTACCATTTGCTGTGATCGTCATCCCATACGGCACGTACCTCTCTGTCGTTAAAGAAACGTATAGATTTCTTGTTACTCATTGAAATGTAGTTTTTTCAATTGAGACATGATTTCTGTTTCCAACTTGTGGCTTTCCTCAAACTGCTTGGTCAAGGTCTCTTGATAGTTGGCAATGCGCTTGTTAAACTCCTCCTCGGTAATATCCACATACTCAATCTTTATGTCGAAATACTGACCGGCAGAGAGACTGTAGTTCTTCTCCTTGATTTCATCGTAGGTAACGGCAACCGAGAAATCATCGATTGCTTCTTTATTCAAGAAGGTATTTACAATCTTATCAACCTCTTCATTAAGCAGGCGGCGTTTCTGATTGTTACCCTCCTTATATTCCTCACCAAGTTTTGAGGCATCAATAAGAATCACCTTGTCTGATTTTGCCGACTTGTCAAAGAAGATAACCGAGACGTTAGTACCAGTTGTTGCAAATACATTACTTGGCATGGATATACAGCCATACACCCAGCGCTCATCAACTATACGCTGTAGCACTTTCTTCTCAACACCGCTCTTTGCTGTGATGAAGCCTGTTGGAATAACCACGGCAGCCTTTCCTGTTGGCTTCAATGAGTTTAGCACATGCTGTAGGAAGCAGGTGTAAATAGCCATTTTAGGCTTGTTCGGGTCAACCTTAGTGACTGCATTAGGTACTCCTGCCCAGAAACGTATTGAGTCAGAAGCCAATGTGTCACGGTATTCTGGGAAGTCGAGCTTGAAAGGAGGATTGCTGACAATGAAGTCAAATTTCTTCAGCGTTCCATTAGTTTCCTTGTGTGATGGCTCGGTAAGTGTATTGCCTTGTACCACATTAGGCAATGATGCAGAAAGGTTGTTCAGGATAAGATTCAGTCGTAGCATCTCACTTGACTTCTCTGAAATATCCTGACTGTAGATAGAACAGCGGTCTTCGCCTACTTGATGGGCAAGAGCCATGAGCAGCGTACCAGTACCTGCCGACGGATCGTAGCAGGTTATGCCACGAAGGTCGCTATTGTTACCCACCAACAGACGAGCCATTACCTGCGCAATGGCACGAGGGGTATAGTATTCTGCATACTTACCGCCACCTGCATTGTTGAATCCTTTCAGCAGATATTCAAATATGCCTGAGAAGAAATCATATTTTTCGTCAAAAACATCCTCGAAATTGAACGATGCCACGTTACGCATCAGGGATTTTGCAAATTCATCACGCTTCTGGGTATCGGTCACGTATGTCGTAATGGTGCTGAAAATGTTCACCTTGCTTTTGCCTGATGTAGTAACCGAGAAAGTCTCGGCATTTACGTTGGCTATGTCAATGAGCGTGGCATCAAGCATCGTTGAAAAGTCGCCCTTTGTAGCTGAGTTATACAGATGCGACAACGTATGTTCTGGCTTTAGGCGTGGTACGGATGCTGGGAGATAGCTGAACAGGTCTTCTACTTCCTCTTCTGTAAACGTATCGTATTCGGCATCCCATTTCTCTGCTTTTGAAAGGCGATCGCCATAAATCTGATCACGTTTTGCCTCATAGCCAAACTTATCATTGAAAAACTTGTAGAGGAACATCTCTGTTACAATCTTGTATTCACTTCCTGTTCCTGCCAAACCGAATGCACCTGTCGTACTCTTCAAAGAGTCGATAAGGGCAATCGTTGCTTCTGTTATGTTGATTTTACTCATATTTTATGTGTGGTTATACTGTCCGAGATATTCGGATGTAATCAAAGTGTTTATATACTTACGGTCTTGCAAATCAGCCTTGATATTCATGCCTATCAGTTCCTTGCCTATAATGGCGAGGATGTCACGCTTGAAGGCTTCCTCGTTGTTTAGTATGTTGATATTGAGGAACAGTTTATCGTCAATGTCAGCCTTCATCTTTGCCAGATTCTCCGCTATCTCATATTCATATGCGGAGATGATAGGGCGCTCACGGTGTTGATTGGTTTCTTCCAACCGCTTATGGATACGAACAAAACGCTCGTCGCCCTTGTATTTCTTCTTCAGCGTATTGTTGCGTCGGTTTATCTCACGAATCTTCTTCATCACCTCATCCATATAGGCAATGCTCTCTTTTGCCTCGTTTGTGCTTTGAGGCACGAAGCCTTTCTTTCGGAAGTATTCGCGGAACTCATCAGCCAACACAACAAATTTTTCCTCTTTCTGGTCGAAATTAGCTTCAAACTCTGCCTGTACACGTTCACAACGCTCCTTGATGTCATTGACTATGATGCGCAGTTCTTCAGGAATGCCTTTCTTGAACTCGAATGTCAGTTCCGACAAAGCCACATTGATTATGCCTGAGACATCAGCCTTGTGTTCGGTATTTTCAAGCAGATTGATACGCTCAATGCGATGTGTAACCTCCGTTATCAATGTAGGAATGGCACCAAGTGGCAGTTTCTTCAGTTTCTCCTTTGTTTCCTCGTCACCGAATGAACGCACTTGATTTATCATTGCCTTGGCTTCTTGCAGGGTGTTACGCAGTTCGTAGAGGCTGTCTTTGTTTTCCACCTCGTCAATTTCCTTGCGGAACTCTTCCAGATTATCGGTTGTGAAGTTGAAGAGCAGACTCTTGACGTGCTGTATTTTCTCCATCACTTCATCCTTGTCAACCAATACCACCTCACCGATGTTTTGTTCTTCAGGTGTTTCTTCATCTGATGTACGATTCAGTTCTCGCAGATAGCGGTCGTTTGTCGCATCGAAATTCTCCTTGATGTTCACAAAGTCAACCACATAGCCGTATCTGAAATCCTTATACGGACGGTTTACGCGCGTTAATGCCTGTAAAAGGTCATGCCCGTCGAGCGAGCGTCCAAGATACAGTTTCTTCAGGCGTGGCGCATCGAAACCAGTCAGGAGCATCTTGTTTACAATAAGGACATCCACGTCCATTAGTTTCTTAAAGCCGTCGATATACTCCTTGCGCTCCATCTTGTCGCCTTCGTCGTGAAGTATGAGTGATGCCGTCAAAGGCTTATTACCGTATGGTGCAGCCATAGACTCTGCTGCCAGTATCAGTTCCTCATGATGCAATGCTGCTATTTCCGCATTCTTGAAACGCTCCTGCCACAGGCGGTACAGTTCGCGCGCTTGCGGATTCGTCTTACATACAATCATAGCACCGACAGAATCGTCTGCCTGCTCCTTACGGAAACGGCGGAAGTCTTTTATAATGTAGTCAAGTAAAGCATTCAGATAACTTTCATGCTCTATAATCTTGTTTTTGTCGATATCGCTTTTCTTTACCTCAATGCCACCTGCCAGTTCGTCAAGGATGCTTTCGATTTTCTCTTTATAGATGGTTTCTATAGGTTCTCGTATTAGTTTGCGTGTATAGCCATCGGCAATCGACTTGTCGTAGTAGTATGTGTGGATATACTTGCCAAACACGCGCCATGACTCGCGTTCTTCTTTCAGAAGCGGGGTTCCGGTCAATGCAATCTTTACGGCATCCTTGTCCGCTTCAAGCAGATTGGCAAGGAAACTGCCCTGTGGGTTATAGCCACGGTGAGCCTCGTCGATGAAGAAGATGCGTTGCAGGTGAGTATTGTAGTTGCCGTCTATTTGCACCTTTTTCTTGTCTTCCTTGAATTTCTGGATATTGACGACCATGATTTCAAGTTTTCCGTCGCTATTCTCCGTAATAGCCGTATTGCCGATGTCACTCATCAGTTCATCACGGCTCTTGGCATTGCGCACAACAAGACCTCTGGCTGCAAACTCATCGGTTGCCTGTTCCATAAGGTCGATACGGTCAACAATGAAATAGAACTTGGCAATGGTGTTCTTCTTTGCGAAGTAATCCGTCAGACTTCTCACTGAGTAGTAGGCGAGGGCGGTCTTACCGCTTCCTTGTGTGTGCCATATTATGCCGCTTTTAACACCTTTGTCGAGTGTCTTGCGTATGGCTTGCGAAGCAAATAATTGCTGATAGCGCATGATATGCTTCTGCAATTCTGTGCCCTGTGTACCGTCTTCCAAGTCAATCTTCCTTTCTACGTATGCAATGCCATAGCGGAGGAGGTACAGGAATCTCTCCTTGCTAAGCATGGATGTGAGAATACGGTTGGTTGGAGTATCAACGCGCTTGTTGGTATGATATTCCTCAAGGTTCTTTATCACGACACAGTTGCGGTGCTTCAACACATGGTTCTCTGTGTTTTCAGACAATTCGACATATGGATAGTCGCTGACGAAATGCTTGTCTTCCTCGCGGAACACGTTGAAGAATGCCTTTCCCTTTGCCGTGCAACAGTAGAACGCACCTTGTATTGGTACTCGATTCTCGTTGTCATACTCCTGATTGTTTGAGAAAATCATCAATTGCGTGAGATTGAAGAAGCGACGGAAACAGTTCTTGCTCATGCGCTTATTGATGCGTTCACGCTCTGCCAGTATTCCTTCGTGGTTATTCGGTTTCTTAACCTCGATGAAGGCAAGTGGTAATCCATTCACGAAGCATGTAATGTCGGGACGGAAGTTTTCATCTGTCTCTTTGTTCTCACATGGCAACTCTGTAGTTACATGCCATACATTGTTGTCGGGATTGTCAAAGTCAATCAACTTGACACCGCTGTTTGTGGAAAGCTGATTGTAGAACTCCCTTCCCAAGTCGTCATTGTTGGTTATGGAGACTATTTTGGACAAGAGGATAGAAGCCTCAGCACTTGATACGCCGGGATTCAATCTCTTGACTGATTCCAGAAACACATCAACAATGATGTTGGTTTGCGTGTCAAGGGCATTGATATTGTCAAGGTATGTGTACCCAAGCCTGCACAAGTGAAGTGCTGCTGGTACCTGTACACGGGTATTCTCGTTGAAATTTGACATATGCTCCTTTTTCTTTATGCAAGAATCTCCAAAGCAGTGTTTCGACAGGCGACCGAGCCTTTGCATACATCGCAGGAGGATTCCATATTTCATTTGCCTGTTGGCTGTTTTGGTCATTTTGTCGAAATGTGAACACTTTTGTTCGTCATGCACACATTGCATAGGGTACAAAGTTAATAAGAATAATCCAAATATAGGGGATTTATCTATGCCAAATAAGGGAAAAAGGCGTTTTTTCTTCGCTTTTCACACCTTGACACAGTTCTGCTTACAATCCGTGTTATGCAAAAAAACTTGTTTTTTTGCATAACGTACCTTGGACGTACCTTGGACGTACCTTGGACGTACCTTGGATGTACCTTGCCACTATTTTGTATTTCCAAAAAGGATATTTACGTCAATAATTGTTCGTTATATATCCAGAACTATGAATTATGAATTATGAATTGTCAATTGTCATTTGTGAATTGTCAACTGTTAACTGTTAATTTTCAATTTTCAACTTTCGATTTAGTATTTCCGAATAGGGCGTAAAAGAAAAAAGCAGAACTCAGAAGTCCTGCTTTTTATGTGTGTATGAATCTTTGTTGATTATCCTATCTTTGAAATCTTCTTCAAACGCTCTTCATCGAGAATCTTAATCTTTCTTCCGTCGATAGAGATTAGTTTTTCCGAAGCGAAGTTAGACAGCGTTCTGATGGCATTCGATGTTGTCATGTTCGAAAGGTTTGCCAAGTCTTCGCGAGAGAGGTAGATGCTAAGTGTAGCCTCGTCCTCTTCAAGTCCATAACTGTCTTTAAGGAAAATGAGCGATTCTGCAAGTCGTCCGCGGATATGCTTTTGGGTAAGATTTACTGTTCTTTCATCAGCAATGCCAAGGTCTTTTGAAAGTTGCTTGATGAAGAACATAGCAAGTTCGTTGTTCTCATTAACCAACTGCGTGATTGTGTCCATTGGTATTGTGCAGATTGTTGAAGGCTCGAAAGCGGCAGCAGCAGTTACGAAGTTTCCACCGCCGAAGTATGCGCGGTATGCAAAGTACTCAACAGGCTTGAGCACACGGATAATCTGGCTTCGACCGCCAACGCCATCTCTGAAAATCTTTACCTTGCCCGACAAGAGAGCCATGAGGTGTGAAGGTGTTTCCCCCTCAAAGTAAATCATCTCATTCTTTTTGTAATGCTGAATGGTAAACTGCTTAGAGAGAAGATTTCTCTGCTCCTCGTTTAGTGGCTGCCATAGCTCGCTTATGCAACCTACTATCTCAGCTTCTGATAACTCTTTTTTACCCATATAAAGTATACGACTGCTTATAAATCGTGTTATTGAGCACAAAAATAGTAATAAAAAATTAAATAGAAAAAACTTTTTAGTTAAAAATGACATAATTGGCTTTTTTCTGCTAAAATCGTGACCGAATTTGCTGTTCAGTACGAGTATTACGGCGTTTTGCTCCGTCTGATTATTTTTACATAATATTTTGTTTCCTTGGTGCGATTTACTGATTTTTTCGGGCCGAATCTGTAAAATTGTCATTCTCGACGGCAAAGTGCAGAATGCAAGCAACATGGGCGCGCAAAGAGTGTGAAAAAGTGTTACATGCGTGATTTTAAATTTGTTATGGAAAACAAAAAAATCGTGATTTTATTTTTTTGTTTGGGCAATAATTGCTATATTTGGGGTGCAGTAACTTTATGCTGCAAAATAAAGGATAAATAATATATTCACCTTGTTAAAAATATTCTATGAGTTATTTGCGATTTGACAAGACTCTGATGACTAATTTGGAGGAGACTCTTCCTCGTGAGGTGCTGAGAACTAACCGTTCGGGTGCCTATCACAGTACAACTATTGTAGATTGTAATACTCGAAAGTATCACGGTTTGCTTGTTGTGCCTGTTCCCGAATTTGATGATGAGAGGGTGGTGTTGCTGTCTTCGCTCGACGAGACGGTGATTCAACATGGCGCGGAGTTCAATCTTGGGCTTCATAAGTATCAGGGTAACAATTTCAGTCCTGCCGGACACAAGTACATTCGCGACTACGATTGCGATATCGTCCCAACCACTACATACCGCGTTGGAGGCGTAATCCTGAAGAAAGAGAAGGTCTTCGTTCATCACGAAAACCGAATCCTTATCCGTTACACTTTGCTTGATGCACACTCGGACACGATAATTCGTTTCCGTCCGTTCCTTGCGTTCAGAAGCGTGCGGCAGTTTACGCACGAGAACGACAACGTGGACAAAAACTATCAGGAAGTTGAGAACGGAATTTCTACCTGCATGTATCCCGGAATGCCTACGCTCTTCATGCAGTTTAACAATAAATGTGAGTTCAAGTTCATGCCCGACTGGTATCGTGGCATTGAATATCCGAAGGAGCAGGAACGGGGATATGACTCTAAGGAAGACCTCTATGTTCCGGGATATTTCGAACTGAAGATAAAGAAAGGTGAAAGCATCGTCTTTTCAGGCGGAACGACGGCTGCCGACACAAAGGGCCTGACGGATTTGTTCCAGCATGAGGTAAACAACCGAATTCCACGCGATAATTTTGAAAACTGCTTGATAAACGCGGCTCACCAGTTTCTTTCGGTAAGAGACGGCGAATCGTATATTCTTGCCGGCTATCCTTGGTTCTTGTGCCGTGCAAGAGATATGTTCGTGTCGCTGCCGGGCTTGACGCTTGCAAATAACGAGGTGGACAAGTTCGAGAGGGTGATGAGCACTGCTCTGAAGGGCATCGACGAGTTCTTGGAAGGCAAGGAACTGACTGTAAGAATTCAGGAGATGGAAAAGCCGGATGTGCTCTTGTGGTTCTTCTGGACCGTTCAGCAATATGCCAAATTTGTATCAAAGGAGAAGGCGGTAGAACTCTATGGCGATACGCTCAATAGGGTAATCGATTTCATCATATCTGGAAGACATCCAAATCTGTTGGTGCACGACAATGCGCTCGTCTATTCTTACGGACGCGACCGTGCCATAAGTTGGATGAACTCAACGGTAAACGGCCGCCCGGTAGTTCCGCGTTCGGGCTATCTTGTTGAGTTCAACGCTTTGTGGTACAACGCTTTGTGCATGAGTTCGAAGATGGCAGAAGAAGCCGGGAACGCAGCAAGAGCCGCAGAGTTCAACGGGTTGGCAGAGAAGTGTGCCGAGAGTTTCAAGGAAGTGTTCCTGAACGACTACGGATATTTGCTCGACTATGTTGACGGCGCAATGTGCGACTGGAGCGTAAGGCCGAATATGATTTTTGCTGTTGCACTCGACAATTCTCCGCTGTCGTTTGAGCAGCGAAAGGGCGTTCTCGACATCTGTACAAAGGAACTGAACACGCCAAAGGGCTTGCGTTCGCTCAGTCCTAAGAGCGTAGGCTACAATCCTATGTATGTCGGTCCGCAGACACAGCGCGACTACGCTTATCATCAGGGAACGGCGTGGCCTTGGCTTGGCGGCTTCTATATGGAGGCTTACCTGAAGGTGCGCAAGCGCAGCGGAATATCGTTCGTAGAGCGTACAATGATTGGCTACGAGAGCGAGATGACATCGCACTGCATCGGTTCGATTCCTGAACTGTTCGACGGCAATCCGCCGTTCAGAGGCAGAGGAGCCATCTCTTTCGCAATGAACGTGGCCGAGATTCTTCGTGTTCAGAAAATTGTTGACAAATACAATAATTTATAATAAAAAGGAGGAGCCAATATGAAAGTTTTAATGTTTGGATGGGAGTTTCCTCCACACATTCTGGGCGGACTTGGTACTGCAAGTTACGGTCTAACCAAAGGATTAGCCCAGCAGAGTGATATGGATATCACCTTCTGTCTGCCTAAGCCTTGGGGAGATGAAGACCAGAGTTTTATGAAGATTATTGCAATGGACAAGGTGCCCGTTGTATGGCGCGAACCAGACCATAACTATCTTTGCGAACGATTGGGTAACATAATGCCGGCAGATACTTACTATGACCTGCGAAATCATATATATGCCGATTTCAACTATATGCAGACCAACGATTTAGGCTGCATTGAGTTCTCTGGGCGATACCCCGACAATCTTCAGGAAGAGATAAACAATTATTCGATAGTTGCAGGAGTCGTTGCTCGTCAGCAGCAGTTCGACATTATTCATGCGCACGACTGGCTTACCTATCCGGCAGGAATTCATGCCAAGCAGGTGAGCGGAAAGCCTCTGTGCATACATGTTCATGCAACCGACTTCGACCGCAGCCGCGGAAACGTAAATCCTACGGTCTACGCCATCGAGCGCAACGGTATGGACCATGCCGACTGCATTATGTGCGTGAGTGAGCTTA
>JAEEGK010026666.1_pt1 | contig 11740 bp, 7 predicted proteins | sample 8958771 | NCBI WGS metagenome assembly JAEEGK01 (sample SAMN16246547, study PRJNA631951) | gut metagenome | biome: gut microbiome; feature: rumen; material: SC-attached | host: Bos | place: Iran: Karaj | collected 2018-10 | reverse complement strand
CTCTGTAGTTCGGGATTGCCACTGCAATAATCTTTACAAGTCGCGCAGCAGAAAACGTCCGGAAGCCCTTCTTCTCCAAGTCCCAGTACGTGAAGTTCAGCGAGTCCGTATGCAGGTTCGTCTTCACATCATTCTTATACACGTACGCGTCAAACACCGGGTCAATGCCCGCGCGCAGCGTGCCGAAAGCCTCGCGCTCCGACTCGTCCTGCTTTCGGTACTGAAAGCACACCTTGCCCTGCCCCAGCTTCTCCAGCAGTTCCCTCACCAGATGCGCCTGCCGGAACGCCGCACTGCGCGTCATACACTCCTCTTCCATCAGTTTGTGTGCCAGGTCACAGACCCATGCACCCAACAGTTCGTTTGTAGTTTTTTCCTTTTTCATAACGTCAAAAAATTAAATGAATAAAAAAAGTTTTCTGACGCAAATGTAGGCACAAAAAAAATGCGTCTGAAATAGTGCAGACGCATTAGGTGGTTTTTCAAGCAGTTTCTCAGTTTTTCTAGCAGTTTTCTCAGTTATATCGCAGTTTTCATCGCACTTTTTTCTAACAACAATGCAGTTTCTATCACTTTGATGAATTCATCGCGAAGTTTTAATGCACGCACCTTTACCCCATGTTGTTCCCATTTGTCGATATGATATTTCATATAGGGATTATGGCTGAACGCATTGGCTATAGTACCTTCAGAACATAGGTATTTTACTACCCCCTTGTAAGGCAGTTCCCTTAATTCCCTTTCACATTGGCTGGCACTTCCGGTATATCCGTAACGATCCCTTCGTACACAATACAATACGGCGTTCGAACTAAAGCCCCAGAAATACTGCTGAACATCCACCACGGCTTTAGCCAGGATCTCCTTCGTAAGTTTCTGCTTATCTTCTGTTCTCACCCCCTGCATCAATTCGCGCACAGCCAACAATGTCAGCAATCGATTGTAGACATCGTTAGGTAGTGTCAAGTAATAGAGCTGCTTGGCAAAATGCACGTGATCATATTTATATAAGTAGAACAATCCGTTGGGAGCCGATTCCAGTAACGCTTCCACACGCTCCAGCGTGAAGTTTGCAGCCTTGTACAACCCTAGCAGATTATTGTCCTCCGCCAGACTGATGAATCGGGGCAGACACTCCTTTACCCACCATTCCATTTTCTCCGTCGACCCGCGGTTGACAAACGTGTGCAACAGCGTGTCGCGCATCTCTCTCACTTCTTCCGACGACGACTGTTCCATCAAATGGTACAACTCCACACACTCCCGGTAGTAGTGTGCCGACAAATCGGTAGGCAGGTATTCCAGCAGGTTGTCGAACCGACTGCTCAGCTGTTCGTAATCCATGTTTTCCGTTAGCGCTTCGTGCAGCAGAAACATCGCCACGTCAAGGCTCATGCTATTGTTGTATGGCAGCACCCTGGGCAGGCCGCTGGCCCAATTCGTATCAATATTGTAGCTGTCGCGCACCTGGCATTTCAGTGTCATCCCCTCTACCTCGGCAAATATCAGCCCATACTTTGTGTTAACCCGCTTGATGCGAGCCTTGATGCATTTCACACCTTGATCTGTCATCCATTCGCGCAACGCATACGACTGGTACATCCACACGAAACCCAGAAACAGGTTCTCTTCCGTCCTCGCACCTACGGCATGAAAGTCAAAGGTGTTGTCTTCCACTGGCCGCACCACCAGCGACATGCCACCCAGCAGCCGCCCCAGCTCTTCGACGCTCATCGGTTCACCCTTCTCGTAAATCGGCAGCAGCCTGTCCTTCAAATGCTTGCTATAGCGGCTGCCGACTATAACAAGCTCATGCATTTCAATTTCCTTTGAATTCACATTTGTTACATCCATAGTTTATAATATTATTTGTTAGTAGTTTACATACGGCAAAAAGAAAACGTGGGCTTAATGATACGACTAGCATCCTCTAGAGCTGCAAATCTGACGAACAAGTCGATACCACCAGTTCCCACGCCGTTTCCGGTGTGAGCTGGTAGCCTTCGTTATTCGTCTTATCTCTTAGTTGCAGCTTTGAGGATGCTCCGAATGCCTACTGGCTCTTTTTCCGCGATGTTATTTTTCGAGTTGCAAAGATACTTATATTATCTCACAACACCAAATATTCAACCTTTTTTTATTTTATTTCGTATTAAGTTCGTTATTACGTTACAACGCCGTATTAACGTTATTACGTTATTTCATCTATCTCCTGCATCAACCGTCCCGTCTGCTGTAGCACGTAGATGATGCGCTGATAGTGCTTTACGTCCTCGAAACTGAGCGTCATGCCCTTGCGGTTTTTAAGCCATTTCTGGGCAGGCTGGTAACCTCCGATGAAGAAATTCCAAGCGGACTCCGCCTCACAAGGTGCCAGGCACGGTGTGCTATGATAAGGCACGGTGTGATATTTTAGTTTGTTATTTCACTAAGTATTTCTTGCCGTTCTTGATATAGAGGCCCTTCGAGGGCTGCGAGACGGGGCGGCCTTGCAGGTCGTAGTAGCGCTGAACCTGGGGAGTTGAGCTGTGAAGTGTTACTATGCCCGTAGAACCCGCCCAATCGAGCATGAATATTCTAGCTTTGTTATTGCCTGTATTTAATCTCGTCACTTTCACGATGTCTCCATCGTCATTGGTATCGTAAGTGTAGGTGTAGTTATAGGTTTTCGTGCCGCCCTCGGTGAATATCTGGGTATCAACAAGACCTTTTGGCATGTCACCATAATAGGGGTAGAGGACCAAAGGCTCGAAGAAGTCTCCTACACCAGGTGTGTACGTGGTGAAAAAGCCCCAAATGGCATGAATGACAGGATGCGTAGAGATGTTGTTAAAGGTGAGCACGGTGTGTTCCTCTTCCTTTGATCCTGCATAGTAATACCATTCCGACGGATTATCACCATCCCATGTGAGTTCTCCAGTCACCCCCCCGTTTTCAATATGGGTCAGCTTGTTGCCCGTATAGGTCAGTGTCGAGTTGCTGAACCCGTCGAAAAAGATTCCTGCAGTATGAATTTTCCCGTCAGAAATGGTATAGGCGAAATTCTCCTCATAATCAGAGCCGATGTATTTGATATTGATGGCCTCAGACCCTGTATAGGTAATGTCACAAACATCCTTATTGCCATCGGCATACTGGATAGTGTATTTGTTGACGCGGCCTTGATCGTCGTACTCTATGAAGCCATACTTGACTTTGCCATTGTAATCCTCGGCAATAGACACCAATCTTTTCTGGGCATAGCCTGCCATCGGCAACAGCATCATTACGAGTAATAGTAGTTGTTTTTTCATTATCGTATCGTTTTTAGTTTGTTATCAATACTTACGTCTTCACTACTTTTTCGGAAGTTTCTTCGATTCTTTTAGCATCTCTTTTTCGTCCTTCGCCACGCGGCGCTCTACCTTCTTGATGTCTTCTGCAGGCGGCAATTCTTCGGGCTTGATGCCACGCTGGCCAAGCATGCCTCGCACGCTGCGATTGTTCTGTACATGTTCTGCCGTAATACTGCGCTCGCCATGCAGGTCTTTTTGCTCTACGTTGTAGTTGGTCATCTCCGTAGCCAGATTCTTGGCAGCAATAGTTAGTGTGGGCAAGTGGTCGGCCAAAGCGCCGTTCTTAATGCCAAGTCGTTTCTTCATCTGTTCAGTAGAAAGACCGCCAAAGAGTGCCTGGTCACCTTTAGAACGAATACGCCCAAATCCTCGGTCATCGACGCCACGTTCATAGATATTCTTGCTTAACTGTTTTTCCGAGGCACGAAGACGTTCGCGAGTGTCAAGACGGGCAATTTCGTTGAGGCGCTCCTCAATAAGCTCTGCCTTACGAGTCTGAACAGCGAAATAACTCTGAGCAAAGGCAATCTCTTCCTTCTTAGGATCACCGTTCTGGGCTATCAGATAACAGGCATAACGGGTAAGCATGAAGTCCTGAACATCACGTTGTGCACCTTTGGCTAAAGCTATCATTTTCGTGACCTCACGAAAATGATCATCAACGCTGATTCCCAGCGTCTTACACGATTCCATCGCACGACCTATTGCCCCAATGAAATTCTCCCAACGGGCATACCCTAGCACCGTCTGCAACTCACGAGCATACCATACTTCAATACGATTACCATCATCGTCCTTGACTTCCTTGACTATCTGGTCGAAGGTCGATTTATATTGCTGAATCTTTTGGATATCCATAGTTTCATTGTTTTTGTTTTAGCACCCTGCTATTCTAGTAGATTTTCAAGCCCCTGATATTGAGTGCGTTATATGTCGCGTTTCGTTGTTTCATCGTTTCAGCTGTAGAATATTTGAGGGCAAGGACGGTGCAAACCGAGTGCAATCAAGCTCGCTTGAATTGCCGAGGTGAAGCCGAGTTTCGCAGTCTTATGACTGCAAAATTAAGAAAAATTAATCGAAGTACAAAATAAAAAGCGATTATTTTTTTGCTGTCTCGAAAAAAATACCTACTTTTGTAGAGTGTCTTGCTGTCGACACAGTTCTCAAGACGGGTCATTGTGGACTGGGAGGACAAGTCCGAGTCTGACGGCTTGCGACCCACGGACATCTTCAGCGCACTGTCGCCGCGAAGCTGGTTGCAGTCGTTTGCATCCTCGTATCCGCAGAGTATCTGACCGATGCGCTGGCTCACCATCTCCATGTAAGTGTGATGGATGAATTCCTTTTTGCGGGAATCGGGAATGAGCTGCCCGATTTGCCAGGCCAGAGAGTTATGCATGTTGCCGATCAGCACAAGACCGCCATTGGAGGAGATGTCCGGAGAGTCGAAATCAACACGGATATTCTTGTCAGGAACAATTTCTGGAAGAGAAAAAAGCATTTTCTCTTGGTGGATTGAAGATTTTGAAGTACCTTTGCACATAAGAAGCGTTTTTATTACCTTGTATTTTAAGCACTTAAAGGTACTAATTTTTGTCGAAATGACAAAGAAAAAACGCTTCTTTTTTGTGCCTCTATGAATTATTCAGGCTAAAACCTTCCTTGCAAAGTATCAATAAATGTAGAATCGTCGACAACGACATTACGGCTCGTTCATTGTGTGCCTGTAGGCCTCGGCTCAATAAAAGAGAAGTATTTTAATGAGATAGTGGATAAGACCATAGAGTCAATCTTCTAAGAAGGTGCAAAAGAGGTTCTTGCCCCCTTTGCGACCTTTCGCCTATAAACTCCGTTTTTATCTTCATTGTGTATTATTATAACCCTGTTTTAATATAAAAACCTGCTTTTGGGGCTTTTTTCATTCATTTTTTTGCTTTTTTTTTCTTTAATTCAAAAATAATCACTATATTTGTGGCGTCGTTCTGATAAAGGAGCGATGACATTGAGGAGAGCTATTAAGCTTTGACCCGTCTGAGAATCTGCAAAATTCAAAGTTGTATGGGAAAAAGTCTGGAAAGCTGCTTCTCCTGCGGTAGCATTTATACTGCTCACTCCCATGTGGAGTCAGCTCACGTAAATACCTGCAGGTGTGAGCTGATTTCATTCTTTATACAACGGGTATTGCAGAACCTTCAGACAAAGAATGTCAAGAAGGCTCACACTCTATTATTGTATAACATTTATTGAATTAATATGAAGAAACTATTAACTATTACATTGTTGTTTGCCTGTTCATTGACGGGCACAGCGCAGACTTTCTTTACGGTTGACAATGTCCGCTATCTTTTAGAGGATGACCATGCAGTGGTAGCACGACAGGATAGAGAACTGACTGGCGACATCAACATTCCTTCCACAGTGACTTATGGCGGAGCACCGTACAACGTGACCCGTCTGTTGAGTCCTGATGATGGTGAGAGTGGTGGCGGTGGTGCCTTTCAGGAGTGCGGAATAACAAGCATAACCTTGCCAGAATCCATCACCGAGGTGCCTGCTTACACATTTTACCAGTGTAAACAACTATGCAGTGCCATTTTATATGGACCTGTTACCCGTATCGGTAAATACGCTTTTGGAGATTGCGAAACCTTGACTACTTTTGATTATATTCCAGATGATGTGACTGAGATAGGACAAGGTGCTTTCCAATGGACCGGGTTAACTCAGTTCGAGATTCCGGCAGGTGTAGAACTTTTAGAATGGAATGTGCTTGAAGGCACGAAGATTAATTATCTTGAAATTCCCGCCTCCGTTAAAAGAATCTATGGGTCGGCCCTCAACATGAACAAGACGGATGAGCAGGGGCAGCCATTGAAAATAACAGTGAAAATGTTCCAACGCGACTGTCGCCTCATAGAAGAAATAGATAATCGTGCCTTCGGTGACATGACCGCCATTGATTTGCAAGTTCCTGCTGGTGGAAAGGTGGTTTATCAGGAGTACTGGCCATGGATGTTTATGAATAGTATTACCGAGTATGGCGAGGATACTGGCGAGCCTCTTGTACCAGATCGGCGACATATCACCATTGATGACGTCCGTTATATGTTGAAGGACGGTGAAGCCCATGTTGATATCCAGCATAAGACACTTAACGGAGAAATCGCTATACCGAAAAAAATAACCTATAAGGAGGTTGATTATCCGGTAACAACCGTCATAGATAGATATGATTTTGACCTCACTCCTTTTTCAGAGACACAGGTAACGAAGGTCACTCTACCAAGCAGTATAAAAAAAATAGGTGTCGGTGCTTTCAGTAAGTCCCAATATCTGCAAGAGGTGGTGTTGAACGAGGGTATCACTGAGATAGGTGAGGGGGCATTTTTTGAATGTCATGAACTGACTACGATCAACATTCCTTCCACTGTAAGCGTTATTCATAAAAGCATATTTTATGAATGCAATAATTTGCAAACGCTTACCCTGCCAGATGGCATTACCAGTTTGGAATTTGAAGCCTTGTACAATTCTGGCATCGAGACGCTCACAATACCTTCTTCCTGCACACTTTTCGCCAGTTGCTCATTGTATTTACCAAATTTAAAAACACTCATTATGAAGGTGAAAGAACCATCAGACATTATAAATACGGGTGAATACCATACTGAAACGATGAACGTTTCCGTCTTTGCTGATTATTTTCTTCCTAATTATGAGGTCGTAAGAGAGTTCTTGTCGAATGTAGATCTTATCGTGCCTCTCGGTTGTGCCGAAAGTTACAAAATGCAGGACCCTTGGTACAACTTCCGCAGTATTACTGAAGAGGGTAGTGACTACTATCAGCCAAAGAATATTAGTGTCAACATAGATGGCATCAACTACGTGCTAAAGGAGACCGTTAATGAAGAGAATGAGATTGTGCGCACAGCCACTATTGGCCAACAGAACCCGAATCTTCTGAGTGGCGATATCGTCATCCCAGAAAAGGTGAGTTACGCCAAAAAGGTGTTACAAGGCGATGAGTGGGTGACCTTGGAGGCTCAGGATTACGATGTAACGGATATTTTTACTTCTATCATCGACTTTAATGGGGATGATCGCGGTTATTCAAGTGGTGCAGGTGCCTTTCAGGAGTGCCCTATCACGAGTATCTGTCTGCCTGCCACAATCACAACCATCCCTACCAAAACCTTCTACGGTTGTCAGCAATTAAAGAGCGTCACACTGCCCGAAGGCATCACAACTATAAGAGCGGGAGCCTTTGCCAACTGTTCCAGTTTAGAGGAGATTTACTTACCTGAGACCATTACCTATATGGAGGGAAGTTACATCTTCCGCAATTGCACCAGCCTTAAGAAAGTGAATATCCCGAAGAAGATAACAAGTCTTAGTGATGAATGTTTCAGGAACTGTGGCATTGAGACTTTCATCATCCCCAAGAATATCACCAGTATTGGTTGGGCATGCTTTGGTGAGTTTGAAACTAGTGTAAAGAGTATCAAGATATGTCATGAGTCCTATTCGGAAGGGTCTATCTCGTTTCCCGAAAATATGTTTAGTGTCCTCGATGTCAGTGGTATAACTCTGATTGTTCCCGAGGGCACGAAAGAATCGCTCTATTCACAGATCTATCCGTGGAAGAACTTCAACATCGTCGAATACTCTGATCAGAACGACGTGCACCAGTACAATAACTATCGTGTGGAGTTCGAAGAGGAGACTCCTTCCGCAAGCCGTCGTCGTGTGAATAGAGCCAATTCTGAAGATCTCGTCACAGTGGGATTTACTCCTTCTGGCGTAGCCATGGAACTGCCTACAGAGATCGAGAAAGACGGCAAGAAGTATCTTGTGCAATTCAAAAACATTCCTACGGTAATGCCTGCTAAAGATATTGTGTTGCAAGGTGTACTGACTCCGAAAGGTGATACAAATGGTGATGGATATTTGAGCGTTTCAGACGTTGTAGAACTCGTTAATGCGGTAATGAATCCATCAAGTATCAGTGACATCACGAAGTATGACATGGATGGCGACGGCTATCTGACCGTTACCGATGTGGTATTGTTGGTTAATTTGGTTATGAGCAACTAATAAAATTAAAGTATAAGAAAAGATGAAAAGAAACTATTTAGTCTGTTTAGCTTTGCTTTGCTCTACATGGGCATGGGCAGACAATGCTTTCAGCATTGATGACTTCACGATTGCTGCAGGAGAAGAGAAAGCTGTTGACATAAAGATGTATAATGATGTCAATATTGCGGCTTTTCAATTTGTATTGGCGCTCCCTGAAGGCGTTAGCATCACAAAGGTCACAGCTACAAATCGTCTCAAGAAGTGGGACGATGACGAAGAAGCTTATGTACCAGTTCATACGGTGTCAACTTTATCTGGAAGCGGAACTTACAAAGTGATGGCCTATGCTATGCCATCAACGGATATAGCTGGAACTTCAGGCGATGCTGTCGTCAAGATAAAGTTTAAGGCATCTGATCAAATCTCTACAGGTCCATTTACCCTTGCTATTACCGATCAGGAAATGACAGAGGCTAATGGCACAAAGCACGTGATAAGTGCTTCCTCCTATAAATGCTCAGTGACACTGAACACTACAGTGACCTCTCTTGGTTATGCCTCGTTTAGTTGGCCCAAGGCACTGGATTTTACGAGCAGCGGCCTGACAGCCTACATCGCCACCAGTTGCGATGGTAGCACAGTTCATCTGGAGCCTGTGACAAAAGTACCTGCTAATACGGGATTGATTCTGAAAGGCAGTGTAGGCGACTACTCCTTGTCAACGACCACTGACACGCCTGATGATGTGAGCGGCAATCTGCTCATATCAAACACCGTGGACCAATACACTGTTTCCGGTTCTAACATCTTCGTACTTTCAAACATGGATGGTTATCCAGGTTTCTATCCTGCCCAAACTGGCGTCAATATAGCGAAGTATAAGTCGTATCTGGCATATTCGGCAGGTGCCCGCAAGTTCTTGAGCTTTGACGATAATACAACAGGTATTGAAAACACCTATAAAGCAGAAACGGATAGCGAAGGTCAATATTTCAACTTGCAGGGCCAGCGCGTCAACACACCCGCGAAAGGCGTCTATATTGTAGATGGTAAAAAGTATATTGCAAAATAACAAATAGTTAAGAATATGGAAAAGAAAAAATATATCGCACCACGAGTCGAAATAATTCCGCTGCCTCAAAAAGTTCGTATACTCGCAGGAAGTGACCTTGGAATGGGCGGAACGCCGGTACCATCAGTCCCTGGGCCGGATCCCAATCCGTTTGTTTTCTAATATTGACGGTTCTTTTTTTGAATAAGCAAAGCCGGACGCTTCGTAGCATCCGGCTTTACAATTGCTCAACTGATCTTCTTCCAGAGGTTGGTGCCGATCTTTTCAATCTTGCTTTCCTTCACCCAGCGACAAATGACCGTCTTTACCACAGGCGACTCATTGTTGGCCAGACGAAGACCCACCAGATCTTCCTTCGTGAACTCCTTGGGCTGGGCATCCAGATAGCGGATGTTACTCTTTGAACTCCGGGTGCTCAGCAGGCCGTTGTGGAGAGCGTCGATCTTATCGCCATAAATCTGCAACTGGTAGTGCAGACAACGCTCAGCATACCAGAGGGCAAACCTGATGGCTCGTTCCGTTTCCTGACGGCCTTCGAGCAGATAGGCGATGATGCCAGCCCGGAAACCATTAAGGGCAGCACGACGACGCAGCACATCGAGCGAGTAGCGCAGCGTCTGCAGATACTCCTGACGTTTGCCTTCATCCCAATCCTCGATGGCCTTGTTGATCAAAGGCAGATCCACCTCACCCTCCTCGTCCATCAGACAGAGACACTGACGCTTCACCTTCTCCTCCTCATCCTTCGTCCACACCTTGAACTGAGGCATCTTGGCTCCCACCATATCAGGCAGCACCACAGGCGTCACTCGGCTCACGAGACCGCTCTCCGCATCAGCAAAGAAGGCCCGACACTTGTTGGGCGTACCACACATCACCATATTGTAATAGAGGGTGACCTTGCCAGAGAACGAGTCCTTCGAGATGCGATGCTGACCCCAGGGCTTGTTGTCGTAAGCCAGACGGAACAGGTCGTTCTTCTCCGTCCACGCGCCACCCTTGTTATTCTTCAGAACCGTCTCAATCTCAGGGGCATAGGTGAACAGGTGCTTGCCCTTGGCATAGAGGGCACGCTCAAGGAAAGCGCTCACACCGATGTTGGGCTCGATGATGCGAATCTGGGCGCAGGGATTCTCCACATCCTGACCGTCTTTCTTGGCCAGCGAGTAGGCAATCTCCTTCTGCCACTCCACCTCGTCCTGCTTGATGATGGGATCCATCAGCAGCTCGAATTCAGCGTCGACGAACGACTTACCAGTGGCCTGAGGTGCCTCGATGTCCACGATGAAACTGGGTGAGTTCAGCTTTCCGTCGCGATACTTGGCTCGGATGCCTGTAGCCAGTGTGCCCAGCATAGGCATTGCAGCCATCAGGGTGGCCTCACGAAACTCTTCAGGGGCGTGGTCGCTGAGGTCTTGAAGGATGCCAGGCAACTCTGCCTCGACAGGTGAAACCATCGAATCGTCAACAGTCTCAGTCCCTGTTTCGATGGCAGCTCCCAACGACGAAAGCACCTCATTCATCTGCGAGGGGATGCCAGCAGGACGAACGCTGCTGACGGCACTCTTGATGGTCGCCAGCACCTCATGGTCCGACAGTCCCCAATGGGGCAGAATTGCAAACAGCTTCTGCTCGTCGAAGTCACAGATGAAGCGCATGTAGCGACTCATGGTGTAAAGCGCCATGTTGCGCTCACCCTCAGCAGGCGCATCGCCATAGCCCAGTTTCCAAAGAAGGGCCTGCACGATGTTCTCGTAGGGAATGCCCTTGTAGTTTAGAGGTGAGAGGTGAGGAGTGAGAGGTGAGAGATCAGTTTGGTCATCGGAGACAGGTACGGAAGAGTCTATCCTCTCATCACTCACCTCTCTCCACTCACCTCTGTTTTCCTCGAAAACAACTGGATCCAGCAACTTCACATACTGCTCGCTGACCATGAAACAGCAACGGGCCAAATCGGTGACATGCGAGTCGTAGCTAACACCCAGACGACTCGCCAACTTCTGGATGTCCTCTTCGATAGTAGAGCCTGGAGTGCGCCAAGCCCAGATGTGAGTTCCCCCTCCGGCACTCTCGGCAAAGTACACGATACGGAATTCCTCAATGAGGTTCTCGTCCTGCACCTTCTGCCAGAGCTGGTCTGTCAGCCCCTTCTCGTCGATGTCGAGAAAGAAGAGTCCTGAGGGCACCGCATCTTCTGCTTTGCGCGTACCATTATTAAAACACTGTGCAAGAGGCAGCCAAACGGGCAGTTCCTTCT
>JAEEGK010026663.1_pt1 | contig 11741 bp, 7 predicted proteins | sample 8958771 | NCBI WGS metagenome assembly JAEEGK01 (sample SAMN16246547, study PRJNA631951) | gut metagenome | biome: gut microbiome; feature: rumen; material: SC-attached | host: Bos | place: Iran: Karaj | collected 2018-10 | reverse complement strand
AATCCCTACCGTTTCCTCGACCCCAAGCGTCACGGGAAAGACATCTACACCTTAGAGCACAGACAGGCTGCCCGCCAGTTGGCTGCGGAATCGTTCGTACTGTTGAAAAATGAAAAAATTAAAACATTAAATAATGAAAGGTTGCTGCCGCTGAAGAAACAGGGGAAGATTGCGCTCATCGGTCCGATGGCCGACAACCGTATCAATATGGCTGGCACCTGGGCACCGACTGCCGCCAACGAGCGCTACGCCACGCTGAAAGAGGCGATGGAGAAGGCGCTGGCAGGCAAGGCGACGGTCAGCTATGCCCAGGGCTGTAACTTCACCAGCGACTCCACCCTGCAAAAGGACGGCGGATTCTATCGTCAGACACCTTTCAAGGATGCCGAATTGTTGAAGCGCGAGGCATTGGATATCGCCCGTGATGCCGACGTCATTGTCTGTGCTATGGGAGAGTCGGCAGAGATGAGTGGCGAGTGCAGCAGCCGAGCTACGTTGGAGATGTTCGACACACAAAGGGAACTGCTGGAGGCCCTGCTCGCATTAGGCAAGCCGTTGGTGGTGCTGAACTTTGCTGGCCGTCCGACGGTGCTCACTTGGGAGAACGATAACGTGCCGGCCATCCTGCAGGTATGGTTTGGCGGCTGTGAGGCAGGCGATGCCATTTGTGATGTGCTCTTCGGCGACAAAGTGCCTTGCGGCAAGCTCACCACCTCTATGCCTCAGGCCACAGGACAGGAACCGCTCTACTATAACTATCTGCCGACGGGAAGGCCTGTGGGCGAAGACCTGAGCACGTTCTCGAAATTCGGCAGTAACTACTTTGACGTGCGCAACGACCCGCTGTTCCCCTTCGGATTCGGCCTGAGCTATACCACTTTCGACTATAGCGACATCCGGCTCAACGGACGGAAGGCTTCCGTGACTGTCACCAATACAGGCAACTATGACGGCGTTGAGATTGTACAGTTGTATATTCACGATGTCGTAGCCAGCATCACCCGTCCTGTGAAGGAACTGAAAGGTTTCCAGCGCATCCATCTGAAGAAGGGCGAGAGCCGGGAAGTGACATTTGAGATTACTGACGACTTGCTGAAGTTCTATAACAGCAGCCTCGACTACGTGTTGGAACCTGGCGACTTTGAAATCATGATTGGCCCTGACAGCAGTCTGAAGCATTTGAAGAAGGCCGTTCTGACCGTCGAGTAAGTTAAGCCGTTAAATTGTCTTAATTATTGAAGCATTGTTCGTCGTGTTCGGCGAATAATGCTTACTTTTGTGGCTGAATTTTTGTTCACTTTAGAAATAATAATTTATGAAAAAGCAATTCTTCAGCCTTTTTAAGGCATGTGTGTGTGGAGTGATGGTGCTCGCAGGGGCAGCGTCGTGTGAGAAAATGAATGTCGAGGATGCCGAAGAGGAATCCAAGGCAAATGTCGTGCTGCGCATTGGCAGCGTCGAGCAGGTGCCGTTTGAGATGGCGCGGACGAGAGGACGTGATGTCAATGGTGTCTGTTCGCGGTTGAATTTCTTGGTGTATCAGGATGGAGAAAGAATCAGGCAGATTAGTCAGACTTCGGAAGATGTGGATTTTGGTGAGGCGCAGATTCAATTACCGGAGGGAAGGTTTTTCTTGGTGGTTCTGGCACATAGCAGTAGCGGCAATCCGACATCAACGAATGCGAACAAGATCGGCTTTACCAATACGACGGGGTTCACGGATACATTCTTCTACGGCGACAGTCTGATTGTGGAAAATGAGGATGTGACGCGGACGTTGGAACTGAAGCGTATCACGGCGATGGTGCGGTTTATTCCATACGATGAGATCCCATCGCAGGCAGGACGCATCCGATTCTATTACACTGGTGGCTCAGGCACACTCGATGCTGGCGACGACGGCTGGGGCGTGGTGAACTCGAAGCAGTCGCAGTGGTTCGACCTCACCCACAACGAGGAGAAATTTGAAATCTACACGATCCCTCACGGCAACAATGACGAACTGACGGTAACGGCTACGACCTATAAGGGGCAGTCAGAGACTATCGCTACGGAACGGAAGATTGAGAGCATCCCTGTCTTGCGCAACCATATCACCATTTGTCGCGGTTATCTCTTCTCACCAGTCTATCAGATGGACTACGAAATCACCATCGATGACCGATGGGCGGCGGATTCCCTCTACTTCGACTTTTGAAGAAAATTTCCAATATATTTGGTGGTTTGCGCGAATTGCATTAATTTTGCAACCGATATGGATAAGAAAGGTACTAACGACGTGCTGCGCAGGAATGTGGCGCTGCTGTCGAAAATCGGTGAGAAAGAGGCGGGTATGATGCCCGCCATAGAGGCGCCGCTGCCCTCTGTGGAGCAGGTGAAGCAGATTGTGACGCTTGTCAAGAACATTATCTTCCCAGACTATTTCAACAAGCGGCAGCCCGACGAGGCCATCCGCTCGTATTATATCGGTGTACACATGGAGGAGCTGATAACGCTACTCACCAAGCAGATTGCCCACGGACTCCAGTTCTGCGAGGACTGTGAGCAGATACGCACGAAGGCTCAGGTGTATGATGAAGCGGGACGGTTGGCCAGCGAGTTCATCGACACACTGCCCGAGATCAAACGGCTGCTCTATACCGACGTCGAGGCGATGTTCGATGCCGATCCTGCCGCCAGGAACTACGGTGAGGTGATCTTCTGCTATCCTGTGATGAATACGATGACGCACTACCGCATCGCCCATCGACTGCATGAGTTGAAAGTGCCTGTCATCCCGCGTATCATCACGGAGTTGGCCCATTCTAAGACAGGTATCGATATCCATCCGGGTGCTCAGATCGGTGAGTATTTCGCCATCGACCACGGTACGGGCGTCGTCATCGGCGAGACATCGATCATCGGTAATCATGTGACGCTCTATCAGGGTGTGACATTGGGTGCGAAGAGTTTCAAGTACGACGAGCAGGGGAATATGCTGAATATCCCGCGTCACCCGATCATTGAGGATTATGTCACCGTTTATTCCAATGCCTCGATCTTAGGGCGCATCACCATCGGACACCACTCTGTGATTGGTGGTAATATCTGGCTGACGCACTCCGTTCCGCCATATTCGCGCATCCAGCAGTCGAAGGCTATCGATGCAGGATTCCAAGACGGCGCAGGGATATAAGAAATGGCTTCCGGTTTGGAAGCCATTTCTTATTGGATTTTATTTTCCTCTGATGTAGCGGATGGGCTTTTCGACTGCTGTGGAGTCGGAAGCGCCTTCACCACGAGTGCGGGAATAGTAGGTGCCGAACCAGGAGTCGTAACCCCAATAGTTGTACCTGCCCCAGTTGGGCGATGAGGTATGAACGAGATCGAAATCGACATAATTGCCGTTGTCATAGAGCGTGCCTACGAAACGATCGTCGTTCAAACGATAGTCGGAAATCCTGAATGATGTGCCATCTTCGTAGAAGTGGATATAGATGACGCGATTATCTACAGACCAGCTGATATGGTTGGCGACGTAGTCCCAAGGGGCGTTGCTATAGTAGTCAACCCAATATCCGGTGCCGCTCGAGAAAGAGTAGGGGTCTCCATCGAAAGTGATCTCTGTATAGGTGGCGTCGTAGGTACGGCCATCATAAGAGGTTGAGATATACATGTTCCCTTTCCATGTGCCTTCGAGGGTGGAAGCGATCTGAGCGTCTTCGCAGGAAGAGAACGAGACGGCTGCTATGGCTATGACGGCCATCGTCAGGATGTTGTAAAATAACTTCTTCATAATCGTAACGTTTTAAATGTTTGATGGTGCAAAGGTAGCATCATTTGAGCCATTACGCAAGTGAATTATCCTAATCGTCGGTAGGGATTTCCCTATTCCTATTTCTGCTTCTTGCCGAACTCAGGGTCAATCTTGAGGGTGGCGGTGACGATGTAGGTAAGTGAGCAGGCCGCTATGACGATGAGAAAGAACATGGGGTAGCCGACGGCTTCCTGCAGGGCACCGGCAAAGAGTCCGGGTATCATCATCGACAGGGCCATGAAAGCGGTACAGAGGGCATAGTGGGCAGTTTTGTGCTCACCCTGACTATAATATATAAGGTATAGCATGTAGGCCGAAAAGCCGAAACCGTAGCCGAACTGCTCGATGAAGACGCAGACGTTGATGATAAACAGACTCTCAGGCAGAACATAGGAGAGGTAGACGTAGACGAGGTCTGGCAGGGTGATAGCCATCACCATCGGCCAAAGCCAGTGCTTCAGTCCGTCGCGACTGGCGACGATACCTCCGAGAATGCCTCCCAGTGTAAGGCCGATGACGCCGACGGTGCCCTGTACCAGTCCGTATTCGGCTGGCGAGAGGCCGAGTCCGCCCTTTGCGCTGGCGTCGATGAGGAAGAGGGCACTAACCTTGGCGAGCAGTCCCTCAGGCATGCGGTAGAAAAGCATGAAGCAGATGCCTGCCCACACTTGAGGTTTCTGGAAGAAGGTCTTCAGCGTGTGCCAGAACTCCTGCATTATCTGTCGGCCGTGCATCTTCTCGATGCCTTTGTCTTCAGTCGGACGCGGCAGGATATAGTGGTGCCACAGCCAGAAGGCGATGAAGAGGCCCGCCATGCCGTAGAACATCAGGCTCCATGAGTATTTTATGTTGCGGGTGACAACCTCGAGGTTGCCTGCCAGCATCACTAAAAGCCCCTGGCCGACGATGGTGGCGATGCGGTAGAATGTGCTGCGGATGCCCACGAAGTAAGCCTGGGCGTGCTGTTCGAGACCGAGCATATAGAAGCCGTCGGCAGCAATGTCGTGGGTGGCACTGGCAAAGGCCATCAGCCAGAAGAACGCCAGTGATCCTTGCAGCCAATAAGGGGCTGGGATGGTGAACGCGACACCGCCGAGGGCTGCACCGATGAGCAGCTGCATGACGACAATCCACCAGCGTTTAGTCTTGATGATGTCGATGAACGGACTCCATAGGGGCTTGATGACCCACGGAAGATAGAGCCATGATGTATAGAGGGTGATGTCGGTGTTTGACAAACCGAGACGTTTATACATGATGAGTGAGATGGTCATCACGGCCACGTAGGGCAGGCCTTCTGCGAAGTAAAGGGTGGGCACCCAGGCCCAGGGAGACTTTTTATTCATTGAATTGATAGTTGTTAATTGACAATTGGAAATGATGATTATTCATAGAGTTTGCTGATTTCGGCGTGGCGGTAGTAGAAGAGCAGGATATCATCGTAGGTCTTGCCGGCCTCGCCCATGACGGCAGCACCAATCTGACAGAGACCGACACCGTGTCCCCAACCCTTGCCGTGGAGCGTGAATATTCGCTCGTTTTGGCCGTCGTTCAGACCCTTCCCGGCCTCCCCTGACTCAGGGGAGGAGATGGTTACCTCGAAGGCAGAGGAAAGCAGATGGGTCTCGCTGAGGGCGCGACGGATTTCGAGCTCCTTGCCGATGGTGAGTGTCTTCTTTGAGCCAACAATCTTCAGTTTCCAGATACGGCCGCTCTTGCCTCGCTCCAAAGGGATGAGATCCTCGATGGTACCGAAGTCGTCTTTCAACTTGCGGTTGACAAGCTCGGAGAGTTGTTCCTGCGTGTATTCCACCGTCCAGCGGTAGAAGTCGGGTGTCTCCTGGTCGTACTCCTTCATGACCTGCGAGAGAATATGCTTATCGCTGGTGTTGCACCAGGGGTCGTGGATGCTCTCGAGGTAGGGCTTAGGCGTGTCTTCCCAACAATATTGGAATTCTTCCGTCTCGCCGCCACAACACTTTGAGAAACGCGCATCGCAGATTTCACCGTTGTAAGAGAGCACCTGTCCGCGAGTCTCGCTGACAGCCTGTTCTGCTTTCACACGATTACCGCCGCCGATGCCTTGATAGCGCTGGCAGTGGTCGTCGGCACAGACGTCGAATATGGTATGGTCTTCACGGTCGTACCAACGGATGATCTCGTCGTCTTTCTTGATGAATGAAAAGAAATTGTCTGCTCCGCTGTCGAGGCGGCGACGCTTCTCCATTTGTGCCAGGAGCCAAGAACGGGAGATAACCGCATGGGCCTTGAGAAACTCGATGGAGGCGGTGGGAGACATCTCACTGGCAATGACACTCGTCAAGTAACGCTCTACCGGCAGTTCGTTGATAGCAACGATCTTGTCGGCCTCGACGACGATGCGCAGCGTACCTTCAAACTCTTGTGTCTCCTTGCGCTCCCAATGGAAGTCGACGCCGATGGTGACGTCGCTGAGTGAGAATGTGGCGTCTGGTGCCTGCGGCGTAAAGGTGAGTTCACGGTACTGCGTGCCTCGCCACAGGATACCACCCTCAGAGAACTCGACGGTCTGCGGACCAGTAATCACTTCACCCTTAGCGACATAGGCCTGATTGAGTTGGAAGTCAATCTTCTCAGCCGTGACGATGCCGACGGTGACGGTAGGCTCTTTCTTCATTGAAGATAGAAGATTGAACATTGATGGCTGGGCTTTATCTTGCAGACGCTCGATGACCTGCAGAAGCTGTTCCTTCGAGAGTGACACCTCATTGAGGATGCTGAGGGCCAACTCTGGCGTGAGACGCTCGAAGTCCTCCTGTCGGGGGGTGATGATGAGCCCAGCCATATCGAGGGCTCCCGGCGAGATGATATATTGGTCGTTGCCCTGAGCATAATAGCAGTCAGGACGGTGCTTGCCGCGTGGGAAGACCACCGATAGATAGTCATCGTTGCGCCGCCAGCTGACGATGTTCATCATCGGCTCTGTGTCGTCTTCCTGCATCGGCAGGGCTTCGTAGAGGCGCAGGAACAATTGTTCGCCGCTGTATTGCGAATGGCTGCGGATAAGCAGGGCAGGGCAGGGGTATTCCTCGATAAGAGAAATATCCTCGCCTTCGTTGAGGCTGATGATGGTAGTGAGGTTGCGGCTCAGGCGCTGCCAGGAGAGCTGCAAGGGCAGCCGCCCGCTGGTGCCAGCCTGGAAGTGAGCATGGTCAGGGGCAGATGCGCCGCACTTGGGACCATTATAGAACACCATCATCTCAGGGTACTCTTCGAGCAGCTTGTGTATCTCGCCGTAGTTCTCACGGATGCGCTGAGGCTCGTGCTTGACGCTGGGGATGGTGAAGTGTACCGGCAGGATGGGGTAGGGGTTGACAAGCAGGTCAAAGTGGCTATCGACAGATTTCTTCGTCTGCTCCTTCGGGCGGTTTGCCTCGCAGAGGAAACACGGCCGATCGGCAATCACCTTTTTGTCGATGCTGGCACCTGTCGACACCATACGGGCGGGGTTCCACTGTACTTTTATCGATGAGGCTCCCACCGTCAGATCGCGTGTCTTCACATTCCTCAAATCCTGATAGCGGCGACTGGCATCCTCCCACTTCTCCAACTGGCGGTTGAAGAACCGTTGCAGCGCCGAGTCGTTCATCAGTTCCTGTTTGCCTTGCAGCATCTGCTGACGGGCAAGGATTTCCAATGTGCGCAGGCGATCCTTATAAAGATTGTTCGCATTAATGCGGTCGATACTGAGGGCGGCGTCGCTGTTGCCTCCCCATCGGCGACAGAGATAAAGTTCTGTGAAGATGCGCCCGATGCGATAGTGGCGCGAGAAGATAAGCCCCAGTGCGTAGTCCTCACCATAAGAGGTGTTGGGGAAGCCTATCTGCCGCAGCAGCGGCGTGAAGAAGGCACGAGGAGCCCCTAAGCCGTTGATACGCAGGGCGTTGTTGGGACCGTTCTCGTCTGTCCACTCTGCGTGGTCTATCAATCCCGGCGGCAGGGTATTCAATTCGAAGTCACACATGCGATACGAGCCGATCACCATCGCTGCATTCTGCTTATAGAATGCCTCGACAACCTGTTGCAGCGTCTTCGGCGAGGAATAGAGATCGTCAGAGTCGAGCTGTACCGCAAAGCGTCCGCAGCGGTCATCATTGATGGCCTGGTTCCAACAGCCGCCGATGCCGAGATCCGTGCGCTCTGGGATGATATGCACGAGCCGCTCATCGTGGATGGCCTGCAGCAACTCTGTTGTCTTGTCCGTGGAGTGATTGTCGACCACGATGACATTATACTTGAAGCTTGTCTTCTGCGAGAGGGCTGAGTTCACGGCATCGCAGATGGTCTTCTCACGGTTGTAGACGGGAATCACGACGGATGCCTCGACATCAAACTCCTGCTCGTTGAAGTCTGGCCTCCGATAATACGAGGGGTCTATCTTCGCCCCGATTTCCGCCAGATGGGCGGTGGCAGCATGTTCCATCTCTATCTGCACCTCGCGGTTACGAGGGTTCACGTAGTCGAACTGCTTTACGCCAGAGGCCCGGGTGTCCAGTTCCTCTTCCGTATAGAGCTTCTCGTCGATATGGAACAGTTGCCCGTTTCGGCTCAGGAAGAGGCGCAGGGCGTAGAGACCTGCATGATGGTAGTCGGCTTCACCAGCCTGCATCGCGAAGGTATGCATCAGGGCGGTCTTCACCAGCCGCAGCGATCCGAAATCGAAATCGTCGCGGATGCTGCCCGTCTGATAATCGATGACGGGGTGGGGGGTGTGCTTGCCGTCGATGAGGTCGTAGTGGTCTGCATAGACCATCGAGGCGTCAGAGTCGGATGCCACGCGGAGAATGCGTTCCAAGGCTCCCTCGCCCAGTTCCAGCCTTGTCGGCTTCGTCTGCAGCAGCACATAATCGGCTTTCGCATTCTCAGCAATGGTCATCAGGGTGTTGCTGCCCGTGAGGTTGTCGACGGCCAGCTGCTGACAGCCTTTCAGCGTTTCGTCGCCTTCGATGGGCTGTGGGTCGGAGGTGAGCAGAAAGATGTGCTGCACCGTCTTGCTCGCCTTGAGTTGTGCCACTGTCCTGGCAACGGCATTTATGTCGTCGCAGGGCAGAAAACAGTCTATTTTTTCTCTCATTAGGGTCTTTTAGTAAATTAATAATGCGCAAATTTCGTAATATTTTTCGAGAATACCAAATAATTGAAGATTTTTTTCTAACTTTGCACACGAAAATGGAGATAAACGAGGAAAAAAAGGTGCTTCTTGGGCTCTCGTCCGACGAATTGAAGGCGATTGTCCGCGACTTGGGGATGCCTGCATTTACGGCTGGGCAGATTCTCAAGTGGCTCTATCAGCAGCACGTGACGAGCATCGACGAGATGACCAATCTCTCGAAGGCGAACCGCGAGCGGCTGAAGGAGCGGTATGTCGTAGGTGCGATGGCGCCCATCGACTGCCAGCGCTCGAAAGACGGCACCGTCAAATATCTCTTTCCCGTGAGGCGCTCAGAGTATTCTGAGAACTCCGATTACTCTGAGAAATTCGTCGAGACCGTCTTCATCCCCGATGGCGAACGGGCCACACTCTGTGTGTCCTGCCAGGTGGGCTGCAAGATGAACTGCCTTTTCTGCCAGACGGGCAAGCAAGGCTTTGAGGGCAATCTCTCCGCTGCCGACATTCTCAATCAGATTTACGCCTTGCCTGAGCGCGAGCGCCTGACAAACATTGTCTTTATGGGGCAGGGTGAGCCGATGGATAACCTCGATGCGGTGTTAAAGGCTACGGAGATCCTGACAGCCGACTACGGCTATGCCTGGAGTCCCCGTCGCATCACGGTGAGCAGCGTGGGTATCAAGACAAGACTCAAGCGCTTCCTCGACGAGAGCGAGTGCCACGTGGCCATCTCGATGCACTCTCCCCTGCCAGAACAGCGCCGCAAGCTTATGCCTGCCGAGGGGCAGATGTCCATCACTGAGGTTGTTGCCCTCCTGCGACAGTATGACTTCAGCCACCAGCGCCGATGCTCCTTCGAGTACATCTGCTTTGGAGGACTCAACGACACACCTGTCTATGGCCGTGAGATTGTCAGGCTGCTGCAGGGATTGGACTGCCGCGTGAACCTCATCCGTTTCCACGAGATACCTGGCGTCGACCTGCCTGGCTCCGACGAGAAACGTATGGAGACTTTGCGCGACTATCTGACGGCTCACGGCGTGTTTACCACCATCCGTGCCAGTCGTGGTCAGGACATCTTCGCTGCCTGCGGCCTCCTCTCCACAGCCAAAAAGAGTGAAAAGTTGAAAGGGTGAAAGTAATCAGAAACTTCAAAGTTCAAAGCTCAAATTTCAAAATTTAAATATGGATACTAAAAAGATTCGCGTGGCAATCACGCACGGTGATACGAACGGTATAGGTTATGAAGTGATACTCAAGGCATTCGAGGATCCGACGATGTTCGACCTCTGCACGCCCATCATCTACGGCTCGCCCAAGGTGGCTGGCTACCACCGGAAGGCACTCGGTCTGGAGACGCAATTCTCAACCATCGAAAGGGCTGAGGATGCCCGCGACGGACGCCTGAACCTGCTTGCCACCTTCGACGAGGAGGTGAAAGTGGAGCTTGGTACGCCTACAGATGAGTCTGACTCCGCAGCCCGCAAAGCCGTAGCCCGGGCTAAGGAAGACCTGCAGAAGGGGCTCTACGACGTGTTGGTGCAGGCACCGATGAAGTCGAATGCCAACGCCTCGAAGGAAGACAGGTCGCTGACGATGTTGGTGAGCGACCTCGTGCGCATAGGTCTCGTCACCACCCATCTGCCCTTGAAAGACGTGCCCGCTGCCGTCACCACAGAGAAAATCATCGACAAGGCCGTCATCTTCCACAACAGCCTGCGTCGCGACTTCCGCATCTCCAATCCCCGCATCGCCCTGCTCGCCCTTAATCCGCAGCGGGGCACAGAGGAGGAGACGGTGATCCTGCCTGCCGTCGAACAGCTGGAGGCGAAAGGCGTTCAGGTCTTCGGTCCCTACGTAGCCGATGACTACTTCGGACAGCAGATGTATTACCAGTTCGACGGTGTGCTCGCTATGTTCGACGATCAGGGGCTTGTTCCCTTCAAGACACTTGCCATCGATGGCGGCGTGAAGCTCAAGGCGGGTATCAGCGCCATCTGCACCACGCCCGACCACGGACCAGAATTCGAGATTGCCGGCAAGGGACAGGCTGACCCCTCTTCGCTGCGTCACGCCGTCTTCACCGCCGTTGATATGTATCGTTACCGCAAGGACTATGACGCACCTCTGGCTCACCCCCTGCCGAAGCTCTATCACGAGAAGCGCGAAGACGGTGACAAGGCGCGTTTTGCCGTGCGCACACCGCAGAAGAAAGGCGACGATGCCGTGCCCGCAGAAATGGAAGACTGAGAAATTTTCGTTAAATTCTGCCAAAATTGCAGCTGTTTCAGAAATAATGTGTAATTTTGTCAGCTCAAAACGAAAAGAACGATAGAAATGGATCTGCAAGCCATTAAACAACGGTATGGAATCGTAGGCAACTGTGAGGCTTTGAACCACGTGCTTGATGTCGCCCTCCAGGTGGCACCCACAAAGCTCAGCGTGCTCATCGCAGGCGAGAGCGGCGTGGGTAAGGAGATCATTCCCCGCGTCATCCACGACAACTCGCCGAGGAGGCGCGAGAAGTATTTTGCCATCAACTGCGGCTCCATCCCCGAGGGTACCATCGACTCTGAGCTCTTCGGACACGTAAAGGGCTCCTATACCGGTGCCATCAACGACTCGCCGGGTTACTTCGGCACAGCCAACAAGGGCACGCTGTTCCTCGACGAGGTGGGCGAACTGCCACTGGCTACGCAAGCCCGACTGCTGCGCGTGTTAGAAAATGGTGAATACATCCCCGTGGGTGCCACGGAAGTGAAGAAGACCGATGTGCGCATCGTGGCTGCCACGAAC
>JAEEGK010026660.1_pt1 | contig 11742 bp, 4 predicted proteins | sample 8958771 | NCBI WGS metagenome assembly JAEEGK01 (sample SAMN16246547, study PRJNA631951) | gut metagenome | biome: gut microbiome; feature: rumen; material: SC-attached | host: Bos | place: Iran: Karaj | collected 2018-10 | reverse complement strand
GTCCTTCACGAAGGGCTTGTACTCGGAGTTCTTGTCCCTGCTCATGGAGAGCTTTAGAAGCCCTTCCGCGATGGACCAGGTGATGTTGTCGCTCCTTCCGCCGATCTCGAAGGTGATCTTCCCGTTGTTTCCGATGCTCTCGTCTCCGAACACATCGGAATCTATCCCCTGTCCGTACAGGGTGACCATGCTCTCGGACTCTTTGAAGGTCTCGAACAGGCGCCTCCCCACGGTGGGAGGCTCCATGGAGGTGAAAGTGATGGATTTGAGAGAAGCGCAGAAAGTGAAGGCGAAGTCGTCGATGGACTCCAGACCGCTGGGCAGGACCAGGTTCTTCAGCTTCTCGCAGTTGTGGAACGCCTGGAGCCCGATGGACCTGACCGATTCGGGGATGGTGATGCGTCCCATCTTGTAGCAGTCGTAGAACGCTCCAGCTCCGATCGAGGTGATTCCCTCGGACATGATGACCTCGGAGATCTTGCCCCTCTCGGCGTACCAAGGGCTGGAACAGATGTTGTCCTTGACGTAGTCAGCCATGTCTCCTTCTTCGGCGGCTTCGATGTAAAGGGTGTTGTCCTCTATTTTCCACCGGAGGTTATCCGTTGTTATGAAGTCGGTCATGATAAGGTCCGTGCTCCTTTAGTCAAGTAATCCGTTCATCCTATTTTATTCTGTCATGGAAACAGTCTAGTCTGGATGATAGCATGGACGGTACGCGATGCCGATGGTATTGTTTTTATCATATGGACCAGTTGAGGATGCATCGGCCGCCGTTGCATGGGCGGGGGTGCAAAGGATGAAGTTTCTGTCGCTGTTCGAATCTCCGGGTCTCGCGCCCTTCGCTGGCGGTGCATCCTTATGACGTACATCCCGGCAACGTTCGAGGGCCTGGACCTGGATGATCTTCCGGAGTACGTCTCGTTCGACGCCTTCGACACCCTGGTCCTGAGGCCGTTCCTGAGGCCCACCGACCTGTTCAAGCACATGGAGGCCGCCGGGATGGCGCCCAAAGGATTCGCGGAGGCCCGCGTGAAGGCGGAAGCGGATGCCAGGAAGCTACATCGCAGGGAGATAACCCTGGACGAGATCTACGCCCTGCTGGGTGACGACATGCAGGTCGCGGACATCGAGGTCCAGCAGGAACTGGCGGTATGCCAGGGGAACCCCGAGACCATAGCCCTCGCCGACGAGATAGTCCGCCGCGGCGGCAAGGTGATCGTGACCTCCGACATGTACCTCCCGAAATCCGTGGTGGTGTCGATCCTGGACAGGTGCGGGGTGAGGAACCTCAGCGCGGTGTTCATCTCCAACGACATGGGGGCCAGCAAGCACTGCGGCGACATCTTCCCGAAGGTGCTGTCCGCGCTAGGGATAACCCCGGACAGGATGGTCCACGTGGGCGACAACCATCGCGCCGACGTTGACATGCCCGCACGCCACGGCATCAAGGGCGTGTTCTACCCCCGTCAGACCGACAGGTACTTCAAGGCCAACCCGACGGCGAAGGACTTCATCGGACGCGGGCGCGATCTGGACCGTTCGATAATAATCGGCATGGACGTCCTCCGCTGGTGCGGCGTCCTCGGAGAGAAGGGCGACGACGTCCACGAGCTGGGATACCGCTACGGCGGGCCCATGATGGCCGCTTACGCCACGTATCTTCTCGGCAGGATACCTGCATCCTCCCGCGCCCTGTTCGTCTCCAGGGACGGCTACAACCTCATGAGGGTGTACTCCGAGCTGGACCCGGAGAGGAAGGATCTGGCGTACATCCACGCCCAGAGGCTCCTGGCGTACATCTTCACCGACATCCACATCCCGTTCGGGCCGCTGGAGCTGAAGGGCAAGGCTCTCAACAGGTTCGAGCACCAGAAGGTGGACAGGTGGATGAGCTACCAGCTGAGCTACTTCAAGGACGACCTCGGACTGGAGAGGATCCCGGACGACCCTTACGAGAAGGCGAGGATCTACAACGGTAGGATCGACGAGATCGACGCGCTCCGCAGGAAGGCGGGCGAAGCCTATTCCGCTTACGTAAAGTCCTACGTTGACGGCGACGACGTCCATCTGGTGGACTGCACTACGATGAAGTTCACCTCCCAGAAGCTCATCGAGAGGATGTCGGGAAGAAGTGTGAAAGGCCATTACTTCGTGAGCCTGGCTGACGCCGACCTGGACTACGACTCGTACCATTACCGCGACAGGTTCGTGTTCGGATGGTCCCGCATCAACGTCCCGGAGTTCTTCATGAGCTCTCCGGAGCCTCCGATCGAGGGATGGAAGAACGGTTCTCCGGTGTACATGGAAGACGTACCGGCATGGGAGAGGAGCCGCTGCGAGATGTACGAAGGCATAACCCGGGGCGAATGCGGCTATGCCAAGGCGTTGAGGTCCATCTTCGGGGACCATCTGCCGGAGATGGGCTACGACTCCGTGACGAGCTGGTCCATGCTCTCCGCGGATTCCAGATGCGAGTACCGCCCCATCCTGGACGGCATGAAGTGGGCTTCCGGCCCGGACCACTCCGACTGGTCGCCTCTGATCCCGGGGTTGAAGGACCTGAAGTTCCTCGCGAAGAAGCTCATAACGGACATCATAGCCAAGATGAACTCGGCCTGATCGTCTCTTGCCCTCGAGCTAGACCGGAACGTAGGACCTTCCGGACCTGTAGAACACCAGCGCGAACCACGTCCTCATCATGAGGTAGTACACAGGCGGGAACATGCGCTGGAACAGCCCCTCCATGACGGCCATCTTGCCTGGGGTCCTCTTGAGCATCTCCCTCTGCTCCTCTCCGCAGGCGTACCTCCCGAAGGTCCTGAACGTGAGATGGCCGGACGACCTTATCCTCAGGAGGCTGAACCTGGTGCGGAAGAACTCCTCCTCGGGGAACCCTTCGATGTATTTCTCGAGGTTGTCGTACCTGACCAGCTCGGTGAGCCCTCTGCGGTCCTTGTCCTTCTTGTCGTTGCAGACGGAGCCGGGGGTTATCATGTACTTGTACAGCGGCTTGTAGTCGAAGCACACCTTCTCGGCGTGGAGCAGGGACTTGTATGTGAACGAGATGTCCTCGCAGATTCCCTCCTCGAACCTTATGCCGTTCTTCAGGACCATCTCCCTGCGGTAGAGCATCGACCAGGACGCCACAGGGTACCTCTCCGTTGCCCTGAGCTTCGCCGCGGCTATGCCGTCCATGGCGCACACCTTGTACCTCCTGTCGTCCTCCTCTATCGGGGAGCGGTCGGTGGAGTACCTGAAGTTGCATCCGACCACGTCGGCGTTCTCGGAATCGGCGATCCCCATGAGCTCCTCGAGATAATGGAGCGAGGGCTTGTCGTCGACGTCCAGGAACCACATGTAGTCCCCCTTCGCACGCTCCAGGCCGTGGTTCTTGGAGCCTCCCAGCTCTCCCACGTCGCGGTACTCGTACACCGTGGCGCGGGGCATCTTGGCGGCCATCTCCCGGGAGATCTCCAGGGTCTTGTCCTCGCTCCTGTCGGATACGATAAGAAGCACCTCGATGTCCTTGTAGGTCTGCTCCATGGTGTACTCGCAGATGGACCTGACGAACTCCTCTCCGTTCAGCACGCAGATTATGACGCTGACCCTCGGATGGAATTCTGACGGCTCCCCCGCGACGTTTGACATGGGACTGCTGACTTGATTGGATGTCGCCGTATATCATCTGTTCGCAATCTCGGACAGCCCGAGGGACTCCGACAGGCCCTTGTCCGAGCTCTCCAGAATCCAGAGGAACGGATATGCGGCGGTGGCCGAGTTCCTGCCTATGGAGCAGACAGAGAAGAAGCGGACGTTCTCGAACACGGTCTCGGCGGTGTTCACGAAGGTCTCTCCGCCTTTGGAGATGATGTATCCCCTCACGTCGTCGTCCTCGAGGTTGGTGGCGTCCCTCCTGGAGGCCACTATCGCGAGCCTGGACTTGAACACGGTCCCGGGCCTGGCTCCCTTGATGAGCGCGTACATCCCGTAGAACGTGTTGAACGCCTCGATCACATCCGGCCCGTCCGCAGACCCGAGACGGGTGGGGTCCAGAACGAAGATCACCCCGTCGACGTACTTGTAGTACTCCTCGAACAGGGTCTTCTCCAGGCTGGGCCTGAACTCGCTCCCGGCGATGTCGTTTATCACCAGCTCGGTCTCGTGCGTCCCGATCGGCTTGAAGAACATGCACTGGGACAGCTTCTCCTTGGACTCGGTGGAGTTGACCACGTCCTTGGAGGCCCTGGCTTCGGCCGAGATGTCCTCGGTGGCGGTCTGGGCGGGTATCCCGGCCTTCTTCGCCCTGGTCAGAAGGCTGTCCACCCCTGCGAGCATGAGCGTCGTCTTCCCGGAGCCCACCGCTCCCGCCATGGCTATGCACACGGGACGGGCCTCCTGGGTCTCGATGGGCTCCATGCAGTACGGGCACCTGGTCTTCAGGTCGGTCCTGCTTCCGGCCGTGCAGGGCACCTCGTCCCCGTTGTTGCAGGTCTGGGTCTTTATCCCGTATATCCCGGGAACAGGGTAGTCCAGGATGAGCCCGCATGCGCAGACGACCTGGGGGCGGGCGAAGTCCCTCTTGCAGTGGGGGCAGATCCCGAACCCGGTGCTCTCCCTGTAGGCGAGCCTCTCCTTCTTGACGGCCGAAGAGATCTTCGCGGAGACTATGAGCCTGGCTGCTATGAACGGGATTATCAGGGTCGCGGTCAGCATGATGGACCAGACGGCGTAGAACGGAAGCAGGACGATAGGGATGACGACGAGGGCCTTGCTCTTCTTCCAGGCGGAGGTGATGAGCCCCCACGGAGCGAATATCCCGCGCAGGAACGCGTTGGGCCTGTGGGTCCAGAGGTACTGGACAGGATTCGTCCTGCCCATCACGTCCAGAGGCTCGCTGGTGAACATCCCCCACACGGAGAGCGCGATGCCGCCCAGGGCGACAGCGAAATTGACAGGCAGAGGGGCCACGAAGCCGCTGTAGGGCCCGTGGATGGTGGCGATCCCGGGGATGACCGTGCCCGCGTCGCCTTCGAAGCTGAGCACCGTCAGCACGAACGCTACGGCGGTGTACGCCATGGCGACGCCGTAGACCGCTCCGACGATCGTCTTGTTCGTTCCGTTCATGGGAGGGGAGTATGTCGATTCATGTTAAAACAGATGCTAAGGACCAGGGCTTCCGGCGGTGTTCTGAGGACACCTAGACAACAGATTTAAGACCAGATTGTGATAGTTCCCACGGTGTTCTGTTTGAACCGTTCCGCCTTAGTCCTGTTGATAGCCGTAGTGGCGGCCTTTTGCCTGCTGCCCGTGATGTCGGACGACGATTCCGATGCCGTAGGGTCAGCCGTCATAGGCGGCACTTCGTATCCGTCAGTTGAAGATGCTCTGAATGCAAGCAAATCGGGAGACGTGGTCTATGTCGTCCCGGAAGCGGTCACCGATGGGTCGACGACAACGTTGAACGCCTCGCTGTCCTCCGACGCCACGGTCAAGAAAGGGGTCACGCTGGTCGTCCCGTATTCCGAGGTCAGGAACCCCACCGGAACGGCGGACGGAGACGGCAACGCCACCGCCAAGATAGCCGGCAACGACCATCGCTACATGGTCTTCACCATCGACAGCGGAGTCACCCTCACAGTGCAGGGGGACTTCATAGTGGGCGGAATCCTCTCGAAACCCTTTACATTCGACTACCAGGGCCACACTTCTGGCAAATTCGCCCGCCTGTGGCTGGCTGGAAACATCGTGGTGGCGGACGGAGGGGTCCTCCACTGCTACGGTTCCATCATGGGAGGAGGAACGATCAGCCTCCAGGACGGAGCCGAGCTGTACGAACCCTTCGTGGTCACCGACTACGTCGGAGGGGACCTGGTCTACGTGTCCTGGGAGAAGGGGCAGTCCTTCTTCAACAGGTACGCCTTCCCGAACATCCAGACCAAGCTCACCATGACTTCGGGAGCCACCGTGTACGGGATGATCAACCTCTATGCCAACAAGACCTACAACAAGACCGTCGAGCCGATAGTCTCCGACAGCGAGGGATTCATCATCCTCGACAAGGGCTCCACCCTGACCGCCACATACAGCTCGAATGCTTACTTGACGGCCTATGTCGGCGAACAGACCGAGAGCGAGAAGGAGGACGCCTGGGCCAGCAACATCTATCGCGACATCGGGAAAAAGATTATCCGGATAAGCGGCGGAGCATCGTTCGGGTCCATATGCCCGAAGGTCCAGGATCGGTCTGCGAATTCGGCCGACACGATCTTCTCCGTGCCCTACAACTTCGACATAACCCTCCAGGACGGGACTTACGCCATCGGCAACGACCTCAGATTCCTTCCCGGATCCAGGCTGGCCGTGGACAAGACCGCCACCCTCGACGTCGATGCCAAGCTCCTGATGTACGACGGACTGGTGAGCAAGGAGTTCAGGGACAAGTATTATCCCACCACCGCCATCCTCGACAACAAGAGCGAATTCTACAGCAACATCGCCGTCCTCGTGGTCAACGGGACCATGAACATCAACGGGACTTTCACCGGGCTCATCCAGTGCACCAGCGCAGGCGGAACCGTGAACGTAGGCAGCAAGGCGGTCCTCTCGCTGGACGACCAGCCTTTCGGAGCGAAGGGATCTTTCAATGGTGGCGCCATCCTAGACAACGTGTCGTACATGGACCTCCGCGCCTTCGCGATGGATGCCTATGGCAAGAAGGTTGACCTCGTGGCAGGGAAAACCTACACGTCCACCAACGCCTCGAAGCACACGTTGGATTCATTCTCCTGCACCGATCCCGCGACGGGAAAGACCATCACCGTGGATCTCGACCAGGCTGTTACAGGCTCCTGGTATTCTGGGACACTTTCTGTCAAGTACAGCCTCAACGGGGGAACCGGAACCGTCCCCACGGATCTCAACAGGTACGAGCCCGGAGCGACCGTCGTGGTCCTCGGACAGAACGGCATAACCAAGAGCGGAGCCCAGTTCTCCGGATGGTGCACCAACGCGGCCGGAACCGGGACCACCTATTCCCCGAACCAGACGTTCAAGATTGCCTCCAACACGACCCTCTACGCCAAGTGGACCGTCCCTGTCAGCGGAATCACCCTCGACAAGAGCGAAGCGTCCCTGGAGAAGGGCGAGACCCTCACCCTGAAGGCCACCGTCATACCGGCAGGCGCCGACACCACCGTCAAGTGGTCCACCAGCAACGCCAAGGTGGCTACCGTCAATAACGGAAAGGTCGCCGCCGTCTCGGCAGGAAAGGCAATCATCACCGCGACCACCACCGACGGCGGATACAAGGCCACATGCGAGGTGACCGTCACCGGATCCATAGAGGTCACCGGCGTCGCTCTCGACAAGACCTCTGCCGCCATGGAGGTCGGAGACAGCCTCACGCTCAAGGCCACCGTGTCCCCCAGCAACGCTACTGACAAGACCGTGGTATGGACCACCAGCAGCTCCAAGGTTGCCACGGTGGACGGAGGCGTTGTCAAGGCGGTCTCCGTCGGAACCGCTACGATAACCGCGACCACCGCCGATGGCGGCCACCAGGCTTCATGCAAGGTCACCGTCAGCGTTCCGACCATCAAGGTCACCGGAGTGGACCTGGCTTCCTCCAAGGAGACGATCGGGGAAGGAAACACCATCGTCCTGGCCTACGAGATAAGCCCCGGCAACGCCACGGACCAGAGCGTCACCTGGACCTCCAGCAACACCAAGGTGGCCACCGTCTCCAACGGAGTCGTCAAGGGTATCTCCGCAGGAACCGCCACTATAACCATCACCACCACCGACGGATCCTACAAGGACACCTGCGAGATCACCGTCAGGAGCGCCGTCATCGAGGTCACGGGCATCAGCCTGAACGTGCATGACGTCACCATCGAGGAAGGAGCTTACGCCGTTCTCGTCGCGACCGTCACGCCTTCCAACGCCACCACCAAATCGGTCGTGTGGTACAGCATGGACATGTCCGTGGCCACCGTGGGCAACGACGGAAAGGTCTACGGAGTCGCTCCCGGAACGACAACCGTCAAGGTCTCCACCGCCGACGGAAAATTCGTCGACGAATGCAAGGTGACCGTCACCGAGATCGATACGCCTGTCGATTCCGTCTCCGTGACCCCCAGCAGCGCCAGCATCAACATCGGCGATACGAAGGAATTCACGTTCGAGGTCTCCCCTTCCGGAGCCGAGTGGAGCACCGTAGCATGGACGTCCTCGGACCCATCCATAGCCAGCGTCGTCGACGGGAAGGTCACCGGCCTGTCCGAGGGAGAGGTCACGATAACCGTCTCCGTGGACGGGGTGAAGGGCACCAGCACCCTGTCCGTCATAGACCCGGACGTCCCTGTAACGGGAGTGTCCCTGGACACCTCCGAGGCATCCGTCAAGATAGGCGAATCCGTTGTGCTGAAAGCCACCATCACGCCGTCCGACGCTACCGACAAGGTTGTCTATTGGACTACAAACGATTCGAACATCGCCACAGTCTCCGACGGAAAGGTCACAGGGGTGTCCGAAGGCGTTGCCACCATAACCGTTCTGACATCCGACGGAGGATACAGTGCGATCTGTACAGTAAACGTCTTCGATGACGAGGTGAAAGTCACCGGAGTCACTCTTGACAAGGAATCTGCATCTTTCGCCATAGGCGAAACGCTCACTTTGACGGCCACTGTGGAGCCTTCCGACGCTACCGACAAGGATGTCTTCTGGACGACAAGCAACTCTAGTATCGCCCTCGTCGAGGACGGGGTCGTGACCGGAGTCATCACAGGAAGCGCGGTGATCACCGTCACCACCGAGGACGGAAGCTTCAGCGCCCAGTGCAAGGTCGACGTCCTTCCCGCCGTGGTCCATGTCACCAGCATCACCCTCGACAAAACCAAGCTGGTCATGGACAGCGGGGATTCCGCTAGCCTCAAGGCCACCGTACTGCCCGCCGAAGCCTCCAACAGAGCCGTCGTCTGGACGACCAGCGACAAAACCGTGGCGACTGTCTCAGACGGCGTAGTGAAGGCAATAAACGCCGGAACGGCCACCATCACGGCCACCACCGAGGACGGCGGACTCGCGGCAACCTGCGCGGTGACGGTCGAGACGCCCTCCTCCGGCGGAGACAACAGCGCTCTGATATACGCGGTCATAGGCATAGTCGCCATCATGGGCGTGCTGGCCTTTGCGCTGATCTTCAAGAGGAAAACCGCTTGAGCCATTCGGAGGGGGAGGAAACGTATCCTCCCCTCCGTTCCAAGGCCTTTTGAAAACCGTCTTCCCCTCTGCTCCTTTTATTATAAAAATATACGAACCCATACCTTTTATTATGTGACGGCATACTGTGAGCATCAGAGCCCCGGGGACCGTATGGTTTTCGAGCCTGGTTCAGTGATTCAAATGAAATACAGCAACGTGTTCGTCATCGCCGTGCTGGTATCCGTCTTCGCTGCAGGCTTCGTCTGCATAGCGGATGACGCCGAAGCAACCCCGTCCAACTCGGGCGAGGCCTTCGTCGAGGATATCAACACGCTTCTGAAAGGATCTATCGGTGACGACATCGCTCAGGCAACTTATTCTGAGGGTGTCGTCGAGATCCTTGTCGATCCGTCTTACGCTTCGCTTGTCCCTCTCGTCGATACGGCAGAGCTGAAAGCGAAGGCCCTCCAGACCTTCCTCACTTACGATTCCTTCTACCTGGACGGAGTCTATTACGTCAAGGACGGAACCCCCTATGTGGATGAAGGCGTCGAAGCCGGACTCCGCATCGCCGGACAGATCCAGCAGACTCTCTGCGTTTCCGAGCCCGGACTCATCACCGTTTTCGAGAGCGAATCCTTCCAGATAGCCAAGGAAGGTTACGATATCTTCGATGGAAGGATCGTCCTCAAGGTCCTCGCCGACCAGGACGACCTCAGTTTCGCAAAGACTGTCAGCGACTACGCATACATCGATCCCGCAACCGGCCATGCCTACCTCGAAGTGGTTCTCTACGGAATCGACAGGGACCTCACCATCGCCGAGACCCTCAAAGTCTACAGCCAGAACACCGCCGACAGGTTCTTCGGAGCGGAGCACGCAGGCAAGATCAACATGATCTGCCAGAAGCTCCTCGAGTACCCTGGAATCGTCAACTCCGCATCCATCATCTGGAACGACGACGGCGTCTCCTACGGGGTCGCCATCGCGGACTTCCAGCCCGGAGAGGGTGCCGATGCCTTCCAGAAGCTCGCCAACGGACTTTACAACAGCAGGGCTTACGTCGAAGGATTCGTCGACGGATGGGACATCCCCGTCAAGACCTTCCAGGACCCTGTCACCGGAAACTACGTCGTCGACGACGGTGTCGCAGCCGCCGGATACCACGCCGATGCTTCCCACGTCATCACCATCACCGCAGACTTCGATGCCACCATCGTTCCCGGATACTACAACTCCGGAATGGCTTTCGTCGACGACATGAACAGGTTCTTCGAGAGGCTCTTCCAGAGCGATATCGTGGCATTCGGCACATACAGCGACGAGAGCCTCGGGTTCCACTTCGACTACAGCTCCATCTACGACAGGAGCCTCGACATCGAAATCGATGACACTCTCGAGGAGATGGCTGAGACCATCCTCGACTCCTACAGCCTCTTCTCCATCGACGGCACCGAGTTCGTCGTTGACGGAATGCCTCAGACCTCCTCCGTCCACAAGCTCCTGTACATCATGGCCGACATGGCTAACGCCGTTCGCAACGCCTCCCCTGGAGTCGTCAAGATCTACGAGTCCGACGACCTCTCCGTCAAGCATCTGCTCTGGCCTCAGTACAACGGCGGAGTCTATATCACGACCGATCTCGATCAGTTCACCATCGATGCGGCTAACTACATCGCCAAGTTCATCAGCGTTGACCCCGAGACCCTCACGATCTCAGTCAAGGCCTACGTATACGGACTGGACGATGAATACAACGCAGAGGACCTCGCGTTCATCTACAGCCATGTCACCGCCAAGCAGGTCTTCGACGACAGGTTCGTCGATTACATCAACTGGGGCTGCGAGAACCTCATGGACGAGGGTGCTCCCTATGCGACGTACTTCTCCATCGTTTGGGAAGACAACGCTAACAACATGTACAAGCTCGCTCTGAACGAGTTCACTCCCGGAGAGGGAAAGGATGCCTTCCAGAAGCTCCTCGCCGGAATCTACAACAGCATGAACCAGAGCCCCGCCGGTTTCGAGAACGGATGGGACGTCCCTGTCTCGGCTTTCGAAATCGCCGAGAACCGCTACGTCGCCGAGGGATACGGAGTCATGTCTCTTCCGGGATACAGCTCGTTCAGCGTCCCTGTGATCGCTGACCTCACCACGCTCGACCGTCCCTACGACATCAACATCGAGGATCCCGAGCACGCCACCATCATCATCGTCCCCAACATCAACCCTATCAAGGTCCCTGTTGTTGTGATCCCCGATGACGGATACGAGGTCGAGAAGGTCATCGTCGTCATCGACGGAAAGGAGTACGACATCACCGAGACCGGATACTTCGAGCTCACCGGCGATGCCACCATCTCCGCCGAAGTCAAGCCTACCGGATACGTTCCTGTCGCCGGAGTCAACATCTACGTTGACACGATCACCATGACCGTCGGAGAGAGCAAGACTGTGCCCTACGCCGTCCTGCCCTCTGATGCCTCCAATAAGGCTGTCACCTGGTCCCCCCGCAACAGCAGCGTCGCCCCCGTCAGC
>JAEEGK010026656.1_pt1 | contig 11742 bp, 7 predicted proteins | sample 8958771 | NCBI WGS metagenome assembly JAEEGK01 (sample SAMN16246547, study PRJNA631951) | gut metagenome | biome: gut microbiome; feature: rumen; material: SC-attached | host: Bos | place: Iran: Karaj | collected 2018-10 | reverse complement strand
TGTTATCCTTTATCATTTCTTCTAAATTTGTACCTCCTACAATCTTTTTGTATATTTCTGAGATTGTTTCACCATTATCTACAAGATATCCAACATAGTTGTGATTTTGTACATCCTCATGCCATTTGCACAGAATATCGAAGTACTTCTTGATTTCATTCCATAGAATTTCCACTTGCTGGAGGTTGGGAGTTGTCAGCAAGTAACGCATCTTTTGGTAATAATATCTATAGGAGCTCTTGTCTTTGCCCCCTTGGCAATCCCGTATGAAATCAAACAGAAGATCCATGCGATTGCTATATTCTTTGTCTTTGGGCGCTATCATTTTCCAGAACTTGTCGTTTTGGAATTTCTTGCCCATTTCATCCCACTTTCGTACCAAAGTTCCAGGATTCATAAGTGAACTGCCTGATGTGGGTGACTGTTTAATACACAATAAGAACAAAGCTTTAATGAGTTCCGAGTCAGTAAGGCTGATCTTTCCTCGGTTTAGGCGATTGAAGATTTCAATATCGTGCTGTCGATTGTGCATCGTAGGTAGGCCAGGTGAAGTTATAGGATCTACATTATACCAAATGAAGACTGCTCGGAGGTTAGGTGCTATTTTAACCCCAGTACGAGAGTCATCAGGATTAAACAAAAGTTCTATAATTTTAATCAGAAGGAGGGATTGCGATGTGGAAGCGAGTTCAGTGTTATACCATCTTTCTATTCTGTCTTTAGCCTTTCTAACGAAATAACTATCAAGGCTATCAGCCGGAGAAGGATAATTATAGTTGGGAGACGACAAATTGTAAGTAATATTGCTAAAGTTTAGTTGCTTTCTGTTTTGATAGTTTAAGGTATACAGTGGCAGTGGAGCATTCAGATTTTGTTTTTCGTTAATACATCGCAAAATCAGAAGCATCGTAGTAAGACGTTGTTGACCGTCTAAAACTTCCCACACAAAACCATTTGATGTCTGTAAGGGCTTCACCATCAATGGTTGCAAGTAATATTTTGCCGGATTGTTGGCGCTGGCGTTTGTCTTTACAAATGTTGTAAGGTCATTAAGCAGGTCATCCACTTGCTTGACATCATTGTTTTGTACCCCCTCTTCGGACGATTCCCATCTATATCCGCGCTGATAAGACGGTATTGAGAACTCATAACTACCTGTCAATAATTCACTGACAGGCATCTCAATTGGATCGGCATACCCAATTACGTTACGAATAATAGTTAAATCCATATTTTTTAGTCGTTATGTTATATTTGCAATTTATTATTCTTCAAAAGGATAAGTCTCATCATATATATCGCTGAGCTTCTTGCCCTTATACTGCCAGTGAGTGCATGGAGCTGGAGCATGCTTGTAGCCCAATAGATCTTGGCAAAGAGCAGTCAAAGACATTATCTCTCCGTGATAATTTACCTTTCGTTCAGAAGCAACAACGCAGGTAATGCTTGGATCGTGAACATATTGCAATGATGCACCCTCTGGAATACCCATCTCTGCAAAGTTCAAAGCTGGACGGTTTTTCTTGGCCTTCTTCGATGCAGCCTTATCGTCTTCGGTCAGGTCATTCTCTATCTCATCAGTAATCTCATCAGTCACGTCCTCGTGATGGAATAATTCCAGGATTGCGATAGCCTGGTCCGGGCTGATGCGAAAGAACTCACGATTTGCATTGACACGATTGGGAGCAAATGCCTTATGAAGGGCCCTTTCAATCTTGGCGCATTCTTTCTGATTCACTCTACATGCATAAGCACAATCGAAGGGGACGGGGACTCCTGTCGTATATAATTCTTTTAAGCGAGCATCTATTTCATTTCTTTCGGTCATGCCAATCTTCACCAACCCCGGCATTACGGGATTGGTCAATACATATACGATGCCTGTTTTTTCGTCTTTCGTCATCATAACTATTATTCCATTGGTTTGATTAGACTTTCAATATATGCTTGCTCCTCGGGTGTTATGCCATATTTAGCGTATAACTTTTCATCGGTCCAGGATTCGTGGAAATCTAATTTTGGAACATAATGATAAACGCCACTTGCAGCATCTTGTGTTATTTTAATAGAAGAGATCAATGCCCTAACAAACCGAGTTTTTAGGTATTCGACAAAGTTCGCACATTCTTTCTCACTATCTAATTTTGCATATAAGAATGTTTGAGAGCAAACAGAATTAGGCAAAGCATGCACTGGCTTGCCCAAAATCAGATTGTCATTTCCAGAGCCTCCCGCTTTAGGAACATACACTTTGTTTGCATCAATATCCTGTCGATTTTTGCGAATATCAGAGTTGCGAATAAACCCATAAACACGATCATGGTCTTTCAAATATAAGACAGGAGTGTTGTACTCATCTGTCAGATTTGGACTTAGGCTGAAAGGATTCTTTTTACTTCCTGATGGATTTGTTGGAATACCAAAAGGTGTATCCGCCGAAATCATTGTTTCTACGGATTCTGTCTTCTCTTCTCGCATTTGCTTAAATACCTTGGCTACAATTGGTTCCAATTTTGGATTTCGAACAAATAGGTCAAAAGAACTGAGGTCAACGATTGTAGATTGTATCTCCGAATCCGTTATGAATGTATATTCACATTTACCATGGTAATTGGTATTTTCTAAGTAATAGCAAATGCCACCTTTAATTTCAACATTGGTGAATAGTTGACGACTATTGCTATATGCAATCATTCTTTCTATTTTACTACTATTCAACATGCGTTTACGAAAATCACCCAACAATGATTCACGTCCCCCTGTAAACCATTTTGATGGAATAATCAAAGAGATATAATTTGGCTTAATATTTGTTGCAAGATTACAAAAATGCTGGAAAATAGGGGCATCATTAGTTCCACCAGATCCGCCTATCTCTTGATATGGTGGATTCCCCACAATTGCTTCGAATTGAATCATATTATCTTTAATCGCTTTCCAATATGTTTTACCTTGGTGTAATTTTGTAATCAAAGCTTCTCGTTGCTCTGAATCTGAAAGAGTCTCGATAAGATTGGGTTCATATTTGGCATTCACCTTCACATCTCTAAAACCTACCAATGTACGTTTCGTGATACTGCGAGCCATCGGTGTCTTGCACAAGATGAAGAGGTTACGATGAACGACATCGTCCCAGATGGTCTGCTGTTCTTCAAATGTAGGTTTGGCTGGATTTGCAATCAATCCTGCATTAGCCCATTGTTCAAGACGGACACGGAACAGAGAATAGGCCATATAGAGCGGATATAGACCGGACTTGGAGTTGATTTCCAGAATCTGGGGGTCTGGCCCCTCAAAGATGCGCCATGTTATTTTGCCATGCTCCACAAGCCTGGGCTCCTCAATGGGACGAATGTGCTGCTCATCATAGAAATCATATCCACCTATTGTATCAGACAGGTGCATGTTGACCACTCGCCAAGGGGTGAGCACAGTTTCCTTGTCTGGATTGCGGAAGGTGGCGAATATGTCAGCAATACGCTGAGTACGTTCAAGCGGAGGAAGATTATCTGCCAAACGGGCTTTTTCACGAATGCGCTTGCCACAGGCGTTGAAGACATCCGGATCATAATACTTGCGTAGAGCATAGAAACGCTGCATCGAGATGCCTTGGGGCATAAACTCCTCCCAAGACTCCTTGTCGATGAATGAAGTGAAGTTATCAAGTGTTATTCCTACGTTCTCATCCTTCAACTCTGCACCATAGATAAGCATGGGGAAACGTATGGAAAGGCCTCTCAGAATTGAAATAGCCGCCTGCTTCTGTTTTCTGCGCCTATCCAATTCCGCTTTAGCCTTCTTCTGTTCCTCTGTAAGCTCAGGCTTTTTGGGTTTGATGTCATCAGATGCTTTCTCTTCTTCCCCAGTGAGGCCCTGGTCATTGATCACGAGGTCACCCATCTTCTTCTGTGCCTTGGATGTGCCGATTATACCCTTTACGTCCTCCAGCTGCTTGATGGCTTCATCATCAAGGTTCATAAGGAAATCGTTGTTGTAAAGGGAATCGTCCTCAAAGCCATTGCGTACCACCCTTTCAATCTGAACACGTTTCAAATGCTCCATCATAAGGGTTACATTGTACGGCAGCATTTGAGAACCATCCCAGGCAACCACGGGGCAGAAGTGCATGAACTCGTCTATCTGAGCCTTCTCTTCATCTGTTAGAACTGCCTTCTGTGTGCCCGGCTTATTAGCCTTGGCATAGGAATTGGCACGGATGCTCTCATCAAGGGCAGTGAGGATTCGATCAGGGGCAAAATCGAACACGTAACATTCTTCCTTGCGCTTTCCACCTATCGTAGCTGGTGTTTGGACGCGGAAGATGGTCTGCATATAGCCCTGTGCCTTTGTCTTAGCATCTCCCTTGAGCATGAACACAGCGGTCCAGGCCTTAACGCTGACTCCTGTAGTCAGTCGACCGCACGAGATGGTGATGGTGTAGGTGTCCTCCGGGTGATCACCGATTGCAGTCTTAACAGCATCGAGTGCTTCACAATACTCGCTATCATCATCGCCATCACCTGCTACATTGATGATCTGGTAATAGCCAAAGACCGGATGCTTCTTCAAAAGGGACGAGAGTGCTCGTGCCTCTTTCACTCCTGGAACAACCCAGAATGTATGACGAAAGATCTCACAATATGCCTTGGTCGAGAATGGGTAATTGGTTTCCGGATCAGGCTTGCATAAAAGGTCAAGGAATGCGTTGACATCCTTTTCATGCACAAACTGATTACCGGTAGGATCGGTGCGGAAGAACTCACGGAAATTGAACTGCATATTTCCGTATTTGGCTTCATATTCGGGTTTGTCAAACACCTTGCCGAGGTCATAGATGGCCATGTTCATGCGAGGGAGTCCACCGTAAGGATTATGTTCAAGCGGATGCTCCTTATCCCACTGCTCCTTGGCCTTCTGTTCATCCACATACGTCCAGTTGACGATTTCATCCTCATTGTAATCGGATACGATGTTGAAGGGTGTGCCCGAAAGATTGAGGACACAAGTCTTCTTCTTGACAAGAGCCTTCAATACCTTTTGTCCAAGTTCTGTCTGTGTCCCTTCATGAGCTTCATCCACGATGACAAGGTCCCAATGCGTCTTGTAGATGAGGTCATTCTTATCGAACTTTCCACCGACCTCTGCCGAACCTCTTAGATCCTGCATCGATGCAAAATAGACCATAGGCTTGTCCGAGCTAATCAGAGTAACCAGGTCTTCCCCATTGTTTCTCGAACCATAGCGGTATTCCGGAAGATCCCAGAAAATCTTATCAAAATCCTCGAACCAACCTGCATCGACTACAGGCCGATGGGTAACGATGACCGAACGCTTGAACTTCATCTCACGTACGACCTGCAGTGCAGAAAGTGTCTTGCCGAAACGCATCTTGCAATTCCACAGCATGCGTGTTCCTGGTTCCTTGAACTTGTTGACTGAAGCCTTTATTGCCTTCTCCTGCTCTGGCCTAAAGATGATGGGATCCTTGCCCGAAGACTTCTCTTCGGCGAGCAATGAGTTCCTTCCCTGTTTGGCAGCAAGGATTGCATTCTTGACGGTTTGAAGGTCTGTGATAAACCATTCCTTTGCCTTATCGGCATATTCGAACTTCTTCTGCTTGATGCCGGAACGTCGCAGTACCTCGTGAACCTGATGGTCGTCGAAAGCCACAATATGAGATCCATTGAAGAAAAGGCTCAGTTCGGTATGGAGCAGGTCGTAAGGAATGGCTGCTGTCGACGTATATTGCTCTATTCTGGCACGAGCGACATCATTCAGGATATTGCTATTCGACTGGAGCTTGCTGAAGTCTGGATATTCTCCAGTCAGCTTTGTCATCCCCACCTTCAGGCAGCCCTTATGCTCCTCATCGTTGATGCGGAATACATAGATGACCTGTGGACATAAAGTATCGGTGTATTTCATAGACTTACCAAACTATTTCGGTTTGAGGATTCACCTGCGGTTTCTTGTGATAAACCTGCTCGTAGAAAGTCTCACAACGGTAGCCATAGTCTTCTTTTCTATCCTTGTGATAACGATTAGCCCAGCGCTTCCAATCACGAATGAGGCAGTAGGTCTGAGTACCGGGCACGCATAGGGTAGTGCCGTCCATCTGCCAAAGGTTCCAGGAGATGATGTAGGCCCAGTGGTTGATGGTCTGCTTCATGGGCATTCGGTCAAAGGCAGAAAGGAACCATTCGATAGTGGTGTACAATACGGCTTCACGAGCCAAAAGCAGATTGTCACCCTGCCATTCGAAGCCATAACAGCTGTGGAGGGCTGCTTTTGCATAATAGATCCATTCCTTTGTGGTTCGGCAATTCTCCGTAACGACCCTCAGCTTACGGTCAAGGAATCCGATGCGTTGCAAGGTAGGGATGAATTCTCCAGTAGTCGTATCGTAACGGCTGGTAATATATGGAGCCTCGCCACAAGCCACTTCCATACGTGGGGCGTTGACATAATCGCGCCAGCGGTGATTCGGCTTTGTGAAGGGGATGGGACTTTGGGTAACAGTCCAAGTGTGATCAGGATTTTCAGTATTGAACATATCCTTCCCGTCAAACCATGCACGATCGACGAGATTGTTCTGGGCGTTGCAGATCCAGCTTGGTGTGAACACCTCTGCCTTAGCCTTGATTCGGGTACGCTTCACCTCCTTTGTCTTGCAGATATGCGGCTGTATGACCTTGCCGTATTTACCGGTGATGGATTGTATCTCGATGGGATCATTCTCCTGGAACCCCTTGCCAAGCGCTTCATAATCCCGTGTTCCCCACTTGATATGCCTGAACGTATCCGGCTCAGTGCCAGATAACGTGTGGTCGCGTAATAACGTATTAAGAACTTCGGGCATCCGCTCGAAGATCTCGTCCTCAGATATATCAATAAGGTTAATCTGCATGGGATGGTGAGTATGTTTGAATGGGCCAAAATTAATTATTTTTTGAATACAATGGTTCATTTTTGAGCAAAAAGTGAATATTTTGGGGGATAAAAACACTTTTTTGGTGATAAATGCGTGAAGATTGAAAGAAAATAATTAGATTTGCCAGCGCTTAGATTACAACAAAACTTCAAATATGATAATCAAAATGAATATAAACTCTTACTATGAAATCACCAACATGCATTCATTCCATTAGGTGTTTTCCCAAAAGAATGGAGAAGGCAGTTAAACAGATATTTTACAAATTGTATAAACCATCATAATTTTCACTAAAACTGAAAAAAAGATATGAAGAAAAAATTGATTATGTTAGCGGTTCTTTTATTTGCCTTATCAGCATCAGCACAAACCAAAACTGATGCCAAAGTCATAGAAGACTCGATTATTATGCACGTCGAAAGTATAGACTCCACATTACTATGGAATGCAGATATAACCAGGAATCTGATCATTAATGACTACTATAAGTTATATCCGACAGAAAACATTTATACGTTTTTAAGACTAGACACCAGTACTGGCCAAATAATGCAAGTGCAATGGTCCTTGGACGACGACAAAGAGGGGGCTGTCCCTATAAATCAAATAGACTTCTCCTTTGGGAATGGAATTCCTGGTACTTACGAACTTTATCCGACCAAGAACATGTATCAGTTCCTTCTCTTGAACAAAAGAAATGGCAACATATGGCACATCCAATGGGGTATGGAGGATGGGAAACGATGGTGTCAACGCATCTTTATATACTGAAATAGTTGATGTTCTTTGACTATTGCCAATTTACAGCAACAACTAAAGCGGATATTATTCATTGATAATATATGTTCGATCTCGTATTATGTTGTAATATCGAGATGCCGGAATTTTTACCGTGGATTAATTGACAAGAAATGAAACTGACAAAAGAACTCATCGAAGCTGGCAAATCACAAAAGGGAAGTTACAGCAAAAGGCAGTTATCCATAATTGGCGTGCCTTGGCCACCCCTGCAAGATTGGATGGACTCTGTAATTGGTGAGGAAATATCAGAAGAAGATTATCAAGACTTCCTTGAACAAAGGTTATCTGAAGGTAAGAAAAAAACCGTGAGATGGCGCTTTGCAAAGGTTGGGGGAGATTATGTCGATATCAATACGGTGAAAGAATCTGATCGCCGAAAGAAGTATATATGTATAGGATGTGGGAAGGAGCTCATACCCGTCCTTGGTGAAAAGCGCAAGAAGCATTTCCGTCATCTTGTGGACTGCGAATGCAACGGAGAAACTTATCTGCACCATCTTGCAAAGAAATTTTTAAAGGACAGATGGGATTCTTCCCCTTCTTTCAACATCAGCTTCAAAAGGAAAATCTTCTGTGATTTATTAGAGAACTGTCCTATAGATTTATCTGAAAGAGATTGCCATAAGATGATTCCTTACAGTTTTGATCTAAAAACTCTCTACAAAGGACCGGACTCCTGCAGGATTGAAGAAAAGGACACTGGTACGGGCATGATACCTGACCTCGTATTAAGGGATGACACTGGCAAAAACAAACCTATGTGGTTAGAGGTTTTTGTCACTCATCAGTGTTCTGAAGACAAACTATCAAAGGGCTTGCCTGTTATTGAATTCAAACTCTCGCAGAAAAATGGGGAGGAGGCTGCCCTTGCCTTGAAGGATATCAATATATCTGAAGAAACCAGGTCGGACCTTGTTGAAATCACATTTCACAACTTCAAAAAGACCCCGAAGAACAAAAGGACTACCAATGCTGACGATATGTTAGTTTTCACTAGAGCTGCCTTACTGTGGAATGATTGCGTTAAGACAACGCAAATATTATGTAGAGATATGCCTAGCCAGCCTGTCCAAGGTGAGTGTGCCATCACAACATTTGAGCGGTCATATAATCAAGGTTTGGATCAATACATTGCAAAGTCTGCCTTTGCAGCTGATTCAATAGGCAATTTCAAATACTGTTCGTGGTGCAAATATTATGATAGCGAAGTATGTTGTTTGCACAAGAAGTTTGGCACACCATACAATCCGAAACCGAAACAGTCTTATTTTTGTAATTATTACAGACCTGTTTGGCATTTGTCAGTTTCAAAGGTACAATACCCAGAAGACACAACAAAGGAAACAGTGCAGTCTGCTTTGAAGAATCTTCCACCCTCGCCTACCAGTCCTCCCAAGTACGAGGAATGGGAGTGGAACGGACCTTATTTCCCCAGATTCCCAATTCCTGTTGAACAGCAGGCACACCCAATGCAGGAAGTAACTGAAGAGCAGAAGACAGAGGCTGTAAATGTTGCAGAGCAAATTTACAACGCTATGGTAGAGAACGACGCGGCCAATTGGAATGACCGATGTTTTGATTGGAATATGACAAGAGAGCCAGGTTCTTCACTTCACAATGAATATCCGAGCCTTGTTCTCTATCCATCTCTTCCATATTTTATGGGACGAATATACGTGTCTCAAAAGAGCGAGAATGACTACGAGATTTATGCAGCTCCGAGTTTTGGCTCTGAGGACTGTATTGCCCAAAGTTGCAATAGTTCACAAATCGGGAAACTTATAGACAAGTATCTTCGTGCGAAAAAAGATCTGTAGATGTGTAAATATGCTTTCGTACGATAAAATTGGCTTTTTCGCTACCCAGGATGAGCCATAACCTGGGGAACGGGGTTTAATCTATTTGTAGCTAGGCAATTTCGTCAGCACAACAGGAAGCCTTACGTCCTGTCACCAGCTATTCCAAAGTATCAGAATCCGAAACCGAATACAAGTTAATGTAGGTCGGTATCTTCTCTCTGGAACCAGTGCAATTGACGGAGCGAAGATATGCATTGACATCCATTTGGCCATATATTCAGCAATCAATACAAGTAGGAACCATCCAAAGAGCCTATTATCCTTGGCAAATTGTTGATTTCACTTGACATCTCGGTGCAAAAGAACAGGCTAAAGTGATTATTATGGCTATTGGCCATCTAACTTAAACAAAAAAATTGAGACGGGTTATCCCGTCTCTTTTTTTTCTTAAACCTCCCCTATATATTATATATAATGTGTAGAGGATAGGCAAACACCGATTATCGCACAATTCTCCAACCACCTCTTTCATTGCGTTCTCCATTCCTGGCATAATTTGAGATAGAAGATTCAGACTTGCGGAGATAATCTGCTGCTTCTTTCTGTGATGAAAAGTCTTTGGTTGAGCCGTTATCGAACTAAACAGTGACCTTCTAGCTATTCGCTTTGCCTATCTTTTTCTTGTGCTCCTAAGTCAATGCTAGGCCAGACATTCCACGACCTCCATAATTCGCGTTGAAGCCATGCTCTACTGAATCTAGTGTCTTGATCCAATGACTTTCTCGTTCCTTCAATTTGGCGTCAAGTTCTTCTTCACTGTCAGCGGTAACAATCTCCAACTTACCATAGGACCATATCGAATCATCGACGCCGTAGTTCTCCCGAGCCTCCCGAATCTTTGACCCTCCGTAAGAAGATTTCGAGCTCCAATTCGATTTCCTGGCATGCTCGTCTTTCGTCTCGCCCACATAGCATTCGTCCGTCTCTTTAAGCTTGTGGCAATAGATGATGCCATTATACTGTTTGTCTTTCTTCGGGGCCATCTTTAGTGACCCGACCTCAATCTGTTGATCTTTCTGTTCCATTTTTCCTCGACTTAATTATTAATGTCACACCATGTTCGCGTCCAAGATAATTGATAAGACTAGAGTAAGCATCGCTTCTTCGTCTCTGCCTGGGACAGATTTCAAGCATTGTCTATAGGTCTGTCTCTATAACCAGCCCTTGAAACAACGCTCCATAATTATCAACCAATGCTCTGACATCACTTAGAAACGGTTCATTGTTGATGATAACACCAACATCTTCATCAGCAGCTTTCTTTACGCCAGACAAAGGTTTGACATCCTTCGTTGCTGCTTTCTACTGGCCCACCTCAGGTTCTATCGAATCAGAGGTGAAAAATCTTAATAAATTTGTGAAATAATCTATAAACATAGTTCTTTACTTATTCATTAGTTTAGGAATTCATGGCGAGAGAGGTGCAGATTGATTAATTTGAAACGGCTTCATTCCTATAATCGCTTTCACATCAAGAGAGAAAAAGTCTGACAAATTGTCAAGACTCCTTGCGTCAGTTATACAGTGGCACACTATTTGCGAATGAAAAGTGACGTCTTTTCGAAGGCGCAAGTCTGCCAAAAAGTAATAGAGGCCTTTTAAGCGGACTTTATATTTTTTGGCCTCTTTTTTATTTTCAATAATTGCAAAATTTGAGTCCAAATATGAGTAATTATCTCATATTTGAGATTTTGTTATTATTTGAAAATTGAAAGAGGCCTCTTCTTTCTTACCCAGTTCATCTGGTTAATGAGACTGTTGGAGAGCCGTGGTTCTCCAACAGTCTTTTTTTGTATTGCATCACTCTTAATTAAAAAATTATAATATCAACAAAATGAAAAAAATTACTAACCCCGCTCTCAATGCAGAGCAACACCAGCAGGACATGGCTTCTGCACTAGTGATTAATCCTACTGATCTGGATTACAGCGATCAGCCAAGTGCTACTGGATGTGCGGCACAACCAAGCGCAGGTCTTTCTACCGCGACCTCGGAGGTCAATGCCGGTTCAACATCCGAGAGCAAGACCAAGAAAGCCCTGGATTGTTTTACCAAAATGTCTAATTAACAGGAAACAGATATGAATATTATTCAGGCTAATCCAGCTCAGGTAGCTAGTGCAACCCGTTCTGCTGAGATGCAGGGTGTGAC
>JAEEGK010026653.1_pt1 | contig 11743 bp, 12 predicted proteins | sample 8958771 | NCBI WGS metagenome assembly JAEEGK01 (sample SAMN16246547, study PRJNA631951) | gut metagenome | biome: gut microbiome; feature: rumen; material: SC-attached | host: Bos | place: Iran: Karaj | collected 2018-10 | reverse complement strand
AAGATCAAGCCGAGCTTCTCGTACGCAAAGGATTCAAAGGAAACGGCATAGCCGTCCTCCCGCCTGCCCACCGTGACGGGAAGCCGACCCAGCCGGTCGCGTGCGACGAGCAGAGTCCCGTCCTCGCGCAGGATCAGAATGGAAGCCGTGCCCTCAACGGACTCCTGCGCAAAGCGGATGCCTTCCACGAAGTCGGTCTTCTGGTCGATCAGCGCGGCGAGCAGTTCCACGGTATTGACGCTGCCCCCCGTTTTGGCGTCAAAGTGTCCGCCGGAGCAGGACAGGTACTGATCGATCAGCGTCTCCGCGTTATTGACGCGGCCGATCACGCAGATGGCGTAGGTGCCGTGACAGGAACGGATCAGCAGCGGCTGGGGCTCGCTGTCGCTGATGCACCCGATGGCCGCCGTGCCGTACATCTCCTCAAAGATATGCTCGAAGCGGGTGCGGAAAGGCGCATTCTCAATGCTGTGGATCTTGCGCTGCAGACCGATCTCCGGGTCGTATGCCGCCATTCCGCCCCGGCGCGTGCCGAGGTGAGAATGGTAGTCGGTTCCGAAGAAAACGTCGGCCAGACAGTCCCGCTTCGATGTGATGCCGAAAAATCCTCCCATGTGGAAATCTCCTGAAAAAAATAACCTTTGGCGGGGTTGCACATCCCCGCCCCGTTGGAACGGCAGATGCGAACGCTTTTATGCGAAGAAAAGCTTGGAGAGCGTCATCGGATCGACATACTTGCCGTCCTTATACACGCGCATATTGCCGGAAGCAATCTCGTCGATCAGCATGACCTTGCCGTCCGCATCATAGCCGAACTCGAACTTGATGTCATAGAGAACCATGCCGCGCTTTGCCATTTCATCCGCCACGATCTGCGTGATCTTCTGCGTCATGGCTTTGATCTCGTCATACTGCTCCGCGGTCATAACGCCCAGAACCACAAGCCCGTCCTTGGTGACCAGCGGATCGCCCTTGGCGTCGTTCTTGAACGTGGTCTCCACGTACGCAGGCAGGTCCGCGCCTTCCTCGATATATTCACCGTAGCGGCGCAGGAAGCTGCCGACTGCCTTGTGGCGGCAGATGACTTCCAGACCTTTGCCGAAGACCTTGGCGGGCAGAACCTCCATGGTCGTGTTTTTGAGGTCTGCGGAAACGTAATGCGTGCGGATACCCGCCGCGTTGACCTTCTCAAAGAAATAAACGGACATGCGCAGGTTCACGTCGCCCACGCCGTCGATGGTCAGCCCGACGCTGTTCTCGCCCGGATCGAAGACGCCGTCCTTGCCGGTGCAGTCATCCTTAAATTTCAGGAGATAATTTCCGTTGGGCAGCGCGTAGACGTTCTTGGTCTTGCCGGTGTAAACAAGCTTGTCCTCCATATTGATATACCTCTTTCCTGATACTTTTGATATTGTATCCGATTGCGTTTATCTGAGTTCCTCAGCCAGCTCCGCGTCCTGTTTCAGGATCGCGGAAGCGGCAGCTTTGCGTTTTTCCGTCAATCGCCGCGCCAGATCCTCATCCTCGACGGACAGGATCTCCGCAGCCAGCAGCGCGGCATTTGCCCCGCCGTTTACCGCTACCGTTGCAACGGGAATGCCGGAAGGCATCTGGACCGTGGACAAAAGCGCGTCCATGCCGTCGAACACCGGTCCCTTGCAGGGCACGCCGATGACCGGAAGCGTGGTGTTGGCGGCTACTGCGCCCGCCAGATGCGCCGCCATGCCCGCAAAGGCGATGATCACGCCGAAGCCGTTTTCACGCGCGGTGCGGGCAAAGTCCGCTGCTTCAACCGGCGTTCTGTGTGCGGAATAGATGTGGGGTTCAAACGGGATCTCCAGTTCTTTCAGCACTTCGATTGCCTTCTGTACCACCGGCAGATCGCTCTTGCTGCCCATGATAATGCCGATTTTCTTCATACTTTCTCCTTTGAAGCATGTCGCAGCATGCACCGTCTTCGATACTTCCGCTGCAGAGCTGTGATCAGCTTCCTGCCTTGGTCTCGCAGTAAATGCAGCGATAGACCTTGTTTTCACGGTCCGTCAGGCGGAAGATGTGCTTGAGCTCCTGCTCGGTGGACGTGATGCAGCGCGGATTCTTGCAGGTCAGAACGTCGGTCAGCATTTCGGGAAGCTCCATCTGCCGCTTCTCCACCAGTGCGCCGTTGCGGATGATGTTGACGGTGGCGCCGGGATCCACGTACGCGATGACGTCCAGGTTCACGGGGATGTCGGCGTCGATCTTGATGATGTCCTTCTTGCCCATCTTGCGGCTCACAACGTTGCGGATGATCGCCACGGACAGGTCGGTTTCGTCGAGCTTGAGCAGGTGATAGAGCTTCATGCCCTGCCCTGCGGTGATGTGGTCGATGACCACGCCGTTCTGGATGGAATCGATGTTCATATTGTACCTGCCTCCTTCAGAAGTTTCAGAATCAGAGCCATTCTCATGTATTTGCCGTTGAGTACCTGCTTGAAATAGCACGCTCTCGGATCATCGTCGATGGCGACGCTGATCTCGTTGACGCGGGGCAGGGGATGGAGAATGGCGAGGTCGGGCTTGGCGTTTTTCAGCTTGTCCGGGGTGAGGATGTAGCTGTCCTTCAGACGGAGATAATCCTCCTCGTTGAAGAAACGCTCGCGCTGTACTCTGGTCATGTAGAGGATGTCCAGCTCCGGCATGGCGGCTTCCAGATCGGTGGTCTGAGTATAGGGGATGCCGAACTTTTTCAGACTGCCCTTCTTCACATAGCTGGGCACCTTCAGCTCTTCGGGGGAGATGAGCACGAAACGGTTGCCGTTGTAGCGGGACATGGCGTTGATGAGCGAATGTACCGTACGTCCGAACTTCAGGTCGCCGCAAAGACCGATGGTCAGCCCCTCGAAACGGCGCTTTTCACGCCAGATCGTGAGAAGGTCCGCCAGCGTCTGCGTGGGATGGCAGTGCCCGCCGTCGCCCGCGTTGATCACGGGGATCGTGGCGTTGGTCGCCGCGACGTACGCCGCGCCCTCCTTGGGGTGGCGCATGGCGATGATGTCCGCGTAGCAGGAGACGGTCTTTGCCGTGTCCGCCACGCTTTCGCCCTTGGCCGCCGAGGACGACATGGCGCTGGACACGGAGATCACGTGTCCGCCGAGCTCGTACATCGCCGCTTCAAAGCTCATGCGGGTGCGGGTCGACGGCTCAAAAAAGAGGGTCGCCAGCTTCTTGCGGTCGCATGCGTGCGCATACTTGTCGGGGTTGGCGATGATATCTTCCGCCGTTGCGATGAGCTCCTCCAGTTCCTGGGTGCTCAGATCCAGAATGTCGATGATGCTTCGTTTCATTTGATACCTCCGATCCAGCTTTCATCTGATGGATTATCGCGGAAGGCGATCAGCCGTTCCACGTCCTCCGGTTTGATATAGTTCTCTTTTGCTGCGACCGCAACGATACGGTCGAAGTCCGTCAGGGAATGGTTCTCGATCTGTGCGGCGGAAAGCCGCTCCAGACCCTTTTTCATGCCGTAGGTAAAGATGGACACGACGCCGAGGACCTCCGCGCCCGCGTCGCGCAGGGCTTCGACGACCTCGATGACGGAGCCGCCGGTGGAGATCAGATCCTCCACCACGACGACCTTCTGTCCGGGCTCCAGCCGACCCTCGATGCGGTTCTGACGGCCGTGGTCCTTGTTTCCGCTGCGGACGTAGCCCATCGGCAGTCCCATCAGATGCCCGACGATGGCGGCGTGCGCGATGCCGGCGGTGGACGTGCCCATCAGGACCTCGACCTCCGGGTAGTAGGTCCGGACAAGCTCGCAAAGCCCGTTTTCCACGTCGCTGCGGACCGCGGGCGCCGTCAGCGTCAGACGGTTGTCGCAGTAGACAGGGCTTTTGATGCCGCTCGCCCAGAGGAAGGGCTCCTCCGGACGGAAGAAGACCGCGCGGATGGACAGCAGGTCCTTTGCGATCTGTGTTGACAGTTCCATGCCTTTCGTTTCCTTTCTTAATCTATAAACTCCGCGCAGCAGCGCGCGTACGCGGCTGCGGGATCGGGTGCGGCGGTGATCGGACGGCCTACGACGATGTAGTCCGAACCTTCGAGCTTTGCCTGCGCGGGCGTCATGATCCGTTTCTGATCGCCCTTCTCTCCGTCGGCAAACCGGATGCCCGGGGTGACGGTCAGAAAACCGGAACCGCAGCGGCTGTGGACCTTTCCCGCTTCGAGCGGGGAGCAGACCACGCCGTCAAGCCCCGCGTTTTTCGCGTTTTCGGCGTAAGTGAGGACCACCTCATCCATCGGTCGGTCGATCAGGAGCTCGCGTTCCAAAGCGGTCTGATCGGTCGAAGTCAGCTGCGTGACGGCGATCAGAAGCGGGCGGGTGCCGTCGGGGCGGGTCAGCCCCTCCAGCGCGGCGCGCATCATTTCCGCCGTTCCCGCGGCATGGAGATTGCAGATGTCCACATCCAGCCCCGAAAGAACGGCCATCGCTCTTTTAACGGTATTGGGGATGTCATGAAGTTTCAGATCCAGGAAGATCTTATGTCCGCGCTGTTTGATCTGCCGGATAACGGCAGGACCTTCCGCATAGAACAGTTCCATGCCGATCTTCACGAACGGCTTCCGTCCCGGGAATCCGTCCAGAAAGGATAAGGTTTGCGCTGCGGTCGGGAAATCGCAGGCAACGATAACGTCTTTTCCCATGTTATTCTCCTCTCAATTCACGCAGTTCACGGATGCCGTAGCGGTCCATTGCCGCAGGTAAGCCCTCAATCATCTTTTTGCACGCCCACGGATCGATGAGGTTTGCCGCGCCCACTTCTACGGCGGCTGCGCCTGCCATCATCATTTCCAGCACGTCTTCTGCGCTGCTGATGCCGCCCATGCCGACCACGGGGATCCGCACAGCGCGGGCAACCTGCCACACCATTCGCAGCGCTATCGGAAAAACCGCCGGTCCGGAGAGTCCTCCTGTAATATTCGCCAGAACGGGCTTGCGGGTTTTGAGATCGATCCGCATTCCCAACAGGGTGTTGATGAGGCTGATCCCGTCCGCGCCCGCCTGCTCGCAGGCTTTTGCAACGGATACAATGTCCGTGACATTCGGCGTCAGCTTTATAATGACGGGTTTGGTCGTAACAGCCTTGACCGCACGAACCACAGATGCCGCCGAATCCGGACCGGTGCCGAAGCTGATGCCCCCGCCGTGGACGTTCGGGCAGGATATATTGACCTCCAGCCAGCCGATCTGGGGCTGTGCATCCAGCTTTGCACAGGTTTCCGCATATTCCCCGACGGAAAACCCGCTGACATTCGCCATCACCGGTTTGTGAAAGACTTTCGCGAGCTTTGGAAGCTCGGTATCGATAACCCGGTCTGCGCCGGGATTCTGCAATCCGACGGCGTTCAGCATGCCTGCCGGGCATTCGGCAATTCGAGGCGCAGAGTTTCCGAAGCGCGGCTCTCTTGTGGTTCCCTTGAAGGAAAACGTACCTAAAATATTGATGTCATACAGCTCTGCGAACTCCCAGCCGTAGCCGAACGTTCCGGAAGCCGGGATAACGGGATTATCCAATTCGATGCCGCAGAGGTTTACGTTCAGTCTTCCCATCGGATCTCCTCCTTCTGCAGAACCGGTCCCTCCCTGCAGATGCGCTTATAACCGGTTTCGGTTTTACACGAGCAGCCCATGCACGCACCGAAACCGCATCCCATGCGTTTCTCGAAGCTGAAGGACCCGCCGGTTGTGATCTTGCGATATACCGCCCGAAGCATCGGCTCCGGGCCGCAGGTATAAACGTGCGTATACGTTTCGGGGAGGGCGTCCGTGACAAAGCCCTTGATCCCATATGAACCGTCTGCGGTCGTGACGGCGACAGCGCATCCGAGATTCCGGAATTCCGCTTCGTAAAAGACCTCTCCGACCGTATTGAATCCGAGAACCGTCGAAACGGCCTTTCCCTCGGCTCGCAGCCGCTTCGCCAGCAGATACAGCGGCGGAACCCCTGCGCCACCGCCGAGCAGCAAAGGCGCAGTCCCGGAGAGCGCCGTGTCGTACCCGTTGCCCAATCCGGTCAGCACCTGAAGTTTCTCCCCCGTCTCCGCCCGGCTGAGCTGTTCCGTTCCGCGCCCGACGACTTTATAGATCAGCGTCAAATAATCCCCTTCCAGATCGCAGACCGACAGCGGTCTACGGAGAAAGAGCCCGTCCAGTTTCAGGTTTACAAACTGTCCCGGCAGTACGACGGCAGAAGTGTCGCCTTTGAGCCGGATCTCATATACGTTTTCCGTCAGCCGCCTCTGTGAGGCAACAGTAAACAAACTGTCTTTCATTCCCTTTGCCCTTCAGCCAAATACACAATCCGGCCGCCGCAAACCGTGGCAAGGCACTTGCCGCGGACCTTCATGCCCGCAAACGGCGTCGCACGTCCCATGCTCAAAAAGTCACTCGGATCTATGGTATATTCCTCATCCAGATCCCATACCGAATAATCCTTTTCCTCCAAAGGAATGCCGAACCGCTTTCTCGGATTGTAAACAAGCAGATCCAGAAGCTTCTCCATCGGCAGCACGCCCGAAACGACCAGCTTTGTGTACAGCACCGGGAAAGCCGTTTCCAGTCCGACGATCCCGAATGCGCTTCCGCGCAGTCCCTTTGCCTTTTCCTCCGCGCTGTGCGGCGCATGATCGGTGGCGATCATGTCTATGGTGCCGTCTGAAACCCCCTCGATCAGTGCCTCACGGTCGGCGAAAGACCGCAGCGGCGGGTTCATCTTGAATCGTCCGTCCTCCTGCAGATCATTCTCGTCCAGAACCAGGTAATGCGGACCGGTCTCGCAGCTCACATCCAGCCCCTCGCGTTTTGCCTGTCGAATCAAGGAAACGCTCTCCTTTGCGGAGATATGGCAAACATGATACGCGCACCCCGTCTCCCGCACCAGATCCAGATCTCTGCGGATCTGTCCCCACTCGCTTTCCGAGCAAATGCCGGCGTGACCGTGCGCCGACGCGTAAGCGCCGTCGTGTATGTATCCGCCCCGAAGCAAGCGATTGTCCTCGCAGTGCGCGACGATCTTTTTCCCGAGTCTCTTTGCGGTAATCATTGCCTCGCGCATCATTTCATCGGATTGCACGCCGTGTCCGTCGTCGGAAAAAGCAATGACGCGCGGCGCTAGACCTGTCAGCTCGGCAAGTTCCTTTCCCTGCTCGCCGACGGTGATTGCGCCGTACGGGTATATGCGGATAACGGACTGCTCTGCGATCAGCTTCTCCTGAACCGCAAGATGCTCAGTACTGTCCGGTACCGGATTCAGATTCGGCATCGTGCATACAGCGGTGTATCCCCCTCTTGCCGCCGCAGCGGATCCGCTTGAAATCGTTTCTTTATAAGAAAAACCCGGCTCGCGAAGATGTACGTGCACATCGCAAAAGCCGGGAAAAACCGCGCAGTGGTGGGAAACGGGCAGAATGCTTGTCGGAATAAGCGGATTGATCGTTCTGACGTCTTTGGGAAACCCACACAATAAGCCCCTCTGCGTCATAACACATCCTCCCCTGCCCGCAAAACTAACATTCATACTTTATCATGCATCAGCGTCTCCTGTCAACCTAAATATGAAGTATCAAAACATATAAAATGCGCCCTAAAAATCTGTTTGTTTTTGAAAAGCAACAAGCCCCCCGCGATCCTGCCGTTCTGAAGGTTTCGGTACAGACTGCCCTCTAAATATCAAACAGCCGCCCTTTCGGACGGCTGTCAAAAATCATTCAGATGAATAGTACAGGTTTTCAAACACTTCTTCGAATTATTTCCCTTTTGACCAGAAAGACAACGTATTTCATAATCACATTGACAATGAAAATGATCAACGAGACGAATGCCGCACATTCGAGCTGCATCTGTCCTTCAAACTGTGTAATCATTAGGGCAATCGGTTTATTGCTGACGTTTGCCAGGAACGAAACAGCGGAAATGGTCATCATACAGTTAACAAAGAAATAACTCATCATCTCCACAATCGTTCCCGCAGACTGCGGCAGAAGCACATCCCGGATTACCTTCCACCTGCTGATCCCCATCGTTGCACCAACGTCTTCGAGATTTTCATTGATCTTGCCGAATGTGTTGTATGCCATCAGATACGGTGATGAAAAGAAGTGCATTGAGTTTACAAGGAACAGGATTGCGATTGTTCCGTAGATCAGTGTAGACTTAAAGAACATCACGTACGAAAGGCCGAGGACAAGACCGGGGATCGCCAACGATGTGATGGACATCAGATGCAACACATAGCTGAGCTTCGTTTTATTCCTGGCGGTCATATACGCATTCAGAACGGCAAGGGCAGTACCGAGGAACGATACAACAACAGCGATGATCAATGAGTTCCCGAGATACTTCAATGCGCCCATATGTACGGCCTGTTTAATGTTCTTCAGGGACAATGCCATATCGATCGGATACTTGTTTACAAATCCGAGAACCGCAAACGATCCGATCGGCAGAAAAACGCATATGATAACAAGCGCGCAAATAATGCCTGCAATCAAATCCCTGCCGACACTCTTCTTGATCCCATACGGTTTTCCCACAAAGGCGGCGTTTCCCTTATCCCGGTTTGCCATGTCCAGGATACAGGCAATCAATGCGGGAATCAACAGGATCATTCCGATAACGGAGCCCTTGCCGAAATCCAGCATGCCGATGACGTCCTGATACATCATGACGGGAAGGGTCATGTACTTCCCGCCGACCATAAGAGGAACACCATAGTCAGTGATGATCATTGTGAACGTGGCAAATATGACCGAAATCAGCGGCTTGCGAAGATACGGAAGCGTGATCGCAAAGAATTTCTTTCCTGCAGAAAGCCCCATGACGTTTGCCGCTTCATACGGCGTTCCGTCCTCATAACGCAGAACATCGTAGAGCATTAAGTAGGCAACCGGGAAAGAATACATTACCGACCCGAGGACAATCCCCCGGAAACCGTAGATGCCGGCTTCTAATCCGAGCATTCGAGACAGCCAACCGTTTGCACCCAGAATGATAATCAAGCCCATTCCGTGCGAAATGGAAGGAATCAGCATCGGTACCGTCAGCAGTGTGTTCAAAATCGTCTTATGGCGGAGATTCGTCCGCGCCACAGACCATGAGAGAACACCGGCAAGGCAAACGGAGATCGATGTTGCCGTTAAACTGACCAAAAGGGATTGCGCAAGAGCTTTTACAAACTTTTTTGTTCCCATAACCGCCAATACGTTCACGGAAGCCATTGTTGACAACATCCGAATCAGCGGCAGAATGATCGCAAAAAGCCAAAAAATACAAAGCAGGATTTTCAGCGAGCCGGACATTGTCCATTTTCGTTTGGTCATTTCCGCTCCTCCGCTGTTTCCTCGGTTCCGCAAAGGGCCGAAAGCGAATCATCTGACGGCTCAGTGCGTGCAAACTGAATCAAACTGTTAATTTTCGTATTAATGTTTTTTATGACAAATCGTCTGATATAATCGTCCGCAGGATGGTCGATAATGTTTTGCGGCGTATCCAGCTGATGGATCACGCCTGCATCCATAACCATAATACGATCGGACATTGCAAATGCTTCCTCCTGATCGTGTGTAATATAGATCATTGTGGTGCCGAATCGTTTTTGAAGTTCTTTGATCTCAGAACGTAGGCTTAATCTGGTATCCACATCCAATGCGGACATCGGTTCGTCAAACAAAATCACATCCGGATTCAACGCAAGCGTTCGAGCAATCGCCACACGTTGCTGCTGGCCGCCGGAAAGCTGCCGCGGTTTTTTATCGGCATGCTCCAATAATCCGACCAATTCAAGCATTTCCTTTGCTTTCCGATCCGCATCCGCTTTTTTATACTGCCCTTTTGTAGCTGCGCTGTTCAATAATGCATATGTCACATTTTTTAAAACAGACATGTTTTCAAAAAGCGCATAGTTCTGGAAAACAATTCCCATGCGGCGCTGTGCGGACGGTGCGAACGTAATGTCCTTACCGTCTTTGATAATCGTTCCGCTGTCTGCAGTTTCCAGCCCGATCAGAATCCGGAGAATTGTTGTCTTCCCGCATCCGGAAGGTCCGAGAATCGACAGAAACTCGCCGTCGTTAACAGAAAAGCTGACATCGTGGAGCACGCCAGCCTGCCCAAATGCTTTTGATAAATGTTCAACTGTAATCTTGTTCATACTCTTCTCCTTTGGCTTTTCCGTTATGGCTTATCTCCGTCAAATACACAAACACATTTTTAGATAAAAGGGAGGAAAGGCAATCTTTCCTCCCTCGCTGTCACATTCGGGATCGATCAGTACGCCCACTTTTCCAGCAGACGTGCTTTTTCTTCGGTCGTGTTGTCGTGCATATCCGCATATTTAATGTTGGTCGGATAGTTTTCGATGTTATTCACCTGGTTTACAAACACCTGCTCCGGATAATACAGTTCCTTATCTTCCATGACCAACGTGTTGTAGAAGAAGTTAAATACATCGACAACCGCTTTGCGGGTCTGCTTCCCTTCGGGGATTGCATATCCATAGAGAGAATACGGAGACCCTTCCTCGAAAAACAGGATCTTCAAATTTGCGCCGTTATTGATTGCCGTGACGGCCTGCGCGGTCATGCCGAGACCGACTGCGACTTCGCCCTGCACAAGCGCGTTTACCGGACCGGATCCGGACTCAGTAAACTGAAGAACGTTTTCCGCAAGCCCGTCAAAATACTCGAACGCCTTTTCCTCGCCCCATGCATTGACCAAGCTCTTGACAAACATATATCCTGTGCCGGAAGACTTTGGTGCCGGCATGGAAATCAGATTCTTGAATTCCGGTTTCAAAAGGTCTTCATAGCAGGTCGGCTCTGCAATTCCCTTTGCAGCCAGAACATCCGGATTCACGATGATCGCGCCTCCGTTACGGGTCGCAGCAAGATAATGTGCGTTGCTGACTTTGCAATCATCTACATAAATCGACTGATCATAAGAAGATACATCAGCAAGATACTGTTCAACAAGCCCGGCATAGCTGAAATCAAGATCATAGAAAATATCCATGTCCGTTGCAGTGCCTTCCGCTGCCAGTTTCGCAGCAAGATTGCCTGTGGGCATATACTCAATGGTTACGTCATAATCCGGGAATTCCTCTTTGATTCTCTTGAGGAAGTATTCGTTGCGATACTCTTCCGCGCCGGAATAGATGACAACCTTGTTGCTCGATTTATCAGCATCTGACGCATTGCTCTGTGTCGAAGGATTGCTGCACGCAGCAAGCAGCATTGCCATAACCAATGCGAGAATAACGATCAAAGAAACCTTATGCTTCATATTTTCCTCCATTTGTTCTTCGTTGTTCGTTTGCTCGCACATTATACCAATAAAATGAACACCTGTCAACCATTAAATGCAAAAATAATAATATAATGTTCAATATCAGGAATCTCATCGGCACGGTTTAGAACTTCTGTGCTTTTCTTCACACATCATATGTCTTGTCTATCTGCCTGAGCTCGCGGTATGTGTCGATTTCCGTGACGTCTTCCTCTGCACATGCGCGAATCTCAACCTTATAATGTTTTTTACAGTATAGGAGAGGTACTTGCTCCCAGTAGCGTTCCTTACCGCCCGGCGCCTGATACGTTTCCAAAAGATCATTGACCAGTTTGTGCCCGTCAGCTTCCGACCAGTATGAAATACCCAGCAGTCTCCAAATATTGTCGCCTTCTCCTCCGACCTTCTCCTCAACAATCAATC
>JAEEGK010026652.1_pt1 | contig 11743 bp, 4 predicted proteins | sample 8958771 | NCBI WGS metagenome assembly JAEEGK01 (sample SAMN16246547, study PRJNA631951) | gut metagenome | biome: gut microbiome; feature: rumen; material: SC-attached | host: Bos | place: Iran: Karaj | collected 2018-10 | reverse complement strand
ATTTTCCAAATTTATCCTGCGAAAAAGCACGTTTTTTTGTATATGTTGAGGTATATGATAGGTATATGTTAGGTAGATGTTGACAATCATATACCTCGCCTGAAACATCGATGTACAAAGGCTTTCATGAGGATAAAGGTGTATGTTTGGAAGAGAAATGCGATGTCATGTAAATGAATGCCATTTAATATCAAATAAGTGCCACTTATTTTTCGGTAAGTGGTACTTATTTTGCAATACTTGACTCTTATTCTTGATAAAAATCTCGAAAAGCTTGGAAGTTTCGAGATTATTTATTATCTTTGCGGCATCGCTTTAGCTCATTTGTGGGCGGCGGGCGGTCTTATTTTATGAGAAAGACGTTTTCGAACGTCTGTCGTTGTAGAGCACGAACTTCGCAAACTCGATAACCTACAGCAGGCAGATGGCAACGAGGCGTCTACGTGGCGCGTTTCTATATACCTATTAATATAGTCCGTGCTGGCGTGGGCTACTGCGTTGTCTATCCTGTGTAGGTGGGGCAATGCGAAGGCCTGTGCTCTCAGGATGGGCAGAGAAACAGGCACCTACGCCTTTTTTGTATTATAAGCATACCTAAAACTATTGATTAACTGCCGACTCTGGGGTGTTTGTAGGCATTTTTAATTTGGATTCTATGATTACAGCAATTCTTCAGAACAGGAGAAAGGTAATAAGTGATTTTTTTAATCAGTTATGGTCAAAGAAACAAATAACGATGTTCTGCTGTTTCTTTTTTAGTATAATTATTTTAGTGATTATTTACTTTTATGGAATACATAATTGCAGTCTACTCAAAGAACTGAGCAGTGTAAACATTTCCTTATTGGGTATTGATATTGCCGCTTTTGCAATTTTGATTGCTCTTCTTCAAGATAAGGAACTGGACAAAAATGCAAAAGATGCATTTGAAGAACAATCTATAACTTTTTTAGGAAATGCTTTTTTCCAGTTACTAGCAATAATTTTCTTTCTCTTACATCTTGTTTTTAACTCTTGCTTTTTGAATTGGTTTGCAATGGGAGTTGAGATATTTGCTTTAATTGAAGTTTTTGATATGATTATTGAAATGTTTACTCTGACAAGTTTGATAAAAAACAAATAAACTAAGATAGAAATGAAAACAAATTGTTACCTTTTAGGCTTGGCCTTGCTAGTGGTGGGGGCAATGCCGGCATTCTCTCAAGTGTCGAATGACAACGAGGATGAAGTTTACAAGATTGACAATCGGGCAAGGCAGAATGACTTTGTGCCTGGGCAAGTATTGGTGAAGTTTAAGGATGAGAGTCCTGTGAATGTAAGTAGAACTCGTGGCATGTTCCGCTCTGTTGATAATTGGGCAGTGGATGAAGTTTTGAAGGAGTTTGGAGTAGAGACTATGGATAAACTGCTACCTAATGCGAAACCGCTCCAGACCAGAAGAAAGACACGTGCCTTTAATGGAGAGATGATCGAAGAGAAAGATCTGAGTCAAATCTATCTTGTGAAGACCAAATCTCTGCGTAAGGACTCAACGATGCAGTTAGTCAACAAACTGAAAGAGATAGGTGAAGTGGAATATGCAGAGCTGAATTATAAGGTTTATATCATGGGGCAGGTACCGGGTTCTCCTGCTCCACAGCAGTATTCCAAACAAAAAGCAAGGACTAGAGGATATACCACAGAGACAACGGATGAGGTAATTTGCGCAGATCCATCAGGCAATCCTCTTTATAGCGAGCAGTGGGGATTGGAATATGAAGGTCTCCCTGAACTGTGGAAGAAGCCTATCATTAACAAGAAGCGTCCTGTGATTGCAATTTTGGATACAGGCGTAGATATTACGCATCCTGATTTGGTGGATAATATATGGACGAGATCAGGTACAGATGATGAGCATGGATACGATTTCGTTAATAACACTACAGAAATCAAAGATTATAACTCTCATGGTACCCATGTGGCAGGTATAGCTGCTGCTTCCAATAATGAAACTGGTATTATTGGAGCAAACCCTCAAGCGCTCATCATGCCAGTGACAGTTATGCAAAGTGATGGAACTGGTGATGTCGCAACTATTGCTCAAGGGGTGGATTATGCAATAGAAAACGGGGCAACCATTCTGAATATGAGTTTTGGTTCATATGCAAATTCCCAAACGTTACGACAGTCATTAGAAAAAGCATATCAATCTGCAGTACTTGTTGCCGCTGCAGGTAATGATTATATATCTATTTATTTTAAAAAAACTATGGGACCTATGTTTCCTGCTGCATTTGAATTTGTTTTAGGTACACAGGCAATAGGTAAAAGTGGAACTCTTGCTGACTTTAGTAATTATGACGATGATGGGCCAACGTTCTCTCTTCCAGGATGGGACACTTTTTCTCATGATGATGGAGCTGTAAATTATGAAATGGCTTATCCCGGTGTTGGTATCATAAGCACTATTCCTGAAGGCAATTATATACAATTAAATGGAACATCAATGGCAACTCCACTTTTAGCTGGAGCAATCTCTGCATTGCGAATGGTGAAAGAATATGATACTCAGGAAATACTTTGGGGTGATATTATTCATTCTGCAACAATTGCCAAAGCGTATGATATAACGGAAAGACCAGCTATCTTGGAATTGGTTACTCTTCAATGGGATGATTCACAAGATGGGGGGAATGGTGATGGACAGCCAGATGCTGGTGAAACAATGAGGCTTTATCCTAAAATCAAGTCTGTATGGGGAGAAGCAAAAAACATCAAATTGAATCTCTCTGTTGGCGAGTACGAAGATGCGAGCCTTGTGGAGATAGAGGGTAAAGATGTGGACTTTGGATGGACACTTTCAAATTATGCAAAGGAAACCAGTAAGAATCCAGTCATTATAAAAATCGCTAATAATGTTGCTGATTCTCGCCATATCCGTTTAAGGTTAACTGCGACTTGTGATGGTTCTCAGCAAGGCATTAGTTATGAATTTCCTATAGTGGTTAATAACATTGTTAAAATTGGTGGTGTCATTGCTTCGGATTTAATATTATCTGAAGACAAGAACTATCTTGTGACAACTAATCTCGCTATACCAGAAGGTGTTTCTTTCACAATTGAACCTGGTACAACCTTGAAATTCAATGAAGGAATCTCTATCTCAAATAATGGAACTATAAATATTAAAGGTACTCCAGAAAAACAAATAGTGTTAAAAAGTGTAGATGAAAACAAATCCTGGGGGACGATTTTTACAAAGGTTCATGGGTATGAGAGAACGAATTTGGGTTGGGAAGCTCTAGTATATGACACACTTGAATATTGTAGAATTGAAAACTCAATTTTTAACAAAAAAACACAAACATCGATGTCGCCAAATTTGAAGAATTGTGTAGTATCGAATTATGGTGATGAGTACTTTTTCGCGAACTCCAGTCGTAGTTATGAGCGATGTAATATTGTTAATTGTGTAAATGTATCATTTGAAGAAGCAGAAAAAATTAATCTTAAAAATGTGAACATTGTGAACAATATCTCTGCAAGATTTGTACAAGATTTAGCCATGTATCCTCTTATTTCAAAAGCTGAAGGTAGTATATCACCAACTCTTAATTATTTCAATTATGTTAATATAGGTAATGATGGAACCATTAAAGGGCAACTACTTCTTGCTTCAAATAAAGATGAATCGCCAGAAATTGTCATGCCAGAGAGTACACCCTATCTTGGCACCTCAAAAATAGAAATAGCAGATACTTATATTTTAGATATTGATTATAATAATGGTTTCAAGCAAATAGATTTGACAAATTTGCTTAAAGAGCCCGTCAAAGAAGCACATGGCATAGTCTGGAAAGTTGTTGTGAATGGAAAGGATGCACAGGATGAATATGAAGAGTTGGATCCACTTGGCGTAGGTAAACATAAGTTTGAGGTGTATTTCAACCGTCCAATGAATAAGAAAAAGCTTCCTCAGATTTCATTTGGCGTTCATGAGCCTTATACTCAGAATGCTGTGGCTGAGGATGGGGCATGGAATGCTGATGGAACCATTTATACGGCTTATGTGACTATTACTGGTAAAACACAGAGCGACGGCGTGAATCGTATCTATGTCTATGGCGCTGAGGATGATGAATTCTTTGAGTGCCCTTACGAGATGACCCGCTTTAATGTGAATATTCAATCGGCAGGTTCTCAGAGTACAGGCTTTAGCGGAGAGGCAGGGCTAGGCCGTGTGGAATTGGAATGGAATGAACTTAAGACAGACATGACGGATGTGCTTGGATTCAATGTCTATCGTTATACGACGACGCCAGAAGACTCTGTCCGTGTAAATGACGTGGCCATCGATGCTGCAGAGACCCATTTCACAGACTATGACATTGTTCCTGGTACCACCTATTATTATAAGTATAAGGTGCAAAGCACAGACCTTAGGGAATATCAGCCTTCTAACGTGGTGTCTGTGACCCCGCTGACTGCGAAGCTTGGCGACGTGACGGGTAATAATGAGGTAGACGTCTTCGATATCGTGTATGAGGTAAACTACATCCTTGGACAGAAGCCAAAGGCATTTGTGAAGTGTGCTGCTGATGTGAATAGTGACAATGTGGTTGATGTTCTCGACGTGCAGGGTATAATTAAGACAATTCTTGATCCTTCTGCTGCCACCAGGACAAGAAGCGAGGAGGCAGCTCCATCTGCAGTATATACCATTGAGGATGGTGTGCTTTATGTGGAGAGTCCTGTTGCGCTTGGTGGCGTGCAGGTTCAGGTAAACGTGCCTGAGAATACAGAGATTACAACGCTTGATGACTTGAAGGGATTTGAGCAGGCTGGCTCTTGGCTGTCGAAGAACGACTACCGATTCTTGGCCTATAACATGAAGGGCAAGACGCTTGCAGCAGGAAAGCATGCCCTGCTGAGAATTGGTGATGGACAGGTGACAAATATCCGTTTGGGTGATGCTAATGCAAAGAGTATTACGGTGATCGCAGGTGAGGGCACTACTGCCATCGACAACATGGCTACAGCCGTGAAGAAGCAGAGTGGCATCTACAATCTGAAGGGACAGAAGGTTGCTGGCTCAGCAGAAGAGTTCAGAAACCTTCCAAAGGGAATCTACATTATTGACGGAAATAAAGTGTTGAAGTAATATGAGAAGACTATCATTTATCATCATAGCGCTGCTGGCCTGTATTGGCAACAGTTTTGCAGAAGACAAGCTGCAGGTGGAGGATTTTACGATAAATCCAGGAGGAACTGCAACGCTCAATCTCCTGCTGAGTAATCCTGATGCCGAGTATACGGCCATTCAGGCAGATTTGTATTTGCCAGATGGCATTGACTTGGTGACAGAGAACGAAGACTATAAGTATTCGTTGAGTCGAGTGGCAGAGTCGCATTCTTTGAGTATTGGAAAGAAGACTGGGTTCTACCGTCTGATTCTTTCTTCGTCGAAAAGTGAGGTGTTGTCAGGTACTTCAGGCAAGGTGATTAGTTTGACGGTAAAGGCTGATGCGAACTTGTCGGAAGGGGCGAAGGATGGATCTTTGAAGCAGATTAAGTTAGCAAAGGTTGATGGCACAGGACTGGTTATTGAACAAGCAGCCTATTCCGTTACAGTTACTCAACTGAAAGTTACTGCACCTGAGGGCAAGACTAACCTCGTCTATAGCGGTAATGCCCAGGATTTGGTGACAGCAGGAAGTTCTTCCGATGGAGAAATGCAGTATTCGCTGGATGACACAAATTATGGCACAGCGATTCCACAGGGTACAGATGCCAAAGAGTATACCGTATATTATAAGGTAGTGGATAATCTTGGACAGAATCTGGTAGATCCTGCATCGTTTAAAGTGACGATTGCTGCCAAGATTGTTAGTAGTCCGACAATCACACTGAGTGAGACGAGCTATACCTATGACGGCAACGCAAAAGAGCCTACGGTTACAGTAAAAGATGGAGAAACGACCATTTCGTCAAGTGAATATACTGTGAGCTACAGTAACAATACGAATGTAGGATCTGCTACCGTAACCATTACAGATAAGGATGGTGGAAACTATATTGTCAGCGGTTCTACGACGTTTACTATTTCAGCTGCAGATGGTAATCTGACACCTCCAACAGCGAAGAGTGGACTGGTCTATACTGGTTCAGCTCAGGATTTGATCACAGCAGGTTCTTCAACTACGGGAACGATTCAATATTCACTGAATGGCACCAACTATAGCACATCGATTCCTCAGGGTACAGATGCCAAAGAGTATACTGTATATTATAAGGTGGTTGCAAATGCTGGCTATAACGATGTCGATCCTGCGTCATTCAAGGTAACTATTGCTGCCAAGAAGGTCAGCAGTCCTACGATTACACTGAGTGAGACCTCTTATGTTTATGATGGTCAGGCCAAAGAGCCTACGGTTACAGTAAAAGATGAAGGAACGACTATTTCTGCCTCTGAATATTCAGTGAGCTATAGTAATAATACGAATGTAGGAACTGCTACCGTAACCATTACAGACAAGGATGGTGGTAACTATAATGTTAGCGGTTCTGTGACGTTTACTATTTCTGCGGCAGATGGTAGTCTGACACCTCCAACAGCGAAGAGTGGACTGGTCTATTCTGGTTCAGCTCAGGATCTGATAACAGCAGGTTCTTCAACTACGGGAACGATTCAATATTCGCTTGATGGTACCAACTACAGCACATCGATTCCTCAGGGTACAGATGCCAAAGAGTATACAGTGTATTATAAGGTGGTTGCTAATGCTGGCTATAAAGATGTCGATCCTGCGTCATTAAAGGTAACGATTGCTGCCAAGACGGTCAGCAGTCCTACGATTACACTGAGTAAGACGAGCTATACCTATGATGGCAATGCCAAAGAGCCTACGGTTACAGTAAAAGATGGAGAAACGACAATCCCATCGAGTGAATATACGGTGAGCTATGCAAATAATATTAATGTGGGTACTGCTACTGTAACTATTACAGATAAGGATGGTGGTAACTATAATGTCAGTGGTTCTGCCACATTCTCCATCACAGGGACAGAACCAGTTAGTGAAACTACACCGATCGCCATTGGTAAGAGTGGTAAGGCCAGCTATTGTGGTGACAAGTCTTTGGACTTTAGCTTCTCTGAGGAAGTGAAGGCTTATATCGCAACAGGCTTTGACAAGGATGAGGGTATCATCTGGCTGACACGTGTAAAGGACGTTCCTGCTGGTGTTCCTGTTTTGATCAAGGGCAAAGCCAATGAGACCTATCAAGTTCCTGTGACGGATAGTGAGAATTCTTATTATAAGAATATGTTTGTTGGTAACACGACTGGTGAGACTATTCAGGTCGGGGAGACAGATGGTGACAAGGTGAACTACTATCTCTCAGGCGACGGAACCTTCAAGAGTGTAAACAAGAGTGTGAACATCGGCAACAATAAGAGCTACCTGCAGCTGCCAGGTACGTTTAATCCCGCAGTGGCAGGTGCCACTCAGACGGTGACAGTAGGCGCTTCAGGTAAGGCTTCTTATGCAGCTCCAGTAGACCTTGACTTTACGAACGTGGAAGGGCTGAAAGCCTTCTCTGCTACAGGCTACGACAAGAGTTCAAAAACCATCTGGCTGACTCGCGTGATGAAGGTCCAGAAAGGTGAGGGCGTCCTGCTGAAGGGTGATGCGAAGGATTACCAGATTCCTTCTACCAGTGTTCAGAGCAGCTACATGAATATGTTCGTTGGTAACACGAGTGGTGTAAAGAAGCAGGTTCAGGAGACGTCGGAAGATGGCAGCCAGACGAATTTCTATCTGAATGGTGACGGTTCGTTCGTCAGTGTAAATGGATATGTGAACATAGGTAATAACAAGTGTTATCTGGAATTGCCCACGTCGATGGTTGCTGTTGCCTCCACTCGTGGTGCAGAGGCCAATTACATCTTGGACGAGCCTGAGATAATCAAGCTGCCAATCAGCTTCAGAAGCATCGACAACGATGGAGATGGTACAACTGGAATTAAAGATCAATCTTCAAAGTTCAATGCTCCATCAGATAACGCTTACTACACCCTCCAAGGGCAGCGCGTCACTAATCCTGGCAAGGGCCTCTATATCAAGAATGGTAAAAAGGTTCTTATCACGACAAGCGGCAAAGCCGAGCGGTGATTAGATAGCCCTGTACCGAAATTATTAATATGATTAATGATATTAAGGTAGTCAAGACAATTATACTATGTAGTCTGCTAGCCATGCTGCCACTTTTGGCACAGGCCGACGCCAAAGCAAAAGAAAAGACCTGCCCTATCGTCAGAATTGAGACAGAGAAGTTGCCTGGCCTGAATGTTCCTCGAAGCGGGCACTCGGCATTCATCGTGAATGGCGAGCTGACAGTAGTTGGCGGACATACTTCTGGCTTTAAGTTGACTCCCACAGCCGAATACTTCAAGGATGGAAGATGGCATCTGCTCCAGACGGTCTATCCTCATGATGGCGGATTCTCCGTTGTCCTCCAATCAGGCAAGGTGCTCTTGGCAGGAGGTTTCAAGGACAACTTAGGCATCGGCCAGAGTTATGAGGTGGAAATGTATGATCCCGTCGCCCACCGCTTCGACGGCTTCGGCTGTCTTGACCAAAAGCGAGCTTCTGCAGCAGCTTTGGAACTGGATAGCGGACGTGTACTGATTACGGGCAACTGGTATGCTGACGATGGAATGGAGGTTTTCGACGGGCATCATCGTTTCAATCATCTCAAGCCCATTCATCAACCCCGCTATCTGCCTCATCTTTTCAGGACTTCAGATGGTGACGTGATGATGGTTGGTTTCTTAGATAATAGAGGTAAAAAGCTCGATTCCCTCATTGTGGAACGCATGAAGGGCGAGGCTTTCAGAGCTCCTTTGTTTGACAATTGGCGGCCTCTTCATTGCGAGATACCATTACATGGTGATGACAGTTTTATTGGCGATAGGGAGAAAGGCGACTATGCCTATCTATTACCAGTCAGGAACAAAGATGGTCAGGTAGCCATTGCTGAAGTGCGCGATACTGTCTTCTCTCTCCTCCCTACAGACAGCCCCGTGCCTACAGTAAGCCCGTGGGGCGAGGTTTACTATTATTCGCCCTTCTATGCTGACCGCCTGCATCAGCGTGGCTATGTGATGGGCTGCGATAGTACGGGACGACAATATGCCCTCTGTGTGGAATACGCCAGGGTGCCTGCACAGTTGACACTCTATCATACCGACCCGTTGACAGATACCATTGCCTTAACCATCCCAGTCATGACGGATGACGGCAATCTGATTTTAACAGGTGTCAAACCTATCGACAAGTACAACTTCAATTTTAATCCGACATCCCAAATCTGGCTACTGTGTTTCAACGAAGAAAGCCTGACAGCCGCAAGCCACGCCAAAGGCTGGCTATGGGTCGGATTGTGCTTAGTCGTACTTATCATGATTATGACAGGCATCGTCCTGAGAAAGAAACCATCGCCAGCATCGAAGCAAACGTCAGAACCTCAGTCCATCGTTGATGACGAACTCATGAATCGTATCATCCAACTCATGGACACGAAAAAGCCATACCTTAGTAGTGAACTGAAGGTGTCAGACCTGGCCAACATGCTCGGCACCAGCAGCCGTAATATCTCTGACTGTATCAAGCATTCGACAGACAAGACCTTTGCTAACTTCATTAATGCTTATCGTATTGACTATGCTAAGCAGTTAATGCGCCTCCAGCCTAACATGAAAATCACAGAAGTATTCCTAAGTTCAGGCTTTGCCAACGAAACGACATTCTTCCGTATATTCAAGGCTGTCACAGGCATGACGCCAAACGAGTGGAAAGCTAACGTGCAATCACCATTATCCTGAAAATAAGTAGAAATCGACTAACATTTTGTGCAGTGTTAGTAGATTTGCTAAAATTGTTAGTCCGCCTATCACAACTTTTTCATATATTTGTGGCAAATTGGAACTAGGTAATTACTATTAATTTTAAATTTTAGCTTATGAATATTTTTACACAAAAAAAGATTTGGCTGTCTATAGTCATGACACTGGCAGTCTGTACGGCTTTTGCTCAACATGGAATGGGAGCATTTGATGTAGAACCAGGTACGAAGGGAGCACTTCCTAAAACTCCCACAGTGGCCCCTGCTCAAGAAGGGCAAATCAAGTGCCTGGAACTATATTGCGTGGGGGTTAGTTATACAATTAATGGGTATCATTATGTAAAGGCCGACCTTAGGTGGCCAAGTTCATGGAGTATGGATGGCCTCGAATCTCTGGAAGCGACTTCCTGTACAGTTCAATATCGTCAACATGGAACAACAGATTGGATAAAATATGAGGATTTTAAGGCTCGAACCGATGATGGGGGACTCATCACAGGCTGCTCTCCATCCTTAGATTATAGTCTTACCGATTTCCGGCTTGTGCTTCACGGTGGCAAATATGACGGCTGGGTGTCTAATGTTGTCACAGCCAAATCTCCATCGATGTATTCCGGTGATATAAAATGGGGTGTCAACAATTGGGTAGACTATAATATCGTAGGAAAAGAGGTCGGTAATGATTTTACTGTAGATGTGGGGACCTATAAAGATGATGACGTCGCTTATTATACTACTGATGACGGTTACTATACCTATCAATGGTATCGCAGGAATCCCAATACATGGGAAATGACAGCCATTAGTGGTGCTACAAAAAGAGCCTATACTCCAGTCACTGACGATGCAGGATATGAACTCGTGGTCGATGTTAGCGGCGATGACATACACTGCAGCTTTACGCTTCGTTACAATTTTGGTATGACTTACTTGGCTGTCCAAGGTTCAGTGGAGCAGTTCTTTGACGATGGATTCATATTGAACACGGACTATATTCTGCCTGATCCCAAGAATAATCTCATCATGGTGAACGCTCGGGATTGGGGCGAGGACCACAAAAACGGCGAGACGATGGATGTCACTGAGCGTAAACCCGGACAATATGCCATCCGTATGGATAAGGATGACTATTCCTATCGTATGATAAATATTGCAGGTTCAGGTTATACATTGGCATTTGTCTATAATATGGGTAATCCAGAGCCGACATATCGTGAGGCTCAGTTGTTGACAGATCGTTATATTGGGCAGTTTAACGTGAAGGCTCAACTCAATGGGGTGGATGTCCCAGAAACGACCATTGATGTGCTGACAAAGAATATTGATGGCAAAGAAACGGTTGTCGCTTCAAAGTCATTCGCCGAACTGGGACGGGATATGGTTCCATTCGAACTTTATAAAGGAACATATTACCTAAAGGCGCGTAAGACTGATGCTGCGATGGAAACTTACTATCCCAGCACTTTGCTGTGGTCTGAGGCAGAGGCTATTTCTCCCCAGATAGGATCATCACAACAAGGACAGTCTGGTGGTAATGAATCTGGTCAACAAGGTGAGGGTAGTGAAGGTCAATCTGGTACTCCAGAGGGAGGTGTTGCTGAGCAATCTGGGCAAAAGGAAGGTGCCTCTACAAGAGGGTATGAGGTAGATATGAATGAAGGAGGCTCCTCTATACCAACTTTTACCATTGCTATGCTCGCTACTCCTGCTCCTCTGACAGGTATTGGAGTGATTGAAGGAACAGTCGTGTTAAATGAACCAGCCGCTGGTACTCGTGGTGATAGTGAAGCTGAGACTGAGACATGTAAGGTTTATCTGAAAGCAAAAGATGCAGAGATCGTTGCACAGACAGAAACAG
>JAEEGK010026650.1_pt1 | contig 11745 bp, 9 predicted proteins | sample 8958771 | NCBI WGS metagenome assembly JAEEGK01 (sample SAMN16246547, study PRJNA631951) | gut metagenome | biome: gut microbiome; feature: rumen; material: SC-attached | host: Bos | place: Iran: Karaj | collected 2018-10 | reverse complement strand
AGGTGACCTTCTGCGCCCCGATGTACCCGTTGAAGTACCCGTTATCGTCAGCCAGAACGATCACGCCCATGGTCGCCGTATCGGAGACGACGAAGATCCGTCCGTACTGGTCGACCGCGCAGGCGGCGGGCTGCCAGTCCTTGTCCTGGACCAGCGGGCTTTCGGGTCTGGAGATGATCTTGTAGAACGAGAGATCGCTCTTGTTGAAGATGACGATCCGCTTGTTGCCGGTATCGGAAACGTAGACGTAATCGTCGTTGACGAAAACGCCCTTCGGCTTCGACAGCGTGTCGTGATCCGCGACGGCGCTCCAGAAGTAGTCGATGACGGAGAGAACGGTATAGTCGTTCTTCAGAATGACGATACGGTTGTTGTCCGTATCCGCGATATACAGTTTGCCGTCCTTATCGGCGCGGATGGCGTTGGGCTTGTTCAGCGCCTTGAGCTCGGTCTTATCCCACGCGTTTTCCGCGATCGTGGTCGCCTCGGATTGGGTCTTGCCGTTCACGTCCATCTCGTAGGCATAGCGCTTCTGGACGTAGGTCGAGCGATAGCGCGAGAGCATCATCCGATCGGCGTTATAGATCCCGTACACCTCGTAGGCGTTCGGGGAGTTCTGCGGCCAGCCGCCTCTCGACGAGTAAGTGAAGGTCTCGTAGGACGAGGTCGCGGACGCGCCGATCGTCAGGACGCCGAAAAGGAGAACCGCGATATACGCGAAAATGAGGAAGCGGGAAAATGCTTTCTTCATATTCAAATTCTCCTTTCGTCAGTCTTTCATACCGCTGGATCCCATCGTTTCGATGATCTTGCTCTGGTTGACGACGAAAACGATGATCGGGACCAGCATCATCACGACGGTCGCAGCGGCGCCGGCGCCCGAACGGGCGATACCGCCGGAGACGATCTGCGTGATGGCGTAGTTGAAGGTCTTGAGCTGTTCGGAATGGATGTAGATCGACGCGCCCGAGTTCCAGAGGTTCCGGAAACTCTCGATGATCAGCGTCAGCCACGCGGGCTTGACCATCGGCATCGCGATCACCCAGAAGGTGCGGAACTCGCTCGCGCCGTCAAGACGCGCGGACTCCAGCACCGTGTCGGGCACCGAGCTTTCCATAAACTGCTTCATCAGGTAGAGCCCCAGGGTCGACGCCATCGCCGGAACGATGATGGCGAGGTAGGTGTCGATCCAATGGAACGCGGAGAGCAGGATGAAGTGGGTGACCTGGTTGACCGTGGAATGGAACATCAGCGACATAACGATCATTTTGAAGAAGAAATTGCCTCCCGGGAATTTCATCTTCGCGAGCGCGTAAGCCGCCATGGATCCGAGCAGGAGGTTCCCCAGCGTGCCGCAGGCGGTGATGAACACCGTGTTGAAGATGTAGCGCGAGAAGGGGACCCATGCGTCGTTCAGAAGCGAGAACAGGTCGGAATAGTTCTCAAAGGTCGGGTGGATAACGTAGAACCGGGGCGGGAACATGAAGAGTTCGTCCAGCGGCTTCAGCGACTGCATGATCGCGTAGAGCATCGGCAGGAACATGAACGCCCCCATGATGACGAGGAAGAACGTGATCCCGGCGTCGCCGCCCGCGCTTCGGTTCAGGACGACCTTGTGACTGCGTGTTCTTAATTTCTTGCTCATATCACTGTCCCACCTTTGAAAGCGCTTTCTTGATCACCATATTGGAGGTGATCATGATGGCGAAGAGGATGACGGCGATGGCGGACGCGTATCCGACCTCGTACCGCTGACCTCCGTAGTCGTCGAGATGGTGCATGATGGTATGCGCGGCGTAGTTGACCGACGGGAATCCGCAGAGCGCGGTAACGATCGCGCCGAAACCGAAGGACTGGGTGATCGAGAGCACCGCGCCGAACATCAGCTGCGGCCGCATGGTCGGCAGCGTGATGAACCAGAGTTCCTGCCAGCGGTTCTTGATCCCGTCGACCGCAGCCGCTTCGTAGAGCGAACGGTCAATGGTCTGAAGACCCGCGATAAAGGACAGGAACGCGGTGCCGAGCGAGGTCCAGAGCGCGACCACGATACAGAGCCCCATAACGTACTTTTCGTCTTCGAACCACAGGATCGGCTTCGGGATGGCGCCCATCTTGAGCAGCATCGCGTTCGCCCAGCCGTAGGAGTCGGACGAGAAGAGGGTCTGCCAGATCAGGTAGACCGAGCCCGAGATCGACGGCGCGTAGAAGATCAGGGTGACCACCGCGCGGATCTTCGGAGGAAGCTCGTTGATGAACCAAGCGATGAGCAGCGCCATCAGGTAGGACACGGGTCCCGTGATCGCGGCGAAGATCAGCGTGTTCTTCGCGGCGAGCAGGAAGATCTCGTCGTCCAGGATCAGACGCTGGAAGTTCGCGAGCCCCTTGAAGTGAGGCATCTGCAGCATGTTGAAGTCGGTCAGCGAAAGCACGAGCGACAGGAAGACCGGCAAAACCGTGAAGATGAAGAACAGGATCAGGAAGGGTCCGACCATCAGATAGGCGACCTTGTTCTTCTTCATTTCTTTCCAGATATACTGCCGGCGGGTCATATCACGGGCGATGGGACGCGCCTTCCCCGTTGCGGGGTCGATGATCTCGGCGGGCTCTTCTTTCTTCCGAACGAAGATCCCTTTGATCTTCGCGCCGAGATTCTTCACGCCGCGAAGCAACCGACCGGCAAAGGATTCGTTTCCTTGTGACATGGTTGTTCTCCTTTTAATTTAATAAAGGTCCGCGGAAACGGAGTCAATCGGCTTCGGGCGGCGTTTCGCCGACGCCGAGCGTCTTCATATTGAACTCCTCGCGTTTCCGGGTCAATTCCGCGTTGATGGTCGGAACGTAGTTCAGGATCGAATCAATGGGGTCGGCGGATTTGTTGACAACGTCAAGGAAAGCGAACTTGGTGTAACGTGCGATAATGTAACTTCCGGGGTAGTTGACGATCGCGGACAGGTGACGGATCTGCTCCTCGATCGCGTTCTTCTCCTTGGTCGTCCAGGAGAGGAGCTGGATCGCGCCGAGGTTCGCCGCCGCGTACTTGGCGGACGGACCGATCAGAGCGACCATCCGGTTGCCGTAGGTCGACTCGACCTCGGCGCTGGTCTGCCACTTCATGAACTCCCACGCGGCGGTGGGGTTCTTGCATCCGTGGAGCATGATCGTCGCGTTGACGGTGGCGATGGAGTTGTAGTTCTTCGTGCCGTCGGCGCGGACCGTCGCCGGGATCCGGGTGAATTCCCAGAGCCCCTTGATCTCGGTCGCGAACACGGTCAGCTGGTTGTAGACCGAAACGTAGTCCGAAACGATCAGAGGCATCTCGCCGGTACGGAAACGGTTGGCGGCGTCGTACTTGACGTCAAGTCCGTAGTCGGTGTAGAGACGCGTGCAGTACTGGAAGGCGTAAAGCCCCTCGTTGGTATCCAGCCCGATCTGCGCGCCGGCGTACTCGGGATTGTCCTCGTACTTCCACATACTCCCTCCGTTCTGATAAAGGAAGAAGTCGAGCGCGAGAATGTAGTCGATACCGATCGCGAGGTTGTTCGACTGCAGGATCGGGAGCAGCGCGAGGACCTCGTCCCAGGTGGTCGGGGCGGAGACGCCGAGACCGACGAGAACGTCGAGCCGGTAGAACAGCATCGGGAAGTTCATCGTCAGGGGAAGTCCGTAGGTCTTGTTGAGAAGGGTCAGCGTGCTGATCGCGGTGGGCGAGTAGATATCGTCGGCGGTGTTCGGGAGACCGTCCTCGCCGAAGATCGCCTGCGCGTAATCGTCAAAGCCGCTGATCGGGTCGATCGCGCCGCGGATCGCGTAGTTGATGACGTCCGCGCTCCCGCGTCCGAGGTAGACATCGGGTCCGCTCTTCGCCAGGACCGACGGGAGCAGCGTGCTCGCCGTAACGAGTTTCAGCGACACGGGGATACCGGACTGTTCGGTAAAGCCGCTGTCGACGATGGAACGCCAGATCTTCGACTGGTCGCGTCCTTCCGCGAGCCAGACGTTCAGAGCGTCCTTGCTCTTGGATTCCTGCCGGGTGACGCCCATATTGTCGTAGTCGATGAAGAAGGACATCACGAAGGATCTGATCTCGAAGCCGATGGACTGGAAGACGTTCGCCTTCGCCTTGGGCTTCTTGGCTTCGTCCGACTGGATCACGATCTTGTCGACCGTCATCGACGAGGTCTTCGAGTCGTTGATCCAGGTACCGAGCGTACCGAGATAGGTTTTCAGGTTGTCGACGTTCTTCGCGACGTTGCGCTCCTTGATACCCATCGTCGAGAGCAGGTTGGAGATCGTGATCAGCGTCGCGATGTGCGAGCCGTTGGTCCCGCAGAGTTCCTCAAACTCCTCGACGATGTTCGCAAGGTTGATCGCCTGGTAGTTGAGCGCGTAGATCGACTCCGGGATATTGACGCCGAAATCGTAGTCCTTATGTTCGTCGGGGGTCGCGCCGGTCATCTTGATAATGCTGAGGTACGCGGCGTTGATCTCGCGGAGCGCGTCCTCGACCGCCTGGATCTTGTCGGCAAGACTGCCGAGCGAGACGTCCAGGTAGATCGTGTAGGTCGCGTCCTTATTAAAATAGAAGAGAAATTCGCGGTCACCGTCGCCGATGAACTCGGATTGCCATTTCTTCGAGAAATCAAAGCGGGTCATGTACGCCTCTTCAAAAGGCACGGAAGGAACGCGGGTGTTGACGCCGTCGCCCTCGCCGTAAACGACGCCGGCGGCGGGATCGCGGTTATCGCTCCAGAGACGGATCGAGCGGCAGACGAACATACCCTGCAGCGCCGACTGCTGATACCGCATCGCGATCTTGTAGAGCCCGTCCTCGGAGACGGTGAAGGTGTACGCCGCCCATTGTCCGACGGTATTGTAGCTCTCAGCGCCGATGACGTTGAAGAGCTGCGCCTTCGCGGACGAGGGCGAGTTGATCGCGGAACTGCGGTCGCTCGTCATAAAGACCGAGTTGTCCGAGACGACGTCGGGTTTCTCCGCCTCGATCACGGTCTTGGCGTTCTTCGAAGCCATCTGTCTTCCGTTCGGATACTGCGCGACGTTTTCGAGGTATTGATCCATCGAGACCGCGCGGAACGGCGAATCCTCGGTCGCGGCGACCAGTTTGATCTTGCCGAAGATGACCGGCTCGCGCTCCGCCTCAAAGGTCAGAACGCTGTTCCCCGACGGGAGGAAGAAGACGAAATAGCCGTTGGTATAGCCGACCGAGTCGCGGCAGACGTAGGTGTTCCACTCGTTGACCTGCACGAGCTCCGGCTGGATGTCGTTGCCGTTCAGGTCGCGGGTGAACTTGTTGCCCCCGTCTTCCCCGACCTCGTAGAGATATTTCCACTGCTTCGAGAAACTGAGATCGCTCGCTTCCTTGAACGGAACCGAGCTGTTGATGAAGAACTTGCGTTCCACGTTGTTGACGGTGCCCTTGACCGTCAGATAGTCGATCGCGATGAAGTAGAGACCGGCGTCCGGAACGGTGACCGTGAACGACACGGAGCCCATATCCGAAAGGTAGACGCCCGCGGCTCTCTGCTCCGGCGTGACGACGTCCGCGACGCCGAGAGATTGCAGTTCGGCGTCGGTCATGTCGGAGAGCAGTTTGGTCCCGCTCGCCTCGGCGTTCGCCGTGAACGCAGTCAGATCAACGTCGACGTCCGCGGTGCCGCCGGGAATATTCCGATACGTTGCGTAGTACTCGGAATACGGGATGGCGTCCAGATACTCGCTCATCGCCGTATAGGTCGACGAAGACGACTCTTCTCCGGGATCAGCCGGGGAGAGGGGAGCGGACGCGGAGCCGGTAATGACGATCGTTCCGACACAACAGACCGCCGCCAGGAAAAAGGCGATCAGCCGTGTCAGTTTGCTTGTTTTCATACCGTATGACCTCCAAAGAATTTCAGACCCGCTGGGGAGGAAATGGCATAGTTCTCCCATATAAGTCTGCTCGTATTGTACCACACACGCGGAAAAAAGTCAAGTTATATATTTTATACCAAAACGCGCGGAAACCGCAAAAAAACGCCCTCCGGACACGCGTTATGCATGATCGGAGGGAGCCGTCCGCCCGACGAGCATCCCGCACGGCGACAAACGCCTCCCCGTTATTCCGCAAAATGTAACTGAAAATAACCTATCTGAAAGAGAATAAGCCCGAAAATTCGGACGGGCGGTTTTCGAGCGTGACCGTTTGTTAATTTTCAGTAACATATTTCGGAATGACCGCCGTTAGATGCTGTATCTAAAAACGGATTTGGATATTTGGGCGGGTTGCACAAAAATCCGACTTGATTTTCTACATCCGAGGTCCGTGGGGGAGGTCGGGCGGCTTCTTTTTCAAACCGGGCGCCCGGACGAGCCGGATCCCCGCTTTTTTTCGTTTTGGCGCTTGACTTTGTTCTCGCGCGCGGGTATAATATGAGAAGGAAGAAATCCGCGGCGCAAGTATGCGTCGGAACAAGAAAAAAAGAGAGCCGGAACGCGGCTCGGCAAGGAGCAATCATGGTTTATATCGGAGTTGATCTCGGCGGCACCAATATCGCGGTCGGTATCTGCGGCGAGGATCTCAAGATCATCGCGAAAGGCAGCGTCCCCACCAGACCCGAACGCGCCCCCGAGATGATCGTCAAGGATATGGCGGATCTGTCCGCGAAACTGCTGAAAGAGAACGGGATCCCGCTCTCCGACGTCGCGTCGGTCGGCATCGCCACCCCCGGTACCGCGAACAGCGATACGGGCGTCGTCGAGTACTCGAACAACATTCCCTTCTACCGCTTCCCCATCGCGGACGTGTTCAAATCGTTTCTGCCGGTCAAGCGCGTTCTGATCGAGAACGACGCCAACGCCGCAGCGCTCGCGGAGGCGCTCTCGGGCGCGGCGAAGGGGACGAGAAAGTCGGTCATGATCACCCTCGGGACCGGCGTCGGCGGCGGCATCGTCATCGACGGCAAGGTCTATTCGGGCTTCAACCACGCGGCGGGCGAACTGGGGCATACCGTCATCGAGTTCAACGGGCGTCCCTGCTCCTGCGGACGGCGCGGCTGCTGGGAGGCGTACAGTTCCGCAACCGGGCTGATCAATATGACCCGCGAACGGGTGAACGAGTGCAAGATCAAGGGCATCCCGTCGCTGATGGTCGACGAATTCGAGGCAAACGGACGGGTCTCCGCGCGCACCGCCTTCTCCGCCATGAAGAAGGGCGACGCCGAGGCAGCCGACGTCGTGCGCGAGTATATCAAGTATCTCGCCTGCGGCATTACGAATATGATCAATATCTTCCAGCCCGAAGTACTGTCGATCGGCGGCGGCATCTGCAACGAGGGGGACAACCTTCTCGTACCTCTGCTCGAGATCATCAAGACCGAACAGTACACGAGAAAGTCGCCCGACAAATGCTCGGTCCGGATCGCGGAACTCGGCAACGACGCCGGGATCATCGGCGCGGCGGGGCTGGGGCTCTGATTTCGGAAATAATTTCCCCTTCGGTGAATGAAGCCGGCTTTTCGGGGAAACGATAAACATTGAGAACATAGAAAGAAAGGATTAAAGAGATGCAAAAAACCATCAGAGGAACCGTCTACGATACCGAAAAAGCGGAACTTGTGAAAAAGTACGCCCACGGCGCCTTCGGAGACCCCGCGGGATACGAGGAAACGCTCTACGTGACCCCCGACGGCAAGTATTTCGTCTACGCCAACGGCGGAGAGACCTCTCCCTACCCTGCCGAGAAGATCTCCTGCATCGCGAAGGCGAAGGTCGACGCCTGGCTCGACAGCCACAAGGACTGATCCTCATCACACAAAACGAACCCCTTTCGCCGTCCGGCGAAAGGGGTTCGTTTTGATAGGGGGGAGGTTGTGATTTTCCCCGTGTTTTCTTTGGGGATCGGTCAGGCGTCTCCGTCGAGGGAGAGCGGGAGAGAGAAGCCCGTGAAGCCCTCCTCGTCCCCGTCCGCATCAGCGGGATCCGAGGTGAGCAGAACGTCGCAGAACGCCTCGATCATATACGCCGAGAGGTAGGCGCTCGCGGTCTCGTCCGCGCCGTCGTTTTGCAGGACGATACGGAGGTCGTAGAAATCGGGGACCTCCGGATGCAGGGCGTACCGTCCCGCGATCAGGTAGACCCCGCGTTCGGGGACCTGCACGCGTTCGACGGTCCCGCGGATCCGTTCTGCGTAGACCCCGTAGACCGGGAGTCTTTTCGCAAGGAATTCCCGCGCGACCTCGCGTGTGAATCGTTCGTGGTCGAAGACGCCGCCCGGCGTTGCTTTGCGTTCGGGGGTCAGTTTGTTCGAGGGGAGCGCGAACGCCCCGGTCGGGATCACGAACGCGGAGAGTTTTGCGGCGAGTTCCTCGGCAAGCGCCGCGATCTTCCCGTCGTCCGCTCCGTCGATCGCGACGTAATAATGCGCCATCCCCACCGATTCGCCCCGGATGATCTCCGAGAGCCGGTCGGCGGCGCCGTCAAAGGCGATCTTCGTCATCCCCGCTTGTCCTCCAGTTCCCGGAACAGTTCGATCTGTTCCCCGTCGGGTCCGTACACGAAGGCGACGCGGATGGTCGCAAGATACGGGCGCGAGGCGAGTTCGACTGTCTTCGGCGGCGTCATCACGGAAGCGCCCGCGGCGAGCGCGTTCGCGTAGGCGGCGTCCACGTCGTCAACCCGAAAGGCGAAATGGATCCACTTCCCGTCGGACGAGAACGCTTCCCCGCCGTTTGCGAAGATCTCGATCTTGCCGCCGTCCCCGATATCGAACAGGGAGATCGCGCGTTCGCCCTCTCCCCAGGACAGCACCTCCTTCATCCCGAGCGCCGTGTAGAACGCGCGGGAGCGGTCGTAATCTCCCGCCTTCAGCCCGACGTGATGAAAGCCGAGCCCCGCGATCCCGTGATCCGCCATATCTTTCCCTCTTTTCTCTCTTTTCCTACTAAAAACCGCAACGGCTTCGACCGTTGCGGTTTCGTATGATTTGAAGTTACGCTCTCTTTCTCGCGGTGTTGGCGAACTGGAAAACCACGCCGAGAAGCCCGACGACGGCGCCGATGATGAGCGCGACGGTCAGCGCGTTGATGCCGAGACCGAGTTTCGACGTCACGTCGAAGATCTGAGACACGATCGAGTTGTCCTCGAGCAGGGGCTTTTGGATGGCTCCGATCTTGCAGGTCAGCTGCGCCAGAGCGATCATACCGCCGAAAAGACCGGTCAGGAGAACGATGATGACCTTGAGGAGAAGGAAGGCCAGGATCGCAAGAACGACGCCGATCAGGATGCGGATGAAGAGCGCGTTGTTATACGCGGCGACGTAAGGCAGGGAGAAGAGATATCCCGCGTAGCCGACGGCGATCACGACCGCCGCCTTGAAGAAGAACTGAGTGAGCAGAAGACCCGCGATACCGAGGATCGCCGCGATGATGGTCTCCACGATCGGGACGTCGCCCATCGCGGGGATCAGCTTCACGAGCTGCGGGAACAGAAGGAGCCCGCCGACGAAACCGCCGATGAAACCGAAGATCGCAAGTTCGATCCGGAACAGCCGGTATCCGAAGAAGCATTCGATCAGCGCGACGACGCCGATGATGATCCACCAGTAATCCTTGATATTGCCGAGCGCGTTGAACGCGGAAGTACAGGCGTCCCCGATGTAGTTGGCGCTCTTCAACTGTTCGATACCCTTGTCGATATAACCGCGGATGGTCTCGACGCCGCTCTTCGCCACCTCCGCGACGCTCGCCGCTTCACCGTCCGCAAAGCCGACCACGGTGAAGAGCAGCAGGACCGCAAGAAGGACCAGGACGAACACGGAACGCCGGTTCTGGGCTGCAAGTTTCATTGTCTTGTCTCCTCTTCCAGGGTGGGACCGACAGTCCTCGCCACCCTTATCTCGTATGATTGAATCTATTATACCACTTCCGTTTCAAAAAAGCAAACGTTTTTTATTAAATTACGGAAAAAATCTTTTCTTCGTTTCGACTTGATTTTCTTCGGTTCGGATGATATAATGATTACGTATCATTTTTGCACGGAGGGAGCAATGAAAAACCTGACGTTCCGGAAGCAGTTGACGATCTTCGTCTTCTGCGCCGTGATCCTGACCGGATGTATCCTGCTCGGGTTCCTGATCGACCGCTCGGTCGACGCGGGCAACTGGTTCGGGCGGCTGCTGTCCATCCTTGCGCCCTTCATCGCCGGCGGGATCCTCGCCTTCGTTCTGAAGCCGCTCTGCAACCTGCTCGACAAACCGATCGGTGTCTTCTTCACCAAGAAGGTGTTCCGCCGCTCGCTCGAAAGAGGGACCACCACCGAGCGCCGTGTGCTGAAGCGCGCCGACAACGTGAGCATCCTGCTCTCGGTCCTGATCTTTTTCCTGATCATCGCCGGTCTTATGCTCGCGGTCATCCCGCAGCTCTACGACAGTATCGTTCGCCTTATCAACAGTATTCCGGGATGGGTCGAATCATTCACCGACTGGCTGATCGGGCTCGTCGGAGAGGACAATCCCGAACTGGTCGATTCGCTGCGCGCCCAATCCGATAAGGTCTCGAACGGCTTGGTCAACTGGCTGACCAACGCGGTCGCGCCGACCCTCTCAGACCTGACTAGCGCGGACCTCGAAGGCATCTTCTCGAAACTTTCTCCGATCCTTTCCGAAACCTTCGGCGTCGGGAAGATGATCGTTTCCGCCCTGCTCAACGTCGTGGTCTCGATCGTGGTCGTGGTCTACACGCTCGCCAACCGCAAGAAGTTCGCGCGGCAGGGCGTTCTGATCATCAACGCGATCTTCCCCGACAAGTGGGCGAAGATCGTGCTCGACGAATGCAGTTACGCCAACCGGGTCTTCTCGGGCTTCATTTCCGGGAGGATGCTCGACTCGCTGCTCGTCGGGGTGCTGATCTTCATCGCCGCGAGCATCTTCGGCATTCCGCAGGCGATCCTGATCTCGATGCTGATGGGTATGTCTCAGATGATCCCGTTCTTCGGCCCCTACATCGGCGCCGTCCCGTCCTGCCTGATCGTTCTGATGATCGACCCGATCAAGGTGATCTATTTCCTGATCCTCGTGGTCATCATCCAGCAGCTCGACGCCAACATTTTCGACCCGCTGATCGTCGGGAACTCGATCGAAATGTCGAGTTTCTGGGTGCTGTTCTCCGTGGTCCTGTTCGGCGGTCTGTTCAGCTTCCCCGGTCTTCTGATCGGCGTCCCGACCTTCACGATCCTCTACGATATCGTCCGCAAACTGACCGACTTCCTTCTCAACAAGCGCGGAAAAGCCGAAATGGCGGAGGACTACCGCCGTCATTATCACAACCCCTCCGACGATCCGGGGCTTCTCCGTGAGAACGCGCGGAAGTTCCGCCGCGACCGCCGCCATACCAAAGAGGAACAGAAGCGCATCTCCGAACTCGTCACCGAGGCGCAGGAGAGCGGCACGACCGAGGCGGCGATCCCCGTGATGACGGTGGTCGAAGAAGAAAATACGACGCAGAAAACCGCGGAGGAAGCCGCCGCTGCCGCCGCGACCGATCCCGACGCTCCGGAGGCGTCCGGCGAGCCGGCGGAGGAAAACCCCTCCCCCGAAACCCCCGTCGAGGAGACCCCCGTCTCTTCCGCCGAAGTGAAAGAGAAGGAAGAAGCCTCCCCGACCGAAACCGAATGACAGAGAATCCGACCCTGCCCCGCTCCCGGACGATACGGAGGAGGGGCGGGGTCGTATCTGCGAGAATAAAGAGACCGAAC
>JAEEGK010026648.1_pt1 | contig 11745 bp, 14 predicted proteins | sample 8958771 | NCBI WGS metagenome assembly JAEEGK01 (sample SAMN16246547, study PRJNA631951) | gut metagenome | biome: gut microbiome; feature: rumen; material: SC-attached | host: Bos | place: Iran: Karaj | collected 2018-10 | reverse complement strand
AAGACTGTTGATTCTCCCACGCATCTATATATTATCACATAACAAAAAATGATGATAAAACCGCAGAAAAAATGATGCATTCACAGCCCAAAAACAATAAAATATAACAGGATTTATGAAAGGAGTATTTATATGGATATTACAATGACAGATATTGAGGCGATAAACGAAAGACATTCCGTAAGAAACTATAAGGAAGACAGGATCGAGTCCGAAAAGGTTGCTCTTTTAAAGGAAAAGATCGAGGAGCTGAATAAAGAAGGAGATCTTCATCTTCAGTTTCTTGAGGATGCGGGAAATACTTACAACAGACTGATGAACAGGGTATCGGGACTGGGCAGCGCACCCAGCGTGATAGCGTGCGTCGGAAAGGACAGCGCAAACCTTGATGAGAAGGTAGGCTATTACGGTGAGAAGCTCGTTCTTTTTGCTCAGAAGCTCGGACTCAACACCTGCTGGACCGGAACCTTCAACAGGAAGAATACAGATGCCGATGTTTCCGAAGGCGAGAGAATGGTCATCTGCATTGCGATAGGCTACGGCAGGGATCAGGGCACTCCTCACAGATCCAAGGATATTTCCAAGGTAAGCGAAGCATCCGGTGAAAGACCCGAGTGGTTTGAAAAAGGAGTTGAGGCTGCGCTTCTTGCGCCCACTGCGATCAATCAGCAGAAGTTCTTCATAATACTTAAAGCAGATGGTTCTGTGGAGTTCGTTGACAGGGGAGGAATCCTCAGCCGTGTCGACCTCGGCATCGTCAAATGTCATTTCGAGATCGGCTCCGGAAGATCAATATTCCCTTCTTAATTGTGCGGGAACTCGACCATAGGGTTTTCCCACTCCCAGGATTTTTCAAATCCGTAGTCCATGAGTGAGATGCGTTTTCTTTTTATAAGATTGCTTATCTGCACAAGGTCTTCGCGTGACCTTCCGATGCAGGAAAAGTATCTGTATGTGACCTTGTCATCCGTGATCGTTTTAAATGTATAAACGTAAAAATTCCTTGCTGCATCGTAGTATGCGCTGTAGCCTGCGATGCCTGCCATCGGGGGATCGACCTCGATATCGTACCTTCCGTTTGACGAATAAAACTCGTCCAGTTTTTTCTTGAGAGTCTTTCTGTCTTTCAGCTCACAGGTGCTTCCGTTCATCGTCATTTTGATCTTGTATTTTTTCCTTTTATCGACCCTCTTCTGCCAGCGCCAGTAACGCGAAGTTATGTTGTATGGTATACGTATGAGCAGGCCGGGAATGAAGAAGACGAGACCTACCATGAAGAAGGCGGCGAAGGATTCGAACGGATTTTTTTTGGCCGCGAAAGCGAAAAAAATACCTATGAGCATCATGCCGGTGCCAACAAAAAGCAACCGATCCGCACCGCTCTGATAGCCGTCGAACTTGATGTCCGGGAGGAGTACCGTCATTCTGAGTTCCCTGTACGGATACGGGTTATGCCTGATGTAGATGCAGTTTACATAGAGGCCTTCATTACCCGGATCCTTGTCCCAGTTCGTGGTTATCCTGTAGGCCATATCGTCAGGTGAAGTGGTTAAAAGCTGTGATTCCCATCCGCTGCAGCTGTCTTTGAAGTATATCTTTCCGTCATATATGATCGCACCGATGTAGGCGATGCCCTTGGGAATTCCCGACGGATAGAAGTTTCCGAAGAAGAACTCATCCTCGGGACCGAGTACGCCGAAGAGCTCCAGCACTTTTTCCTTTTCGGGAACCTGCGGAAGAGAAACCTTTATCAAGGCTGCGGATTTTTCCGTAACCTCGAAACCGAGCTCTTTTATTTTGGCAATCATCGACGCGTCCATAATCCCATTATTCCATTCAATGACAAAAAATGAAAGATAAAATAACAGAAAAGTGGGTGCAATATGGCCTTCGAGTCCGTAAAATGTAATTAATCTGAAGTTTTGTCTTTATGAAAGGAGCAGCTGATGTTTGATTTTAAATATTTCACCCCTACCAAGGTTATCTTCGGCAAGAACACCGAGAGTCAGGTTGCCGATCTCGTAAAGGAATTCGGCGGAAAGAAGGTTCTGATCCATTACGGCGGCGGAAGCGTTGTAAGATCCGGACTTCTTCAGAGGGTTACCGATACTCTTGATGCGGCAGGTATCTCATATGTCACTCTCGGCGGCGCTGTTCCCAATCCCCATCTCGGACTTGTTTACGAAGGCATTGAGCTCTGCAAAAAGGAAGGAGTTGATTTCCTTCTTGCGGTAGGCGGAGGAAGTGCGATAGATTCTGCCAAGGCCATCGGATACGGTCTTGCAAACGACGGTGATGTATGGGATTTCTACGATTACAAGAGAACCGCCGAAGGATGTCTTCCTCTCGGCGTAATCCTTACCATCGCAGCTACCGGAAGTGAGATGAGTGATTCATCCGTCATCACCAAGGAAGAGGGCCTTGTAAAGCGCGGATACAGCAGTGATTTCGGACGTCCCAAGTTCGCCATCATGAATCCCGAGCTCACCATGACTCTTCCCGATTACCAGACCGCATGCGGATGCACAGATATCATGATGCATACGATGGAAAGATATTTTACAAACGGCGGAAATATGGAGATCACCGACGCGCTTGCGGAGGGACTCTTACGTACCGTTAAAAAGAATGCGGTCATCCTTCGTGACGATCCGAAGAATTATGACGCACGTGCCGAGGTTATGTGGGCTGGAAGCCTTGCACACAACGGACTTACCGGATGTGGAAATGACGGCGGTGACTGGATGACACACAAGCTTGAGCATGAGCTCGGCGGATTATATGATGTTGCACACGGTGCGGGACTTGCTGCGATCTGGGGAAGCTGGGCAAGATATGTCTACAAGGATTGCCTGCACAGATTCAAGAAGTTTGCACTGAATGTTATGGATGTTGCCGATCAGGGATCGGATGAAGAGATCGCACTTGCCGGAATCGAGGCAATGGAGGATTTCTACAGAAGCATCAACATGCCTACCAATCTCCGCGAGCTCGGAGTAAAGGCAACCGATGAAGATCTTGTCACAATGGCTCACAAGTGCGCAGTCGGTGTCGGAGGAGAGATGGGATCCGCAAAGGTCCTTAACGAAGAGGCAATGCTTGCTATCTTCAGAGCCGCTATGTAAATTGTGACTAAAAGTTAAAAGAAACACAGGTCAGCCCTGTGTTTCTTTTTATTTGTTATGAAAGAAATCGGGACAAAAGCGGTATATAAATGGTAAAATATCTTATATGGAAATTCTGATATGAGAGAGGGAATCATATGCTTACTGGATCTATTGATGATCTGAATATCGTTTCACTGATCGTGCGAATGGCGCTTGCCACGCTTCTCGGAGGCCTGATAGGACTTGAAAGAGGAGCGAGAGGCCAGTCCGCGGGCATCAGGACATTTGCGCTTGTATGTGTGGGCGCGGCATCCTGTGCCATCGTGAATCTGTATCTTTTCTATATGACGGGATCGGCTGATACGGCACGTATTCCTTCAACGGTCATCACCGGTGTGGGCTTCCTCGGTGTCGGAACGATAGTGGTCACCGGACGCACCTGGGTAAGGGGACTTACCACAGCGGCAACGCTATGGGCGACGGCGATACTGGGACTGATGATCGGATCCGGATTTATCGTCGGAAGCATCATCTGCTTTGTGACGATAGTAATCATCGTTGTTTTCCTCAGCAAGATTTCTATCTTCCAGGAAAACATCGCAAGCAGATTTACTCTTTATCTTGAGCTGGACAGGGAAACCGGAGTTGATGACTTCCTCACATATATGCACGATCACGGGTATTCGGTATCTGTATTGGAGAAGCAGGAGAATGCATCAATCCATTCAACAGACATCGGACTCCATGTAACCTGCAATGTTTATAAGCACATATCGCATGCCAAACTGATCAATGATATCTTCACACTTGAATCGGTACACTTTGTGGAAGAGATAAAGTGAACAGAGCGGATCCTCCGTTCTCTTATCACTACATCAGGAAATGAAATGACCGCCGGAGATTCCGACGGTCATTTTTCTTTGGAGAGTTTTTCTATTATGCAGAATAGGTTCCGTACACATATCCGTATTCGATAACGTTGCCGTAGATCGTCGGATCGTTGGTTCCGTCCTTTACGTTCAGGAATCCTGCCCACAGATTATCCGCGCCGAACCATGTTTCATTAAACTTTGGATATTCACCGTTGTATCTGATATCGGGCTTTCCCTCAAGTGCATACACATAGATATAATAGTAGTGGTCGCCTGATCCCTTGGGAGGATACGGACCTACGTATTGTCGGGGATTCGCACCCTCTTCAAGCTCGTTATCGGTGACCTCCGCATACCAGTGCACCCAGTTACCTGCGGTCTCGTCGACCATATAGATGACATAGTACTCTGCACCTTCCACTTTATCGAAAGTAAGCTGCGGTGAGAGATTCTGCCCGGCATCGGTATTGGAGATCCTGTCAGACCATCTGTCGCCTTCAAGACTTTCCGATGTGACATTCAGTGTTGCCTTCATCCTGAAATCATCAATGGTCTTGTCGTAGGTTCCGTATCTCGACTTATATACATAGCTTGTCATCGTGTTTGCGGTTGCAACCGACATGAGAGCAAAGCAGCCGAGAATGAAAAGAAGGAGTATCGAACCTCTCGCAGCACGTCCTCTCTTATGCCATACGATCGCAAGTATCAGGAATATCAGGTGGAAGAGCATAAGTATTACAAAGAGAGCTAAGGCATCCTCCGTTTCTCCGACTTTCATCCACTTGATGATGTATTTCAGATCGGCGAAGAGACAGAGAGCATACGCTGCTCCGTAGAGCCATTTCATTATTTTTCCGTAAATAAGATCATCCAGTTTTCTCATATTCAATCCTCATCCGCAGTATATTCCATGATGTCTCCGGGCTGGCAGTCCAGCACCTTGCAGATGGAATTGAGTGTTTCGAACCTGATACCCTTCATCTTGCCGGTCTTAAGGTTCGACATGTTTACATTCGTAAGTCCTACTTTGTCGGCAAGTTCATTGAGTGACATTTTTCTGTCCGCCATAACGCGGTCGAGTCTTATGATTATCGCCATGGCTGCCTCCTTAGATAAAGCTGTTAACGTCTTCCTGAAGATCGAGGCCTTTTTGGAAGATGAATGCGATCAGGGCGATGACTGCGGATATCGCGAACATGTACCATGAGGTGATATCAAAGGTTGAGCTGTAGTAATCGAACCTGATAAATGACATCACCATTCTTACCATACCGGGAAGCACTGCGAGAAGGAGCTGCAGGAGAGAGATGAGCTTTACACGGTTTATGTTTTCTTTTGTAAAAGGTGTTGAGTCGACCGAATTCTTCGCGATGAGGATCACAACAAGGAGCATCGCACAGAGTATCACCGTGTAGGTCAGTTTCGATGCATCGTCAATGAGAGTGCAGTACTTGTAATCGGTGTTGCCGTTATCATCGGTGAGGCTGTACCTGTTGTAGTCGATGCTGCAATATTCCTCGCCCGCAACATAGAGCCTGTAGATCTTACCCTGTGTTGCAAAGGTCTCATCATTTTCTAATCTGACCTCATATGCGCTGCTGTCGGTCGTCGCATCGATGATCAGACTGTAAAGCGAAAAGAAAACCATTATCGCAAGCATGAAAGCAAAAGCGTTTGCGATGTTTAATGTCCTTCTTCTTTTCTTATCTGCCATATTCTTTTCCGCTATTTTATTCTCGCTCATAAAAACCTCCGAATCATTTAAAGCGTTACTTTAAAAATTTAAGTTCTGAGTTGATATTAACACGCTCTTTTAAAGCGTGTCAAGAAAAATTTAAAGTTTTACTTTAAATCGTTTTCGGAAATCATTTTGCACAAATGCTTTTAACATTCAGAATCACTGGTTTTTGGTTTAGTGAAGCGTTTGTTGCGGCTGCTTCTGCAGTTGATTTTCAGTAGTTTTAACACTTGTTTTTGGAGAAATAAAAAGATTATAGTTCTGAAATCTAATCGGTTATTTTGAAGCCATTGACACCATATATGGTGTCATATATTATTTGAATGGAGGTAATAAATGTCTCAGTTTGACAAGTTGCTTCTGCGGATTTATATGCTCGATAAGAATCTGCGTTTTGATGACTTGAAGAAAGTTCTTGAACATTATGGCTATGTTATGAAAGGTTCTTCTTCCGGCGGTAGTCATAAAACATTTCGAAAATCCGGGAGTCCACCCATCACAATACCTCGGCATGATCCTATTAAGGCTGTATATGTTGAGATGGTAAAAGAGATTGTGGAGCGTGAGGAGGAAAACAATGAAGAAAAAGAAAAATGTTGAATACTATATGTCACTTCCATATCGTATGGAAATATATCCTGATGTGGTGGAAGGCGGATATACTGCGGCATATCCGGATCTTCCCGGATGTTTGACATGTGCTGAAACAATTGAAGATCTTATTAAGAATGCAAATAATGCAAAAAGAGAATGGATTACTGCTTCGCTCGAAGAAGGATACGAGATAGCTGAACCTGAACCTGTAACAGACCTGTCGGAGTATTCAGGACAGTTTAAGATCAGAATGCCCAGGACTCTTCACAGATCACTGGTGCTTAATGCAAAAAAAGAAGGTATAAGCATGAATCAATATTGCATATACCTCCTTTCCAAAAACAATCCGACTACTTATTCATATTGAAATAAAAATGCCTCTCTCGTCTGCATACGAGAGAGGCGTGGCTCGTAAGAGCTAAATCTCAACCTCGGAGGCATCCACTAATGAGTGGATCCATCCTTTATTATCTTATCATATTTCACCGCAACATAAAATGCCGCGAAGATCATGAGAGGGTAGTAGAGGTATCCCAGGATATCGATAATGGTGAGGGCAAGACTGTCTTCCGGAAATCCGAAGAAGAAATTATCGATCCTGATAATGGTATCCCATATCGCATGAATGGCCATGAGGAGCGGAAGATTCTTCGAGAGAAGGAACACCGCTGCCATTAAGAATCCCCAGATCGCGCAGCTTGCAACCTGAACAAGCGTATCGGCTATGCTCTGTCCGAAAAAGAAATTCAGGCCGTGGCTCAGTCCGAAAAGTGCACCTGAGATAAGGACAGTCTTTACCCTGCCTTTGCCGGTGTTACACATATACCTGACCATTCCTGCCAGACATAAGACTCTTACGGATTCCTCAAACCAGCCGGTGAGAATCTGCTGCATGGTATTAAGGGGCCAGAGCCAGAGCAAACGGAAGGTGCATACGTTTGCAAAGAAAAGTTTTATGAGCTCAAGAAGAAGGAAGTATGCGAACGGCATCACATAGAGCCAGGTCTCTTTCGGGATCTTATTTGTAAAATGCTCCTTCAAAGAGAATGCACACATTTCTCTTTTGTAACAGAATACGATGAGGTAAAGCGCGGCTGCACCGAACACAAATCTGAGTATTCCGTCCACTACATATAATCTTACCTTTTCGTCAAATACTCCGAGAAACTGAAAGATTATCTCAGTCAAAAGAAAGAGTAAGTTGATCACTACGCCGAAGACTATAGGCATTACAATCTGTTTTTTCATTTTTCCCTCGCTTAATTCATATATCCGCAGGACGACCTTGAAGGAGCTTCTTCACCCGATTCGTAGTGCGCCCTGAATTCCATATTGATGTCGCGAATCTCGCGTTTTCCGTCGATGTAATCCTGATACATTTCCGCAAGACCCGCCATGCATCCGTCGCATGAACCGTTTACGTTTCCGATCGATTCAGCAACTATCTGCTCACGTTCTTCTCTTGTTGTTTCGCTTATAAGTATTCCCATATCTTTTACACCTTACAGGTTGTTTTCTCCCCACTTCTTAAGATCGAGAAGTATCGGAATAAGTGTCTTTGTTTTCTTGGAAAGAGAGTACTCAACACGTACCGGCATCTCATCATACTGCTTGCGGATGACGAGTCCGTCTGCTTCGAGTTCTTTTAATGACTGTGCGAGCATGGTATTTGTGATCCCGAAGACCGCACGCTTAAGATCGCCGTATCTTACCACCTCGTCACGGTCTATGACGCAGAGTATCATGATCTTCCATTTGCCGCCGACTATATCTATTACCTTCTTGAGGCCGCAGCCTTTTCCGCCGACGCCGTCACATAAGGGTTCCTTTTTACCCATAATTTTTCCCCCACTATAGTCAGTTTTTTCTTACCAGGTTAATTTATTTTGCGTACTTGATAAGTTTTCTATACCACATATAATAAACTTAGCAAGTGACAAAATCAAGTAAAAAGCATTTCAAAACAGAAAGGACGCGAAAGCGTAAACGGTGAAAATATGGAATACAGATTCACAAAAGAGAATTTTAACGACGAAGTAATAAAGAGCGATGTTCCCGTGCTGGTTGATTTCTATGCCGACTGGTGCGGCCCCTGCAAGATGATGATGCCCGTAGTCGAGGAACTTGCAAATGCTTATGAAGGCAGAGCCAAGGTCGGCAAGGTGAATGTCGATGAGCAGGGAGAACTTGCCGAGGAGTTCGGCGTAATGAGCATCCCCGCATTTGTGATCATCAAGAACGGTAAGGTCGTTGATCAGGCACTCGGTGCAATGGCCGGGGCTAAGCTCGAAGCAATGCTCACCGGAGCAATGTGATAAATCCTCTCTGAAGAAATGGCAGCCGCTTTTATGCGACTGCCATTTTAATTTTCTTATTCAAATGCGAATCTTATGTCTTCTTTTCCGGATATCATCCCGACGGGCCAGATCGATTCTCCGTCATCGGTCTCAGCGTGGATCGTGATGGAAGTGCCTGCCTCGGGAACCGTGAGACTGTAGCAGTGTATCTGTCCTTTGTCCAAAATGACTCCCTCGTTGCTTCCGAGATTGATGAAGGTTTCATCCTGCAGTGCAACGACATATACATAATCAAGGCCCTGTACTCCGTCCACGGCTTCGGGCTGATAGAAATCCCATGTATCATCCGAAGGAGGGTTGATCATGATCATCATTCTTGCACCCTGCGGAGCATAACTTATGAATTCCTTCCAGGTATCCACGCAGGCATGATGTCTGTAATCTGCAAATGCATAGATTGGATCGTTGTAACTGAAAGGTCTTTCGATAGACTCCACTACGGTATCGTTACATTTATTATCCTTCCAGTATGAGACGACCAGCTCGTTATTGTTCACTCCTTCAAAAGAAAGACCGTTTATCTCGTAGCCGTCGATCGATGCGATAGGATAGCCTTCGTAGTTGTAGATGGTATCCATATACGTATAGTAGGAATCCCATACATGATCACCGTGAATGAAGTTACAGCCCGAGAATTTCTTTTCCGGCCATGCCGTACGCATGTTGAAGACGACATAGTAATTGGCGTGGGGATTCTGATCCGTTCTCATGATCAGATAATCACCGAATATCTCATAATCAAGTATTGTTGTATTCTCGATACCGTAATCACTCAAGTAATAGGTGCAGTCGTTTATGATGAATTTTTCACCGTCGCACTCAACTTCCTGCTCAAGGGAATAAAGTTCATATACGCCGTATTCACTGCGGTCTGCCTGGACCATCCCGGTGACCTTGCCGTCGGATATCGTTACTTCATAGACGGTTAAAGGATAGTTTCTCGAGAGAGTTTCTTCCGAAAGAATACCTGTGAGATCCGCACCTGCTGAGATGGGATACCATACTGCTTCGGGATGATTTCTTTCGTCGAAATATGCGGCCATATATCTGAAGCCCGTATATTCCTTGGAGCCTTCAAATGCTACATCCTCAACTCTCTGAAGGCAGACAGAGCCTGAACTTGTCTCGTAAGCAAATGCATAGACCGTATCATCGGTTATGGAGTTGCTGATATAGTTAACATCATTATCCCTGGTAAAAACCCAGTTCATCGGATAGTCATAATCATCTGACTTTGGGCTTCTGAACACTTCATAACCGATGTTCGAACCACCGTTTCCGAGTTCTTCAAAATACATGTAATCCTTGCCGGCGCTCTGGGCGAGTCTGAAATTACCGGATGATGAATCTTCGTCGATCCAGCAATCGAATGCTGCTTCGAGTCCGGAGAGGGTGATGATGTAAGCGCTTATGCCTTCAAGCTTTTTGCCGAAAGGTTCCTGGAATACGATACTTCCTTCAACGGTCACATCGGTTTCAAGATATGTGAACTCTACCGCTCCGTCCCTGTCGATAGTGAGCTTGCCGTAAACTTCACCTGTTGCACGGTCGGTCAGATCCCACGTGCCCTTTACGAACTTGAGGACCGACTTGCTCGAAGAAAAATCGATCTCTTCGGGAGTGTACATGGGAGGCTCTTCAGTGGGCTCGTTATTGTCCCTGTCGTCCTCCTTGTCATCATCTTCTTCAATATCGGTATCGTCATCCGCAGTCTGGACATTCTGTGATGTGCAGGCACTGAGTGCAAGTGAAAAGACGACACCGAGGATCATCAGTTTCTTTAACAGTTTATTTTTCATAACTTTTTCTCCCTGCATAACAAAAAACAACATATTCATTATACAGTAAATATGGGGACAGTTACTTAAATTAATGAAATCTTAAATTAAATAGATACTGCGGGATGTGTACAGTCTGCTACAGCTTCAGTATCATCGTTGCTATCCTGAAGTATGCAAGAAGCGAGAGAGCATCGACTATGGTGGTGATGAAGGGGCTTGCCATTACCGCGGGGTCGAAGCCGAGACGCTTTGCTCCGACGGGAAGCATACATCCGATGAGCATTGCCATAAGCACCGCTGCTATAAGGGTGAGGCAGATGGTGATGGCAACGGGAAGCTCAAGACGGTCGAACAAAAGGAGTTTTACAAGATTTGCAGCAGCAAGTGTCAGGCCGCAGAAGACTGCGACACGTATTTCTTTCCATATGACACCGGGTACATCACTGTACTCGATCTCTCCGAGTGAAAGTCCGCGGATGACGGTAACGGATGCCTGTCCGCCCGCATTACCGCCTGTATCCATCAGCATGGGAATGTAAGCGACGAGGATTGCGCATACGCTGAGTGCATCCTCGAAGGATTTGATGATCGCTCCGGTAAATGTGGCACTTACCATGAGAAGGAGCAGCCAGGGGATCCTCTTTTTATATGTCTCAAAGACGCCTGTCTTCATGTAGGCTTTGTCGGAGGGCACGATAGCTGCCATCTTTTCCATGTCCTCGGTAGCCTCTTCTTCCATGATGTCCACGATATCGTCGACGGTGATGATTCCGACAAGACGGTTTTCGTTATCCACGACGGGCATTGTGGTAAAGTCGTATTTCTTGAACTGTCTCGCAACTTCCTCCTGGTCCATCAGCGTGTTGAGTGCGATGACGTTTTCATGCATGATATCGCCGATGACCTCGTTATCCTTGGATAAAAGGAGATAACGGAGAGCAACTGTTCCGAGCAGGTGGCGTCCGCTGTCGAGTACGTAGCAGACATTGATGGTCTCGGAATCAACGCCCACTTTGCGGATGCGTTCGATCGCTTCCTTTACGGTGGAGCTTTCCTTCAGGTCGACATACTCCACTGTCATTATGCTTCCCGCACTGTCCTCGGGATAGCGCAGAAGGTGGTTGATCTCACGGCGTGTGTCGGCATTCGCATTTGCAAGGATACGCTTTACGATATTGGCGGGCATTTCCTCCATAAGGTCCGCAGCATCATCGGCCATCAGGTTATCGATAATGCCCGCAGCTTCCTTATCGGACATCGACTTGATTATCCTCTGCTGGATATCCGAATCAAGGT
>JAEEGK010026646.1_pt1 | contig 11746 bp, 5 predicted proteins | sample 8958771 | NCBI WGS metagenome assembly JAEEGK01 (sample SAMN16246547, study PRJNA631951) | gut metagenome | biome: gut microbiome; feature: rumen; material: SC-attached | host: Bos | place: Iran: Karaj | collected 2018-10 | reverse complement strand
AGGAATATCTTTTAAATATTTCATTCTTCCAGTTCCTTGTCCTCTTCTTCCTCTAACTTTACAATTAACTCCATCATAATGTCTCATTTTCTTTCTTGGAAAACCACATGAGGCACAAATTTTATTTTGTCTATGATATGTTCTTCTTCCACATCTTCTACAAAATGTATGTGTTTTTACATGTCTTGGACCTTGGGATGTTGTTCCTTTTGTCATTTTTAATTTTTAGATATAATGAATTTAAATATTTTTTTTTAATTAAATATAATTTAATTTTTTTATTTTTTTTTTTAATTTTTTTTATAATTTTTTTTTTTCTTTATTTGTTTTTTATTAAGTTTTTTTGTGAGAAGTTATGAAATATATAATTAAAAATATTTAATTTTAATATAAAAATGGTAGATAATGAAACTGAAGAAGAAATATATAATGTAATAAGTGAAGCATTATTACAATTATGTGAACAAAAACCAAATGCTCCAGTTGATTTTTTAAGTAGAAAAATGTTAGAATTAATAGGAGATAATCCAGAATTATTTGAAAGGAAAAAAACAGATTTAATAGAAGAGAATAAAAAAGGAGAAAAAGAAGTAATAGTATCAGCAGAAAAATTAGCTATTGATAATTTATATAAAAATTTCGATGATTTATATAGAATTATTGATAAAATATCATATAATACATTTACAGTAGAAAATATAAAAGGTGAACCTTTATTAAAATGTGCAAGAATAATTGATAAAACTCAAGTTTCTGTATTTTTAAGTGAGAGAAAGATTAAAATGTTAATTGAATTAGATCATCCTAATGTTATTAAAAATTATGATATAATTGAAGATGAGAATAATTATTATATTATACATGATTATTGTCCTGGAAAAGATATTCTTACATTTTTATATAATCATAAAGATGAAGTTAATGAAAATATAATAAGAACAATAATACAACAATGTTTAAATGGTTTATCATATTTACATTCAAAAGGAATTGTACATAAAAATTTAAGTCCTACTAAAATTTTAGTTTTTAAAGAAAGTTTAAATGAAAATGAACTTCAAATAAAAATATCAGATTTTTTAACAAATGCAGAATTTTTTTCAAAAGATAAATTCACATATCAATCATTTAATAATAGAATAGAAAATACATTATATCTTGCACCAGAATGTTTTGATCAAAAATATAATAATAAAGTTGATATTTGGAGTTTTGGAATAATATGTTATTTACTTTTTACAGGAACTGTACCATTTAAAGGAAAAGATCATGAATTATTATTTCAAATATCACATAGAAAAATAACTTATCCAGAAAAATTAAATGATGTTAAAAAAAGTTTTTTACAAAGAATGCTTTGTTTAAATCCTAATGATAGAAGTGAAGCAATTGCTTTATTAAAAGATGATTATTTCGAAGTTAATGAAGAAGAATTAGAAAAAGGACTTGCTTTATTATTAGGAGGAGATAAGAAAAAAGATTATCAAAATGTATCAGTAATGAATGAAATTGCTAAATTTTCAATTGGATCTAATTTAAGAAGAAGTATATTATCATATATTTCATCTAAGAAATTATATTCAGAAAATAATCAAAAAATAGTACAATTATTTAATACTTTAGATGTTAATCATGATGGTGCAATTGAAGTTGATGAATTATTTAAAGCTTATAGAAAATATTTTCCAGGTACTCCAAAACAACAATGGAAATCAATTGAGAAATTTATTGAAAGTGTTGATATAAATAAAAATGGAAAAATTGAATATTCTGAATTTTTAACTGCTATGACATTACAAAATCAAGAATATTCAGAAAAAACTTTAAGAGAAATTTTTGATTATTATGATTATACTAAAAATGGTTATATTGATGCTAGGGATCTTAAAGAATTATTTGAACATACTGATATTACTGATAAAGAAATTCATGATATGTTAGATGAAGTTGATAAAAATGAAGATAGAAAAATTTCTTTTGAAGAATTTTGCCATTTATTAGGTAATCCTGTTGGACAAAATGATGAAGAAAAGAAAAATAATAATAATGAAAGTGGAGGAACTTTTTTTGAAAATTTAGCTAAGGGAATACAAGATAGTCAAGGAAATAATAATGAAAATGAAAATAATAATAATGAAAATAATGAAAATAATGAAAATGAACATAATGATAATGAAAATAATATTAATAATGAAAATGAAGGAAATGATAATGAAAATAATGATAATAATGAAAATGAAGGAAATGATGAGTAAAAAGATGAGGAATAAATAATAAAATATGTTAAAAAAAAGAAAAGATTTTTTAAAATTTTTTGAATTTAATTTTTAAGAAAAAAAAGTTTTACTTTTTTTTAAATTTTTATTATTTATTATTTATATTTCAATTTATTTTTTTATAATATAAAACCTACAAAAAATAAAAAATAAAAAAATAACAAAAAAATAAAATATTTCAAATTTTAAAAAATATGTTGTTCTAACTTAAGTATATCTTTATACAAAGCATCATCTTCAATAAGATATTTAACAGGTAAAATCCCAATAAAATTCAAAAAAGAATTAAAAACATATTTAGAAGAATAAACAAAATACAAAAGAATAAAAAACAAAACAATAGCACCAATAATATAACCATATAAAATTCCACTAAAAATTTTTTTAGTATTATTTAATTTCATAATTCTAAAATCATGAAAAATATCAACTGTTTTCATATAACTTTTAAATAAATAATATTCAACAAATAATTCATATTGACTAAAAGAAGAAGAAGTATCAATAATATCTTCAAAAAATTTAGTACCATCTTTTAATGAATTTAACTCATCAATAACAGTATTAATAACAACACTCATTTGAGTAATTGATTGTTCCATTCCTTTAACTAAAATACTAGACCAAAATAAAGAACAAGATGAATAATCATCTGACTTTTCATCAAATAAAACTAAACAAGCATCAGAATTATATAAATTATTTAATTCTGTTGTTGATTTACTTGCACCATTTAAATCATTTACTAAAGGCATTAATAAATTACCTAATTTTGGTGTAGTAATATCTGAATTTGAAGGAATAGTTAAAGTATAATTTGGAATATTTTGTACACATTCTACATTTGTACAATTATAATTTCCTATTACATAATATGAATCTGGATTTGAATTTAAATATTCTATTGCTATATTTTTTTCATTTAATAATTCTTCAAATGGTTCTAATTTTGTTTTTAATAATAAAAATATATCAAATGATGTTTTATAAATTCCTTCTATTGAATTTGTTGTTGTATCAAATGATAAATATGCATTTTTTTCTTTTGCTTCTATTAACATTACTACTAAATAATATGTTATTGATATTATTAATATTCCCATTACTTTTAATGTAAAAAGTAAATTCCATATAAAAAAAAATTTTGCCATTGTTTTCTTTTTTTTATTCCTTTGTTGTTGAATTTTATTTGCTTTACTTCCTCCTTTTTTTCTTAATTTTTTCCTATCTCTTCCATCATCTTTTTCATCTTTTTTTTTTTTAGAATTTTTATCTTTTTCATCATCTTCTTCTTTCTTTGAACCTTTTTTACTTCCCATTTCATTCATATCCATTTCACCATTTACTTTCTCTTCATCTTCACCAGAATCATTTCTTAATTTTTTTTTTAAATCTTCTAATCTTTTTAAATAAGCATCAAAATTATTTGAACGAAATTTAATTAATTTATCTAAAAAGAATTTTTCCATATCATTTAATCTAAAAATTAATAAACCAAAACAAATAGTTAATATAACAAAAATAACACAAATACAAATTAATGATGCTGGAACTAAAGTAAAATTTTTTTTAACTTTTGTTCTTTTTTCTGAATCATCAAATCCAGAAACATTATAATCATTTACATAATTAATACTTTGAATAAGTAAATTTTGTGAATTAACATCATAAATATTATAATCAGTTTCATAATAAGTATTTAAATTAGCATTTAATTTTAATCCATTTGAAATAAGTAAATTTAATAAATTATCAATATCAATTGTTAAAGTATCTTCAGTTGTTAAATTATATAATTTTAAACTAATTTTTTTACTTAATCCAATAATATTTTTAAAATCATCATAAAAATAACTTCCATTTTCTTTTTGTACTTTAATATCAGTAATACAAGTTGATAATAAATTAGAATAAAATTTAGTACAAGTAAAACTACTTGTTGGAGGACAATTACTTTCATTTTGAAATTTATCTTTAACCCATTTTAAATTTAAAGTTGATAAATAAACACAACTAACAGAAATTTTAGAATGATTAAAATAAATATTTTCAGTTAAATATTCACCTAAATTAGAAAAATTTTTTCTTAAACGATAATTATTTAAACAAATAAAACCAATTGTAGTAACACCAAAAATAAAACATAAATATTTCATAATACGAATTGAAGTAACTTCTTTTTTTTCTAAAATACCATTTTTTAATTTATTAAATCCAGCAGAATCAATAGAACTTTTAGTTAAAATTGAAGAAGGCGCTGAAGAAGGTTTTGAAAATTCATTTTGTGGAATAGATTTTTTTTCTTCTGATTTCTCATCATCTTTTTTTTCATTTTCATCATTTTTTTTCCCTTCTTCAACTTTTTCTTCACTTAAATTACCAACTTTTAATTTAATTTGTTTACCACTTTCTTTAAATTCATGTACAGAACTCATTTTTAATTCAGTTCTCTTTAATTCTTTATTATCACTTTGTGATCCAACTGCACTTGGAAAAGATTTAGAATTTTCATTTAAAGCAATTAAATCATTAGTAATATAAACTCTATGATAAGAATATTTTCCATCTAAAAATGTTTTAGTTATTATTTTATAAAAGACACTAAAAGGTTTTTGATATTTTGAACTAATATCTTTTATTAATTCTTCATATTCTTGAATTGTATTTTTTTGTTCATCATCAATTTGTAATTTACCACATTGTTTTATTTTATCTAATACTGCTTCTACTTTATTATCTAATTCTTTCCAAGCCGAAACTGGATATAAATTACCTTTTAATTCAATTTCACTTTTTGGTATATAAAATTTTTGATCTTTACATTCCATTTGTAATAATATTTCAGGGAGAACTAATGCAATGTGATGATTATATAATCCTTGTGTTAATCCGTAATTATTATTCATTGTAAATGTTGATGAACTTTGCATTTCGGTAAAACCATTTATTTTAAAATCTTTATCTAATATTAATATGAAATTGTGATCTTGCATTTTTGTAATATAAGCAACGTAAATTAAACCATAACTTAAATTTGGAATACATTTAATAAATATTTTTATATTGAAAAAACCACCATTTTTACCTTTTAATAAAACATCTTTTTGAGTTTTAAATAAATAATTTACATTTGTAAATTTTATTGCATCTTCTATTAAATCTTTATGAAATGTTTGTATTACATTTGGTAATAAATCATCAATACTCATATTTAATATTTCTTTTCCACTAAATAAAAATAAAATTGGAAAATTTGGTGTTGTATATAATATTTTTCCATTTGTTTGATAACCATCAATTAAAATTATTGATGATAAATCATGAATAAACATTGAATGATAAATATTATTTCTTTCTGAAAGTTTATTTGTTTTTAATGTTGAATATTTTTTTGCTTCTGTTCTTGCTAAAATATCATCTTGTAATATTGTTTGTAAATATAACATATAATCTTTTTCACTTTCATCACTAAATGGATTTAATTCTACTATTTTTTCCCATAATTTTAATATTTCTTTTCTTAATCTTAATATATCTTCTCCTATTTTTAAAAAATTTTCTGTTGTCTTTGGTGTACTTACATTATTTTTTAATATATCAAAATAATCAATTTGATTACACGCAGCATCATAAATTTTAATTTTAAATAATTCCATATATATATTATATAATATTACACTTCCTATTTGAACATGTTTTATTGATTCTTTATTATTACTTTTTGATAATTTATTTACTAAATATTCTTTTATTTCTTCCATTAAAATATATTTGAAATATAAATGTTTGTGACTTGTTACTTTCATTTTTGAACAAAGTGATATTGCAAAAGTTGGATTTTTTACTCTATTCATTAGGAAATAACACATATTTAATACTAAATCATTTTTTAATAAACTTTTTTCTAAATGATGATCATATACAATATAAATTATAGATAAAATTGGTAATGCATTACTTGAATTAAATTTTTTTTTTAAATGTTCATTTGAATTTAATTTATTATATTTCTCATTTAATTCAGGTGAATTTTTAACATATTCTTCAAATTTTTTAATAATTCCTATTAAAAGTGTTTTTGATTTAACACTTCTTTGATTCATTAAATTAAATAAAGTAATATTAAATAATTCAATTTCTTTTAAAGTTTTTGCTTCAAAAATATTAAAATCAGTTAATAAATATTCTTGTCTGTATTCTTCTAGTAAAATTAAACTAAAACCAATAACAATCCATCCAAGAATATGAAAAATAGTAGTATCATTTATATTTAATAAAGTTCTCATTACAATAACAAAATTATACCAACAAACAAATACCCAACCAAATTGAGTAATTATATTTATTCTTGAATCATAATATAATACAGTTTTATAAACATAAATTGAAAAAAAAAGAGAATTAAAAAATATATAAACTTGTAAAATTACTTTATATTCTTTTTTATCAGAAAAATGAAATTGAATAAAATAAGCAAGAACAAACATTAATATTTTAGATATATTCATATAAATTTCATAATTACAATTAATTCTACTTCCTACTTTATTTTCATTTATTGCACCAATTTCATTATAATAAATAGATAAACCAATTGATAAAACTAAAAAGAAAATTAAATTAATTACTGAAGCAACTGTAATAAGTAAATGATCAAAATTTTTAAAACATTCAACATTTAAAAAAATATGTTTATTATGTTTACAATTTGTAGAAAATAAAGAAATTTGTACAATTGGTCCAATTAAATATTGCATTAAAATTTCTGCTATTAAATTTAGAAAGAAAACAGGGAATTTTATATAGAATCTTCCAATTTTAATTGATATTATAAAATATATAAAACAAGATAAAGTTATTATTGTTAAACATGAATTTAATATAATAGCAATTTTATAACTTCCTTTACTATTAATTATTTCTTGAATGAATATAACATTTGAAATGTAATTTAAAATTGTTATTGTATGATCTTTTTTATCTTCTACATTTACTATTGTTAACATCATTAATTGAAGAAAAAAGAAAAATTTTAGAATTAAAAAGAAAAAAATTGAGAATGTTTTATATGTTAATATTACTCGCATTAAATTAAAAAATTTTACTAATTTTTTTTTGGAATATACATCCAAGTTTTGCATTGAGTCACCTAGATCTATCCAATTGATTATATTTGATTCTATCATTTTTTTAATTTGAAATTATTTTTCTTTAATAAATAAAATTTTTAAAAAGTATTAAAAATTATTTATTGTTTTATCTTTTTATTTAAAAAATTAGATTTTTTTGAATTTATATCATTATTTTTATTATTAATTAATATTTTTTTTATACTTAATCAATTTTAAAAAATTTCACAATATATTGAAATAATATATTTATTTAAAAAAAATAATAAGTATAAAAAAATATATATCATTTTTTAAAATATTAAATGTCACTAATTACATTTGATATATTAAATAAAATAATCAAATAATGTTTAAAATAAATTAAAAGAAGAAAAAATATATTTTTAAATTATTTTTATTTTTATGTTTTCTTATTTTTTTAGTTTAATATATTTTAATTTATATTATATTTATTATTAATTTGTTTAAATTTAAATTTAATGAATGGCTTTTCATTTAGAACTGAATTTAAAAGTCAAAAATATAATTCATGTTTTAAGTTTGAATCAGATTCAAAAATATATTTTCCAATTTCAACTCAACAAAATGAGAAATATATTGAAAATATTTTAAATAGATTAAATAATAATTTTGATCCTTTTAAAAATGAAAATAATCAAAATGTAAATAATATTGAAGAAGAGAAAAATAATTGCAAAAACTCATTTGATTATCGTTTTTATAGTAAAATTCCAAAACCAAACAAAAACAATATAATAAACTATGACAAATATTCAAATTTCGAGTCAAAAATCCCAAAATTAAAAATTGATCATTTTAAATGAAAACTCTACTTTAAAAAATAAAAAATTAAATAAAATTCTAATATAAAAAAAAAACATTATAAAAAAAAAATTTTTTCAAAAAAATGTATTTCTTATATCAAATAATTTCATTTTTCGTAATAATAAAAGCAGAAGAATTAAAATTTGTATTTCAAGTACATCGACACGGTGCCCGTTCTCCATTTAAAGGAATACATAAAGGAGTAGATTGTTATGGTGAAAAATGGATAGCAAAAAATGAATTAACAGAAGTAGGAAAAAGATCTCATTTTTTAATAGGAGTACGTAATAGAAGAAGATTTATAGAAAAATATAAATTATTAAAAAAAAAATTTGATAAAGAAGAAATAGAAATTTATACAACAGATTATAATAGAACAATTCAAAGTGTTTATGCACAATTACAAGGTTTATATCCTGAAAAAACTGGAAAAAGAATTCCAAATCATTTAATTAATACAAGTTTAATTATACCTCCCACTGAAAATTATACTAAATTTTATAAAGATATGGAATTAAAATATTTTTCTGGTAAAAAATCTAATTATTCTTTACCTAATAGAATTAATGTATTTCCTTTTCATTTTTTTCATTTACCTGATCATCATATTCAATTACAAAGTAGAGCAAATTGTCCTAATTTAAAAAAAAATAGAAGTAATGTTGAAAAAAGAGATGATATTATTTTTTTTATTAATAGATTAAGTGAAAAATATGGAGATGCTTTAATGAAATTAGAAAATACTACAAATAAAACTTTTTTATATGATTATATGACTACTTATAAATATATGGATTCTTTTATTTCTGATATTACAGATGGGAGAAATTTAAGTAAATTAAAGAAATTAATTGGAGAAGAAAATATGGAAGATTATAAAAAAATGTGTTTTGAATTTTTATTTCTTGATTGGAATGGAACTAATTATTTTAATCCTAAAATTGCTCAAGTTACTATGAGTTATACTTTTAGAAGAATTTTAAGAAAAATGAATGCTGTAATTAATAATCAAACTACTTTGAAATATATTATTTATTCTATGCATGATAATACTATTGGAGGCTTTGAAATATTTAATAATTTAGCTTTTAATACTTCAATTGAATATACTTATTTTTCTGAAAATGTTTATTTTGAATTATATTTATTAAATGGAAATTATTATGTTAGATTAATTTCTAATGATATTATAAGATTGGATATTCCTTTTAAGGAATTTGAAAAAAAAATTAAAAAATTTCTTTTAACTGATGAAGAAATTGCTGATTTTTGTGGTTGGGATAAAGGAAAGATTGAGATTTATACACAATTATGTAGATTAATTTTTTATATTATAAATACCCTTTTGTTTCTTATATTTGTAATGAATTATATTTATCATTTGAAATAAATGATAAATATAATTTTTTTGTTTATTAATTATAAGAAAAAATAATAATTATTTAAATTTAAATTTGAAATAGAAATATTTTTTTAAGTAATATACAATTGTTTAAAAATACTTTTTATCTATAAAAGAATATTATTAACTTGATTAATCTTATTACTCATATCTTTTATTAATTTATTGAATATGTATTAAAATTATTTGATTGAAGAAATGGATTATTTATATTTTTTCTTTTATATTTATAAATTTTTTTGTATGAAAAAATTAGCTCAAATTAATATTTATTTTTATGTAAATAACGTAAATAATAGATTTAATAATTTTTAAAGAATGAAAGATTTATAATCACTTATAAAAAATTTTTCAATTAAACAATTATATAATGATATTATTTAATTGTATTCTTTGAAAATGTCTTTAGAATAATAAAAGAATTAATTATAAATATTTTCTTATTATAAAAATAATCAATCTGATGATAAAATAAAAATAAAATTTTAATTTATTCTATGCTGAATTTATTAAAAATTTTTCTTAGTAAACGATAATCTTGGATTATTATAAACAATATACTTTAGCAAAATTTGAATATTTTATTGAATTTATTAAAATACATTCTTTTATTTTTTATTTAATATTGAGAATGAAACTATAAGAGTTGATGATAATTTACTAATTTTGTGATATGTTATAATTAAAACATAAATTTTATAAATAAATTTTAATTTTAAATATATTTCTAAATATATTAATAAAGAGATAGATATTTGATTTTCAGGACAAATAATTAATCAAATTAAGGATGGTGCAGAATTTATTAAAATTACTTTTTAAAGTTTTGTTAAAGTTACTAAAAAAGTTTTTGTCAACAATCTAAAAAGATAATTAAATATTGATGATAAAATATAATTTTATGAATATTTTTTTTTGATATTTAATTATTATTTAAATATTAAATAATATTATTATGATAGTCTTAATATATCTAAATAATTTTTAAATATTGTTTGAATTAGAAAAGGATTGAAGTTATTGATTAAGTTATACTAAACAAAAACAATTTTTAATTAAATATTTTTAGAAAATAGTATTTTTCATATTATTAATATTTTAAAAATAATATTAATAATATTAATATTATTAAGATTTAAAAAAATATTTTTTATTCCTTTAAAATATAAGAAACAAATAATTTAAATCTTTATAAAAATTTAAGAAATGTGTTTTTGTTGTAATTGTTGTAATAATAAATTCATTTGTCTTTTTATAAGTCTGATAATTTATTTACCATATAGTTTTGCTCTTTATTATTTTGGAGCAGTATCAAAATTTGATGAGTTCAAAATAATAGATCAATGTTATAAATCAATAAAAGATGACATAGATATATATAATTATTATAAGGAAGGTAGATATAGTTCAACTTTTGAAAAGTTATATGAACTTTATCCTTCAATAGAACCAATTTACAATTTATCAAAAAATATAATATTAATATATACATTTTTAATAACATTTATTTTCCTAATAAGAAGTTGTATGAAAATGCCAAAAGAAAATGAACCAACTTTTAAGTGTTATAAAGGATTAATATTATCAATTTATATATTATCTTTCTTTCTTTTTTTTGGTAATGTGTTTTATACTGTTTTTCTTTATCTTGTTAATTTACAATTAACTTCTATTATTTCTGATTTAAACTGTTCACTCTCTGGAGATTTAGATCTTCTTAAAAATCCAGAATCAATGCTTTTTCTATCTTTTATTGCAAATTGTCCTTTAAATATTTTTTTTTGTTTAAATGTGATTTATATAAGTAGCATTTATAAATCTTTAAAAAATGGAAATTTACCTTGTCAAAATTTTATAGATGAATATATTACTATTGATAATGAAGAATTTTTTTCTGATAAATATGATTATCTTGAAGATTATAATTTTGGAATTATTAAAAAAGTTAGAATAATTTAATAGTATTATTATTTTATTTTATTTTTTTTGCCCATTTTTTATTAATTGAAAATTTAAATTTTTTCTTGTTTCTAATCTATAATAAAGTAAAAAAAAGTATGAAAAAAAATAAAAAAAAGGAAAAAAAAAAAAAAAAAAAAGAAAAAAAAAAA
>JAEEGK010026645.1_pt1 | contig 11746 bp, 10 predicted proteins | sample 8958771 | NCBI WGS metagenome assembly JAEEGK01 (sample SAMN16246547, study PRJNA631951) | gut metagenome | biome: gut microbiome; feature: rumen; material: SC-attached | host: Bos | place: Iran: Karaj | collected 2018-10 | reverse complement strand
GCTTCTTGTCTTCTTCTGCCTTCGCCGCCTTCCTCCCGAAAAGCTCATCCGGCAGCCAGACTTCTACCTCCTGGCCTTCCTTTACCGCTATATCCTGCGAAGTCTTCTTACCGTCAACTCTTATGTCCTTACGCTTCAGGGCATGGAAGAGCTCCGATGACTTCAGCATCGGGAATGCATCCAGGCACGCCTTGACGACGTGCTTTCCACTCATGTCGGATGTAACGGTAAACTTACGCATGTGGCTTATTCTACCTGTTTTGCCCTGTCTTGCAAGTCAGAACTCATCGTCCTCGTACGGATCCGGTCTGTCTTCTTCGTATCTGTCTTCTTCGTAACCGCCTTCGGCTTCCCTGCGTTCCTGCCTGTACTTACGGATGAACTTTATGAATAACACAAGGGGTATGACGAAGCCTGCCCCTGATGCCATTAGCCAGATCAGACCGAACACGGAGACAAAAGCGTCACCTGCCGCGATCCCGCCTATCAAAGGCAGGAGTCCGACGAGGACAAAGGGCAGCATGAACACAGCTATCAGAGCCGCGACGATCGCGATGATCAGATTTTTGGTAGGACCCATTACGATCTTCGCGGCAGGATCGATCGCCTGACCTGCGGCACCGGTGCCTGTTCCTGTGTACATGGACTGCAGGGAATCGACATCGAGCGGGACTTCCTCATACTCGGTATTACGGTCCTTGATGAACTGACGGATGACAATGACAGATGCAAAGCCAATTATGAGCAGCGCTATTATCAGAGGCATTACGTTGAATACCATGCTTATCACATTGAGCGGAGATCTGAAGTTCAGCGTGCCGTCGATAGAACCGGTGATGTCTTCGAATGATTCAGCGATAGCCTTGCCGGGATCCTCTCCTTCTTCGAGACGGTCCTGAAGCCTCCTGGCAAAATGCCTGAATGTGCCTTCCGTAAGCAGCGGATCGGTCTCATCGCCCTGAACTGCCTCCCAGGCATAATCGGGAACGTCGAGCTCGCCGCTCGCGAATGCTTCCGCCTGATCCTCCGGGATCGAATACACTATCACAAAATGCTGCTCGTCAGGATAGTTATCCACATACATGCTGTATGTATAGGACTCAAGATCAGCGTATTCATTTATCCAGTCTTCGTTGTAGACGGTATAGACCACCGGGCAGATGCCCGATACTTCTTCGAACTGCTCGAGAGCCTGCTCGAGCTTCTCATCGTCTGCAAAGACATCTATCTTATCTTCAACATGAGCCGCGGGTGAGGTATACACCGGATCGAGCTTATGCGGGATCTTATCTCCCAATGCTGTGCACGTACCGAACCCTACAAAGCCCGAGAACGCCAATACCAGTATTACGGTGAATATTCCCACCTTCTGCGGCTTGCTCCTGGCATAGACATACTCATCGTCATATCCGTGCCTGTGCCTTCTGTATCTTCTTGCTCCCGGAAAGTAATGATGCGATACGTGATTGCCCGAACCTCTTCCGTGAGATCCGCCGTGCGAACCGCCTCCGTGCGAGCCGCCTCCCGAACTGTGCGGCATGTCTTATCCCTCCCCGTTACCGGCAAACACTTCCATGAATATGTCCTTGTCGGTCCTCTTGAATTCCCTGAAACCGCACTTGTCATAGAGGTGTATTGCCCTGTCATTATCTATATATACTTCAAGATATACTCTATTAAGAGACAGTTCGTCCCAGCCGTAGTCCAGCAGCCTTAATATGGACTCTTTGCCGTAGCCCGCATTCTGCTTTGCATATGTGATGACGATGCCGAGCTCAGCCTCGCCGTCCTTAATGTTCATGAATCCCGTGTTGCCGATGAACTCGCCCGTGCTCTTCTCCATCATAGAGAAGGTGTACGGCTGCATGAGCTTCTGGTTCCTGATGAACTCGAGCTCTTCTTCCATCGTATAGGGAGTCCTTCTCTCACCGATGAACCTCGCGACATGCTCGATGTCATTGACCATCTTAAGATAGTCATCTGCAAGTTCTTCGGTAAACTTAACGAAGCGTATGTTCTCTGATTCGAATACTGTAACCATGGAAATGATTATAACACTTCCGGATCCCGGGCCTGTTATTCCTCGGTATCGCGGATTATGATGCCGCCGAAATACTCAGGCCTGCCGCTGCTGTCACAAAGGACAAATCCCTTGGTCGTGAGCAACACATATGTACCGTCCTTGCGGCGCGCCCTGTAATGGATGGGCCGCAGATTGGAAGTCCCGTTCAGGACCGCACCGATTGCCGCCCTGTATGCCTTGAGATCATCCGGATGGATGTAATCCTGCCACAGCCTGTCAGCGTGGTACATGTATTCCGAGTCGAGTCCGAAGTCATCCACAAGGGTAAGCGACCATCTCGAGAAGTCGTAGCGCATGTCGTTGAGATAGAGATACCCTCCGCCTGCGACCGTGTACATCGCACCGAAGAAGCCGTCCAGAAGTCTTCTCCTCTCATCCGGTATCGGTTCTTCCAGCTTATCCATATCCTGGAATCCCTGAACGATATGGGCAGACTTCATCTCGTTCTTGTTCTCATACATAAGGCTGTCGGCACGCTCCAGGACCTCCGAGAACTTGTCGCCTTTTTCATAGACGGACATTCCCGCAGCCATGACCGGACCGGTCCTCAGCTGCCGGTTGACCTCAGCCTCATGCATCAGTGCCTTCAGGAGCTGGTCCCTGATCTCGTAATCTGCGCCCTTAAGGATGACGACGAATTCATCTCCGCCTATCCTGAACACCGGGCTGTGCTTATACACATCGCAGATCAGGCGGCTGGCACTCTGGATGGCTTCGTTGCCGAACGCGTGTCCCCTAGTGTCGTTGATCTTCTTAAGGTCATTGATATCGCACATGACCACGCCGTAATGATCCACGGCTCCTGCTTCGGTATCCTGATTGATCGTCTCTATGGCCTCTCTGAAAGCAGTTCTGTTCTTTACGCCCGTGAGATCGTCTCTTCTGGCCATCATCTCGGCAGACTTGAGATTCTTCTTCTGTTCTTCCCTCTTACGGAATTCCTCTTCGACATTCTCGAGACAGCATATGGCATGGTTGCCGTCCTCGCTCAATGTGGCTATGTGCCTCATGTGAACGATGCTGCCGTCGAGGACAGCCCTGAACGTGAATGAATAACTGCCTGTATCCGCCAGGTTCTTCCTCAGCTTGCCGGCATCGAAGAAATCCATTATCAGATCGAGGTCATCGGGATGGATGAACTTATCGGCATTCTGCACGGCATCTTCAAAGAAGTGCTCACCGTATCTCGGAACATCGCTCTTCTTGACATCCATGACGTCAAGATACTGCATGTAATTGCCGGTATCTATGTCAACGTAATACACGCTGTCGTATCGTCTGGCCAGCGATAATGCGATCTGATTATATGCTTCGGGATCCGGCTGTCTCATGAGGCTTTACTCTCTTATGAAATGCGTCCATGCGTGTTCTTCCGTCTCAGGCAGTCCGAACTTCTCTTTGCCGAGCGCTATGCTCTTCATGAGGAAAGACATATTCCTCGCGAGCACTCTCATCGTCTGCAGGCCCTCGAGGTCCTTCGCGGCTTCGCCCTTCTGTCTTCCGTGGACGCTGTTCCAGTACTGGCTGGACGCCACGGGCATATTGCTTATCGTGAAATACTTATTGAGCTCATCGAAAGTAGCCGACGTTCCGCCTCTTCTTGCGACCGCGACACTCGCGCCGACCTTCATGGTCTTATCGAAATGCGAGCTGAAGAACAGTCTGTCGAGGCACGCGATGAGCGTGGCATTGGCAGAGGCATAGTACACCGGGGACGCGACGACAAGACCGTCAGCTTCTTCGAACCTGGCAGCGATCTCATTCACCTCGTCATCGAAAACGCATTTCCCCGTATTTGCGCAGCTCCTGCACGCGATGCATCCGCGTATCGCCTTGTTGCCGATCTGTATGACTTCAGCCTCAACGCCCTCTGCCTCGAATGTCTTCACAAGCTCATCGCAGGCTATGGAGGTATTGCCTCCTATCGTAGGACTTCCGTTGAGTATCAGCACCTTCATTATCTGTTCTCCCCCAAGGCCCGGGTTCAGCCCGCGGCCTTCTTGTCTCTGTACAAAGCCTCATCTGCTTCTGACATAGCGGACTGGAACTCGTCTATCCCGCCGTTGTAGTGCGCGTATCCGATGCTCGCCGTGAGATCGTATTTGGCACCTGCTTCATCATTCAGCCTGATAAGGGTGGCCTTGATATCCGCGCACAGCTTCTTGATCAGTTCCTCGCTGTCAGTCTTAGCAACTATTATAAACTCATCTCCGCCGTAACGGGCTATAAATGTTTTGTAAACGTTGTCGGCACAGGCACTCTTAAGGGCATCCGCCGCGCGCTTGAGTGCATAGTCACCTTCAATGTGTCCGTAGTGATCGTTGATCATCTTGAACTTGTTCAGGTCTATCATCAGGACATAACGCTCCTGCTTCTCGCCGATCTGCTTTGCCGCTTCGCCGGCTATGTACTTCTTGAGCTGCGTCCTGTTGTTGAGACGGGTCAGCTCGTCCAGAGATACCTGGTCGTTCAGCGAGAGGATGTAGACATACAGCATCATGACCGCACAACCGAAGCAGAATACCGGCGCACCGTTCATTACCGTCTGCAGCAGACCGAAGATAGTGATGAGGATCGGATACACGGCACATGCAAGATACTGTGTGCGCACCGCATAGTTCTCCTTGCGAAGAGCACGGATAAATGCCCTTACGGCGCTTACCACGACATAAGAATCCGGGATCAGCAGGAATGCCACGTTATAGATATCCGTCACCTCGTTGTTCTCCTTGAGCATGAGGGACGGTGCAAATACGAACAGGCAGATCGTCACAGCCGAAGACATGATCGCCGGGATCAAGACCATGATGCGCCACTTTTTGACTGCAATATACGCCTCGCCCTGGGACAGCTCGACATAGATGAACCAGAAGCTGCATATGTAGACGAGGAACACTGCGTTGGCAACATTGACTATCGAAGAAGACAGCCTGGTATTGGGGATGATGCCTCCGACGACCAGCACCCATGCGATGTCACTGATGAAGTAAAGGATATGGCTCACGAGAAGATTGAGGAAGGCGATCTGCTTCGCCTGCCTGCCGACCGTGTGAAGCTCACGCATGAGCATCATACCGAAGATCACGATGCATACGATGTTCGCTTCAATATAAAAATAAGTATAATCCATTACCATAGCCCGATTATAACAACCGGATATCAGCGTTATGTGAACTAGGTGTATAGATTGTGCGAAGAAAACATGCACAAAAAAACCGCAAACCCTTGAAGGATCTGCGGTCTTATGTTGGCTGCCGAACAAGGATTCGAACCTTGACTAGCGGTGTCAGAGGCCGATGTGCTACCGTTACACCATTCGGCAATGCTTTTTGCAACTAGGCAAATATACCACACGGGATAATCAAAATCAATATTTATATTTTGACAGTTTCAGTCTGCAAGAGGAGGGAGCGCACCGATCTCTTCGAGCTTGGCTCTCACCTTGCCCATATCCTCGTAGATCGGCATCTTGTTCTTAGGATTCCTCAGGGCATATGCCGGGTGGTATGTGGTCATTATGTAATAGCCGTTCTTCTCGATGAACCTGCCGCGCACGTCGTGCATGACCGGCTTGTCCCCGAAGAAGCCTTCGTAGGCTGTGGATCCGCACAGGAGTATCACTTTCGGCCTTACCAGCATGAACTGCTCGGCCAGGAGCGGCTTGCATGCCTTGATCTCCTCCGCGGTGGGGCGGCGGTTCTGTGGCGGACGGCATTTGGCGATGTTGCAGATGTGATAGTCTTCGTCGCCGAACCCGTATGAAGCGAGAAGGTTCTGCAGGAGCTGGCCGGATCTTCCGCAGAAGGGTATGCCCTTGATGTCCTCCTGCTCGCCCGGGGCTTCGCCGACGATCATGAGAGGAGCAGTCCTGCCGCCCCTGTAAATGACGACGTGCTGCGCGCCTTCCCTGAGCCCGCATTTGCTGCAGGCCCTGCATCTGTTCTCAAATTCACTCCACTTGGCATCAAAGTCTTCCATAGCACAAATTATACCTCATATTGGTTTATAATCATCTCATGAGACTCGACAAAATGCTGGCAAATTCAGGATACGGGACAAGGTCCGAAGTACGCGGGCTGATCTCGCGCGGTCAGGTCATGGTGAACGGCAATATCGTAAAAAGGCCGGAACATCAGGTATCTGAAGGAGACGAGGTGTCCCTGGACGGCAAGGTCATAACATCTTCCGAGTATCTGTATTACCTTCTGGACAAGCCCGATGAGGTCCTGACGGCCATGGAAGATCCGAGGCTTCATAACGTGGGCGAGTTCATCCCCGACAGCTTAAGAGGCAGGAAGCTCGCGCCCGTAGGAAGGCTCGACTATCACACCACGGGGCTTCTCATAATAACGAATGACGGAACGCTGTCGCACAGACTGCAGTCACCCAGATATAAGATAAGGAAGGTCTATCTGGCAGATTATATAGGTCCCGACTGGACATCAGAGCAGATCTCCGAGGTGGGGCGCGGACTGACACTTACCGATACTGACACTCCGACCCTTCTGTTTCCTGCCGAAGTAAGGCCCTCTGATACCGGCAGGGCATATATAACCCTGACCGAGGGAAAGACACATGAGGTCAGAAGGATCTTCGCGCATTACGGCAGGGAAGTCACAGCTCTCAGACGCATCAGTCTGGGAGATCTGAATATAACAGAAGAGACCGCGGAATGCGGTCTCTTAAGGGAACTTACTTCTGATGAGATATCGGGCCTGAAGCGCCTTACCGGTCTTTAAGCTGCCGCCTTGAGGATCGTTATCAGGACCTGAATGCTGTCAGCCAGGCTCGAAGTGTTCGAGAATATTCCGAAAACAAGCGTCGGGGGCTGCTTATGCCACCAGTTCTCGAAGCCGAGCTTCTCTATCATGTCGGGATCCGTGATCTCAAGGCCGATCATTATCTGCTTGTCGGACAGCTCGGACTCGTCGATCTCGGCATCGTAATCCTGGATCTCATAGATCTGCTCGTAGTATGTCTTTGTAAGGTTGTATGCTTCCCTCTCGCTCATGTAGATCGGCGTGATGGCAGCAGCCACTTCTTCGGGGATCTCATCCATGATGATGTCATAAGCATCGGTAAGATCAGCGAACTGACTGAAGTAATAGACGTATGTCATCTCGTCCGTGATGAGGACGTTAGGATCTGCCGAGAAGAATGCCGCGAGCGTCTGGTCGGCATACTGCTGGTTCTGAAGACCTTCCGTATTGGGAACGATATAGTCGACGGTAGCGACATAAGGATTCGAGTATCCGTAGAGCTCAAGGACCGACGAGATGTATGAAGTCGTGTGCCCGAAGTTGCCGAAGGATATTACCGTGCAGGAATTGCCGCCCTGAGTGAAGAAGTTTACAAGGCTGATGATGAAGACGATAAGTCCCGCGCCGAGCACGAACTTGATCCAGTTGTAGCCGAAGAATGTTTTCCAGTCTTCTGCCGTCTTGCCGAAGATCTTCTTAGCCTGGTCGTGTGCCAGTTCGCGCTGTTCTTCCTCATCTCTTCTGCCGCTGGCGATGTTATATGCTGCGGACAGGTCTGCCAGCTTCTGCTCCGAGTCCTCGTCCGTGGACTTGCGGTATCTCTTGGCAAGCTGGTAGAACTTGTCATCGATGGCGGTGCTGTCTGCATCTGCGGGAAGTCCGAGATACTCTATGGCCTGCTCTCTTGTCATCTCAGCAATGCCTGCGGAAGGGTGAGCCTCCTTCCTGATGAGCTGCTCTGCTTCTTCCATCGTGGCGACGGTCTTCCTCTTGATCTTGCCCTTGAAATCCTCGCCTAAGTCCTTGCCGACGAATATTACTTCTTCGAGGCCGGACTTCTTAAGTGCAGGCTCGAAGACCTTAACTGTCCATGTCTTATCAGCTTCGGGGATCTTGCCGAGCTTGGAGGCATCTATTATCATCGTGTCGCAGCCGTGCTTCCTGATGAGCTCGGCAGCGTGCATTAACGGTGTCCTGTATGCGTCACCCGACGCTTCTTTTTTCCACTCGAGCTTTACAGTGTTCGCACCTTTGTCATAGCGTGCGAACATTGTCTCGGAGTCATATTCTTCGTACATTAAGATCTAGTTTCCTTCAGATGCATTTTAAGCAGAGTCTCAAGATGTTCATGACACAGCCCTGCAGGTCGGCCTTGGATATCTTGTTGTCTCTGACCGCATCAATTATATCACTCACGTTGTCGGGGCAACCAGGCATTTGCAGATCACATCCGGCGTATACGCAGGTCCTTGACGATGCGGTGGGGTATTTGTAATCGGGCTTATTGTAACCGAGGAAGTTCACATCTGCAAACGATGAGTACCAGTCGGTCATTACGACGCCCTCAAAATCCCACTCATCCCTGAGTACATTTGTAAGGAGCTCATAGCTGTTGGCCGTATGAGTTCCGTTGATGAGGTTATACGAAGCCATGAGAGCCCAGGGCTGCTCTTCCTTGATGCAGATCTCGAAGCCCTTGAGATAGAGATCCCTAAGCGCTTTCTCAGATACATGGGAATTGCTGAACATCCTGTTGAGCTCGTTGTTGTTGCAGGCAAAGTGCTTGATCGTAACGCCTCTGCCCTCGACGGACTGGACGCCTCTCGTATCGGCAGCTGCGCAGAGACCGGTAAGGAGCGGATCCTCGGAGTAGTATTCGAAGTTCCTTCCGCACAGAGGATTCCTGTGAATGTTCATTCCGGGAGCGAGCCAGAGCTGTACGCCGAACTCCTCCATCTCGGTTCCGACCATGTGTCCGAGCTGCTCGATGATGTCCATGTTCCATGTCTGAGCGAGCGCGGTGGCGATCGGGATTGCCGTGCAGTACTGATAGTAATCTATCGCATCTTCCGGTGTGTCTTCCGGGAACGGATTGTCGATCATGCCAAACACTTCGCCGCCCGGCAGGAGCTTCTCGTCCTCGTCGGATGTCTCCGGAGTTGCCTTGAAGTGCGGCTGGAGCCTTAAGCCTGCGGGGCCGTCTGCCATAACAATGGGATCGATGCCGCGCTTAGTCATGAACTTGTCGCAAGTCTCGGATGCTGCGCCCGGTACTCTTGAAGAAGCGGAGAATACGACTCCGTTCTCTATGTTGACGCTGTATTTGCCTACGCAGAGCTCGGCGAGTTCCTCGACCGAGAGCTTGGCAACGACCTGGGTCAGGCCGCAGTGATGTCCGAGTACTCCTCTTAATGTGAGGTCCTCTTCGAAGCTGCCGTCAAAGAGTTCTTCCTTGACGCCGCCGTAACGGACGGTCCTTCTTCTGACCATTCTGCCCTCGAGTTCGTATACGGGAGCTTCAGCCAGCTGCCTGCCGTCGAGGTTCGCCCTCATCTCCTTGCCGGTTCCGGGGTTTCTCATGTCATCGAATCTGTATTGGGGATCGTCAGGGAAATGATTGTTCAGCTTCTCTACCGTGATCTCGTCAGCTACTCTGATGACCGCGCAGATCTTGGTCTCGCGTGAGCTTACTCCAACTCTTACGAGATAGTCGCCGGCTTCGAGCACTCTGGAAGTCAGATAGCTGTCATAGCAGGCCATATCTGAAGGCTTGAACTTTATGGTAAGTGTCTCGGATGCGCCCGGTGCGAGAAGGGATGTTTTCGCGAAGGCGATGAGTTCCTGGTAAGGCCTGTCGTTCCTGCCTTCAGGTGCCGAGAAGTAGACCTGGATGATCTGCTTGCCGGCAAATTCCGCACCCGTGTTGGTGACGGTGACGTTAACAGTGAACAGGTCGCCTGCGATCTCGCAAGAATCGACGTTCATGCCGAAGGTCGTATAGGACTTGCCGTAGCCGAAGGGGTAGATCGGAGCGATGCCGAACGAGTCAAAGTATCTGTATCCCACATAGATGCCTTCGCGGTAGAACCTGTCGTCTTCGTCGCCGCTCATGAAGTCTTCGCTGGAAGGATAATCCTCGAAGCTCCTTGCCCATGTATCGGTGAGCTTGCCCGAAGGTGTCGCTTTGCCCGTTATAAGGTCGGCAGCCACGTCGCCGCCGTTGCTTCCGGTCTGGGAGATGAGAAGGATCGCGCCGATCCTGTGCTCCCTCTTAAGATAGTTCATGTCGATAACGCCGCCGACGTTGAGAAGGACGATGACTTTCGCATAGTGTTCGCAGACAAAATCGATATTGTATTCTTCGTCTTCGGTGAGATAGTAATCGCCGGGTTCAGGCTTACGGTCAGCGCCTTCGCCGGAGTCTCTGGCTATGACGTAGATGGCGGTATCCGCAGATGTATCGACGTCGCCTTCTTCGATCCTGGGAAGTGCGGGAGTGCCGAAGCAGTTCTCAAAATAAGCATTCGCGAGGGCTACTTCCTTCTCTTTGGCGTAGTCTTCGACACGCTGTTTATACTCAGCGGTATGTGCTGCGAGGATGGCATCGTAACGGTCGAGCCAGCCGGTCGTGGTGATCTCGAAGCCTGCCTGTTCAAGGCCTTCGCAAACGGATACGACGAATCTTGCATTGACTTCGCCGGAGCCGGTTCCGCCCCTTACGGTATGGCGTGCGCCGTTGCCGAAGAGTGCGATCTTCCCCGTCTGCCTGAGGGGAAGCGTGCCGTCATTCTCGAGGAGCACCGCACATTCGGCGGCGAGGTTTTTTACCAGATCCATGTTGTTGATCTCTCTGGCCGTTATTTCGTTTGAGGTAGGTGCCTTAAATGCCATCTCGAGAATCCCCCCTTGAGTGAGTTTTCTTTATAATAAATCAATAACCGTATTTTTTGTCCAAAAATAATTAATTAATCAAATGTTTTTCCCAAATATCAAAAAAACGATATAATTGTTAATTATACAACCTGACTGTTTGATAATCGGAGGCTCGATATGAACATAGAGAAAGAACTTGCAAAGAGACTTATGGACGACGGCGAGTCGACCGCGCGCCAGGAAGCATACAACAGAGAGATCAACTTCTATGAGACCGTTGCAAGCGGCAATACCAAGGCACTCGAAGAGCGACTCAAGAGCTTCGGTCAGGCGCAGAAGCTGGGCAAGCTCAGCACGAACGACCTTCAGAACAACAAGTACCATGCGACCATCCTCGCGGCTCTCGTAAGCAGGTTCTGCATCGAGGCGGGAATGGAGATATCCGTCGCATATACTCTCAGCGATATCTATATCGAACTCATCGACGCGGCTACCTCCAACACGGAGATCGTCAGCCTTCAGATGGAGCTTCTCAGGCACTACTGCCGTAAGATGAACGAGCTGACCAAGAGCAATGTCGTATCACGCCACAACGTTATGGCCATAGACTACATCCGCTCCCACATCCAGGAAAGCCTCACGGTCGAGTCCATCGCTGATGCGCTGTCTCTTAACTCGAGCTATCTGTCGAAGCTGTTCAAGCAGGAGATGGGCATTACATTAAGCCGCTACATAAGGAACCAGAAGATCGACGTTGCCTGCAGCATGTTAAGGCATCTGGATGAGTCTTCACTGTCCATCGCGAACTATCTCGGATTCTCTTCGCAGTCCCACTTCATACAGGTGTTCAAGAAGACCACCGGTATGACTCCCGAGGAATACAGAAGGAAGAATTATCACCAGACGTGGATGAATGGTGATTAAGCCCGTCTCCTCGCTATAGTCCTCGCCGACTTAAGAGTGAGGGGTTATGCGAGCGATTTCCGCACAAGCGAAGCGCGGAGGACCTAAGCGAGCATAAGCGCTCACT
>JAEEGK010026643.1_pt1 | contig 11747 bp, 10 predicted proteins | sample 8958771 | NCBI WGS metagenome assembly JAEEGK01 (sample SAMN16246547, study PRJNA631951) | gut metagenome | biome: gut microbiome; feature: rumen; material: SC-attached | host: Bos | place: Iran: Karaj | collected 2018-10 | reverse complement strand
ATGGCGTCGATCTGCTGCGACTGCAGGTTAACACCGTCCTGGTATTTCTTCATCTCAAACTTCCAATCGTCGAGCACCTTACCCTTGATCTCCTTGTAGAGTTCCATCGCTTCACCGTAGCATTTGGCGTCGGGGAGAATGTTCGCGAGGTATTCACCGGCAGCTGCTGCGCCGATGCTATTCTGCTGAGCAGCCCATTCCTGACGTGCTTTAGCGAGGTTGATGGTGCACTCGTTGTCGATGTACATATGGTAGATATCGATACCGGCCTTGAGGGCAGCGTCGTAGTGCTTGGACTGCTGCGGGATGAGCGATACCCAATAGATAGCCTCCTCGTAGTTCTTTTGGGAAGCGAGGAACTGCGCTTTCTTGATGAGTGCTTCGCCTTCGTGGTCGTAGTACTCGATGATCTTGTTCTTACCTTCGTCTACGAACTTGGCAATCGCCGGTGTCTGCAGAGGCATGCGGCTGATGGCGTTCAGATAGCACTTGTTCTCCGTCTCGCCGAGACCTTTGACGGTCATGGAGGTGGAGGAGAAGATGGTCTTGGCATACGCATCGATGATATAGAGGTTCATCTCCATTTTCTCTGCGATCTTCGCGGGAGGACCGGGGATGATGTCCTTGTCGAGCGGGGTGGTGGTGACGGTGAGCAGGAACTGACCGGTATAGTCGAGTCCGGCGATGCCGTTACGTGTCAAGAGTTGGGTCAGTTTGTTCTCGATCATGGCTTTGGCACCCTGCGGGAACGACTCGGAGTCATCGGCTGCATAGACGGATATCGGCAGATACTGCGTCTCCGCGGCCAGCATGGAAGCACTCATGAGTGCTGCTACTATCGAAAAAATGAATTTTTTCATAAGTATTCAGTTTTCAGTGTTCAGTAATCAGTTTATTTCTCACCGAGGATGATGACTGCGCGACCAAGACCTTTGACCATCACCTTGGACGGGATGTTATACGGCTCTTTCTTGAGCATCTTAGCGAGGCCTTTGGCAAAACCGTTGGCGTCGATAGCGCGTCCACGCTCGTCGTATACCGGGATACGCACTTGGGTGAAGTTCGCTACGTTCTCCGAAGCGTAGGGCATGGAGAAACGACCCTGTATGGTGTTGAGTTGGAGCCAGTTATTGATGACGTCGATCAGTTCATCGTCGCCGAACTCGGTCTCGAGGTCGATGCCGGCTTCGTTGTTGGCGAAGACTTTGATGTCGAGGCTGATCTCACGACCGATGGTCTGCATCTCTTCAAAATGCGCCTGGAGGCGATTGTTGAAATTATCCATGTTGGCTACGATGGCCTCTTCGAGCAGTACATCTACATCTGCCGTGAAGGACGGAGCACCTGTACCGGAAGCGGCACCGATGGTCTTGGAGGTATACGCATCGCGACCTTCGAGGATGTACGAGAGAGAGTGTTTCGGACCCATGTCTTTCACATCCCAGCTGAGCTCAAGGATGATATCGCATTTCGCCGTACGAGCTACCTCATCCAGCGGAGACTCTGCCAGTTCGTTACCGGCCTTGCTGGTGGTGAGGTTATCCTCCATACGACGTTGCTCGAGGTTCTTGAGTTCCTGCTCCATGCTCTTGAGCGGGAAACCGCGCTCTGCCATGAGGTCGTTCAGTTTGGCGATGGCCAACTTAAGACCCATGTTCTCTTGGAGGGCTTGTTTGTAGTTAGGCACTTTGACGGTCGTGCCGAGGTTCTCTACCTCGGTGTAGTAACCGTTATTGATACACCAAACATCGGACGGGATGACCATCAGTTCGGGTTTCTTGATCTGTGCGCTCGCAACCAGCGCTACCAGCGCCAGGGCGAGAGAAAAGATGCATCTTTTCATATTTGATTTTTGATTTTGGATTTTTGATTTTAGTAGCGTCCTTCGGCGGGGATGATACCATCTTCTTGCAATTTTTTCTTGAGGCCGGCGCGATCGACGGTGACGGTCACGGACTCTACCATCTGACGTCCGTCACGTTGGTAGCGGGTTGAACCGACACGTTTGTCCTTGAGGTTAGCGAACTGCGTCCATGCACCTTCGTCGGCGAAGAAAGCATTGAAATAGTCCTCATGTTTCTCGCGTGCGTTCATGTCGAAGCACAGCGGTTTGAGGTCGGAGATGCCGTTGCTGCCGGCTTTGACGCCGTCGAAGATGACTTCCTGAACGGCTTTGCGTTGACCGTCGGTGAAAGCCAGTACGGCATCTTTCGCGCGCACTTGCACACGGATGACATAACTGCCGTCGTAATTAGCGCTCAGTACGACACTCGGCTTCTCGTAGTAAGCCTGCGAGCGTTTGGTTCCGCAGGAAGCGAGGATGATCGCTGCGAATGCGGCTATAAAAAATGATAAGCGTTTCATAAGTATTCAGTATTCAGTTTTCAGAATCCACTATTGAGTCCACGAATGACGCCGGCTGCTTCGAGCGCTTTGCGCAGGTCGTCCTTGCGCACGCTGACTACCACACCGACTTTATACTCTCTGCCTACCTTGACGGTCTCGGTGGTACCACCCATGATAGACGCATATTTCTGGAACTCACCGCCATCGGCGAAGAAGCTCTTGAAGTACTCTTCGAATTGAGCCTCTGCACCGGGGTTGCTTGCCAACGGGCGTTGCGAAACGCAACCCTGACCACCGCCGTAACCTTTGAAGATCACGCCGTGTACGGCATTCTTACGGCATTGGTTCTCTGCCACCGATGCTTTCTTGCTGTAGCTCCATACTTTGACGAGATAGGTGCCCTGGATAGCGTTTCCGGCGCACTCGATGTCATAACGGAACTGATCCGTATCTTTATTCGCCTGTTTCTGACGGATACCTGCGCTGGCGGGCATGCAGAGCACGAAGGCGAGAAGGGAAAGAAGAATCTTTTTCATTGGTAATTGGTAATTTGTGATTGGTTAATTTGCAAAAAACGCGTATACCGGTCTCGGCACACGCGTTTTTTGAGGATTAGTAATTAGAATTTGTAGCGAATACCGAGTCCAAGACCGCCGGCATATAAATCATAGCCGAAGGCTGCGCCACCATTGTAGCCAAATGCAGCACCGAGCGTCGGACGGAAGTCAATCGAGAGTTGGAGCGGGAACCAGAAGTCGTACTCAATACCGAAACGACCGGCTACACCAACAAATCCTAAACCGGGGTTAGTCCAAGTGGTCTGGAAAGCACCACCGACACCCATGTACCAGTGCCATTCACCTTTCTCGTTCCAAGGAACAGTTGCACCGAACGGATCAATCCAATCATAGGTACAAGCAGCCTCCAACAGAGCGAAACCCGGAACACCGACTTCCAAACTAATCATGTTCTGACCAAGTTGGTGCTCATACGATACTTCTGCACCGTAACCAAGACGTACACCGATTGCGCGAGGTTGCGCATAAGCTGCAAGGCTAGCTACAGCCAAAACAGCGATTACAAAAAATTTCTTCATATTGTTTGTTATAAAATTTATGTAGGATCCTAGGAAACCTAGGACCCTAGGAACCTAGTTATTTATTCAAAGCTAATGCTACGTTGACTGCGCAAGCTACGGTGCAACCTACCATCGGGTTGTTACCGATACCGAGGAAGCCCATCATCTCTACGTGTGCCGGAACGGAGCTCGAACCTGCGAACTGTGCGTCGCTGTGCATACGACCGAGGGTATCCGTCATACCGTAGGAAGCAGGACCTGCAGCCATGTTATCCGGGTGCAAGGTACGGCCTGTACCACCACCGGAAGCTACGCTGAAGTACGGCTTGCCTGCCAGTACGCGCTCTTTCTTATACGTACCAGCTACCGGGTGTTGGAAGCGGGTCGGGTTGGTTGAGTTACCGGTGATCGATACATCCACGTTCTCGTGCCAGAGGATAGCTACGCCTTCGCGAACATCGTCTGCGCCGTAGCAGTTCACTTTTGCACGCGGACCGTCGCTGTACGCTTTCTTACGAACGATCTTCAACTCGCCCGTGAAATAGTCGAACTCGGTCTGTACGTAGGTGAAACCGTTGATACGGCTGATGATCATAGCAGCGTCTTTGCCCAGACCGTTGAGGATGCAACGAAGCGGGTTCTTACGAACTTTGTTCGCCATCTCGGCAATCTTGATAGCGCCCTCGGCAGCGGCGAACGACTCGTGACCTGCCAGGAAAGCAAAGCACTGGGTCTCCTCGCGCAGCAGACGAGCTGCCAAGTTACCGTGACCGATACCTACCTTACGGTCGTCAGCTACGGAACCCGGGATACAGAATGCCTGCAAACCGATACCGATAGCCTCGGCAGCGTCAGCGGCGTTCTTACAACCCTTCTTCAAGGCAATTGCCGTACCTACTACATACGCCCATTTGGCGTTCTCAAAACAAATACGTTGGGTCTCCTCGCATGTCATATAAGGATCGAGGCCGTATTGCTCGCAAATCTGGTTTGCCTCCTCGATGGAAGCGATACCGTTAGCGTTCAGAGCGGCGAGAATCTGTTTCTCGCGGCGGTCTTGCGACTCAAATTTTACTTCACGAATCATAGTGGTCCCTCCTTAGTTTTTGCGTGGATCAATCGATTTAACTGCACCTTGCTCTTTGGTCGTGCGGCCATACGTACCGGTAACGCTCTTGAGCGCTTCGTCTGCCGGAACACCCTTCTTAACGGCGTCCATGAACTTACCCATGTGAACGTACTCGTATCCGCAAACCTCATTGTCCTCATCGAGGAACTCCTTGGTGATATAACCTTCGGTGAGCTGCAGGTAACGAACGCCTTTAGCCTTGGTGGAGTAGAGTGTACCGCACTGGCTAACCAGTCCCTTACCGAGGTCTTCCAGACCTGCACCGATAGTCAGACCGCCCTCCGAGAACGCACTCTGTGTACGTCCGTAAACGATCTGCAGGAACAACTCGCGCATCGCCGTGTTGATAGCGTCGCAAACGAGGTCGGTGTTCAGCGCCTCGAGAATCGTTTTGCCCGGCAGAATCTCTGCAGCCATAGCAGCCGAGTGGGTCATACCCGAACAACCGATCGTCTCAACGAGTGCCTCTTCGATCACACCGTCTTTCACATTCAGACTCAGTTTGCATGTACCCTGTTGCGGAGCACACCAACCGATACCGTGCGTCATACCCGAGATGTCCTTGATCTCAGTAGCCTTCACCCATTTGCCCTCTTCGGGAATCGGTGCGGGACCATGTTTCGGACCCTTTGCTACAACGCACATTTCTTGTACTTCTTTCGAATAAATCATAGAAGAAATAATGTTTGATTGTTATAATGTTTTAATGATGTTTTTCAAATCGGCTACAAAAGTACTATTTTTTTTGCATATATGCAAGAAAAAATGCACTTTCCGTAATTTTAAGTGCATTTTTCTTATTTTTAGGGTGAATTTATGTCTTGCCCCGCCTTTTGGAAATCCGCTGCAAAGGTACACAAGAAATCCCACATATACAAATATATGCAGGACCTTTTTGTAGTTTTATGATATTTTAACCTCTTATTTTACTTCTTGTCCCGTCAGGGTAAACACCTTCTCCCCGCGAAGGATATAGATCTGGCCGTTCACGAGAACGAGTCTGCTTGTTTCTCCGCCTTGCGTGGATGAGGTAATCTGCTCTATGCCTTGCGGCGAATAGAAAAACGTACCGTAGATACTATAATCCCACGAAGGATTCGTCAAAACCAACTGATACTCACCTGATTCTGTGATTTGTAGCGTTACTATACCGCGGAAAGTGTCCGATGCCGAAGTCTGCATCTGAGCAGGCATTTTAGCCGGCGAGTTGTGACGCAAAGTATAGGTTACATCCACATTGGAAAACTCGCGAATGGTCAGTTCGTCGCCTTTCAAGGTTACCACCACTTGATTCGGATCCACCGGATCGACCGTCGAAGAGCCGGAATTATCGTGCGCAAACAGAGGAATGGTGTCAACAGGTGCAAACGGGTCGTAATTATACACGCATCCATATTGTTCGCCCATTTCAGACACATAGACTTGCTCGCCGTTTTTGTAGGCGCAGAGAATGGACAAGCCGGGACTTCCCGCACAATCAAAAGGACAGGTGTAGCCGACAGGGCCTCCATACTGAAAACCTAATCCTTCCAACCAAATCAATTCTGAATGTATAATTTCCGATGTGTCGTTTATCGAGGCATATGTGTAGATATGTTGCCACTCAAAATCTATGACAAATTTTCTCGGTGTAAAAGATTCAATATCAGTAACTGTCGCACTATGGATGATGAAAGCCTTATCTTCATTGGCACCGAACCATAAATTATCCAATTGATCTCCTATTTTGGCATTGAAGGCATAAAGCAGATACTCATGTGTGCTATTAGCTGGCACAAAGTAGATGTCAGCGTTGGCACCTTCACGCATAGCTCCTTTGTATATGTTATCCTGCTCAAATTTGACATAATGCATACCATTGAATATTGTGTCAGAAGTCAACCGGTAATGCAGCGTCTTGAAACTTTCGTATTCGGGGCCTCCATCCATAAAGTGTTCCAATATATTCCACTCGTCGCAGAGGGAAGGGAGTAGTGGAGTTTGATTATATTCGCAGCCGTACTGTTCGCCCCAATCGGAAACATAGACTTGCTCACCGTTTTTGTAGGCGCAAAGGAGAAAACTCGTGAAACCTCCAGCGTATGGGAGAGGATAATCTGCGCCGTCCGGAGCACTGGCAAAGCCGATACCTTCTATCCACTCAAAATCGTAAGGATAATTCTCAACACCTTCCTCTGTCGTTATATAACCAGTACTCAAAACAAAACGTCTCGGAGAGGTTTCTGTTATCTCCTCAACCGTCGCATTGACACCATACGGAAAATACTCTTTTGTAAAAACTTCATTAGTAGTGCGTCCTAACCATAAATCCGTTAGCTCGTCGCCGATTTGGGCATTGAAGGCATAGAGTAGATATTCATGTGTGGTGCCTGCTGGAATATAATAGATGTCTCGATTATTTCCTTCACGCATAGCACCCATGTATGAATTATCCCTATATAATCGAATGTATCGTTGCCCGGCGATGATAGTATCCGTTGTTAAGTGATAACGACGCATGTTATACTCGTCAGGGGCGTATCCCATATGTGAACGAAATTCTAACACATTCCACTCATCGCAGAGGGAAGGGAGACGCATGTCCTCTGCCTTATTTGTCATCCACACGCTGCTTGCAAGAACAAGCACAAGCGTAAAAATCATTTTTCTCATAGTATTGCTGTTTTTTGTAGTTTGTCTTGTAATTGTCCGCCGGAGACGCCGAGTTTGCGGGCGGTGAGGTCTTTCAACTTGCCGATACTTTTGGGTGAACAATTGAGTATTTCGGCGATCTCTTTATGGCTTAAACCGATCAGAACCAGCACGCAAATCCGGATGTCCTGTTCGTTAAGTCCTTGTGCGGATAGTTTGGCGGCAAAGGCATTAAAGCGCTTGTCTATCTGTGTGCAGAAGGATTGAAAATCAGTCCATTGCAGTTCTTGCCGAAGATCTTTTGTTTCTTGCAGATGACGGATATTCTGCTCCAATTCAAACCGACGTGTCTGCTCAAACTGCGATTTCTGAGTATGTAAACGGTGTTGTTTCTTCGTAACAAGTGCTGCCCACACCAACAGCCCGAAACCTAAAACGACGAGCAGAATGATCTTCCACGGTTTTGTCTTTTCTTGTGGCGCCAAATCCTGTTTGAGTATCTCTACCGCTTTCGTCAACTCTCCATGTCGCTCCTTGATAGCATTCTGTGTGTCTGCGCGTAGAGAAGCAAGGCTTCGGAGGGTCTCCTTGTCCGCCGATGAGTCATTATGCGTCAGGATATAATAGAGGTCATCCAGCGCAAAAAGGTTCTTTGTGCGAGGCAGAAGCAGTTGGGCATAATACGTCGCCGAATCATCTATCTGCAAAAATGAATATGCCTGCGCGCGAAGCATCAACAGGTAGTCATTGTCCGCTCCGCTTGTATAGCTTAGCACCGAATCATATTCTTGCCTAAAGAAGCACGCTGCGGCTCTGGTCTCAACAACCTTTGCCTGCAAAGTCTGAAGTCTGACGGCTGACATCTGAAGGCTAAGTGCTGAATCTACAAGCTTTAATGCCTCTTCTTTCTTGCCCGCAACTGCCAATTCCCAAGCCATATTATTGAGCGCGTACGCATAGGCCAGTGTGTCATCCGTTCTACCGAAATGCACCGCACTCATCTCGTACACCTCGTACGCGGTCTCATGGTCATTGGCCTGTCGGCACATGTTCGCCATATTCGAATACACACGTCCCAATAACGCTTCATCGTCCGTACCGCTATGCGCTGCCTCGATGAACGCCTGCATGGCTTCCACCTGTTTTCCCTCTTCGCGTAACGCCTTCCCGTTTTGGTAAAGCGTCATGGCACTGGACAATAATATGACCGCAAGAATTTTCATGTTTCGAAATCCGGTGCAAAATTACTGCTTTTTGCGGACATATGCAAGAAAAAGCATTTGAAAAACACAAAATGTAACGGACTGAAATTCTGCCATTTAGGAATATATATGTTTGAAATGTGCGATTTTGGGGCACATTTCATCCGTTTTATTCCCAGGGCAAAAATTCTGCCTTATCGTCTTTGTAAATGAGCCGTATCGTGTCGCAGACACCTCGCGGATTGCGGAGCAGAGGTCGGGTTGAGTAGAAACATTCGCCGGAGATCTCGGGGATGGCGCGGTTGAGTTGCATCTGCCGTCCGATCTCATTGCCGACACCCCACGGCGTTTTGGGGGAAGCGTTCTCAAGGCGGTAGGGCGCCATGCCAATGTAGAGTTTGCAGTTGGTTCCGCGGACCTCGTTCGCCCACCAATGTGCGAGGATCTCGTAGTCCGCCACTTTTTTGCCTATCTCCCAGTACAACTGTGGTAACACATAGTCGATCCAGCCGTTTTTGATCCAGAGACGAATATCGGCGTAGAGGTCGTCATAATTGGTGATGCCGGCTTGGGTCGCGCTACCCGTACTGTCCACGCTCGCATTCCGCCAAACACCAAAAGGTGAGATGCCGAATTGTACCTCCGGTTTGCATTCGCGGATGGTCTCGCTGATGGCTTGAATGGCGAGGTTGACGTTGTCTCGCCGCCAATCACGGATATCGGTAAAACCGCGCGGGTATTTGGCAAAAGTAGCCTCGTCCGGAAGGGCTTGTTTGCCTTGCGGGTAGGGGTAGAAATAATCGTCCATGTGAATGGCCTGGATATCGTAGCGATAGACGATATCTTGTACTATCGTACAAATCCACTCGCGAGTGGCATCCAATCCCGGGTCAAAATACCACTGTTTGGCATAGCACCAGAACCACTCGGGATGCTGCCGAAAAATATGATTCGGCGCGATGATCGACGTATCCGTTTTGGCGAGGTTAACGCGGTATGGATTGAGCCATACGTGTACCTCCATACCCCGGTTATGCGCCTGTTCAATCGTCCACTCTAAAGGATCGTAGGTGAGGGGTGCTCCTTGCGTGCCCATGAGCCAATGCGAGGAAGGTTCGTATTCGCTGCGATAGAGCGCGTCTGCGGTCGGGCGCACCTGGAAGATGACGGCATTGATGCCGAGCGATTGGAGCGAATCGAGTATCCACGTCATCTCGGCTTGCTGCTTGGCGGTATCGCCGACGGCTTCCGGTGTCGGCCAATCGATGTTGGCGACGGTGGCTATCCACGCACCGCGGAAGGCAATCTCGGCATGTACCGAGAGCGTTATAAATAATAGTAATATGAATATGTTACGCAATTTTTCCATTCTCCACATGGAATATTTTGGCATCGGGACCGGGTTGGATGATGTCGGTGAGGTGCTGGCGGTCGGTGTCGGTGATGAAGATCTGACCGAACTGTTCGCCCTGCACCATCGCCACGATGCGTTCGACGCGCTCGCTGTCGAGTCGGTCGAAGATATCGTCCAACAACAGGATCGGTGCCTCGCCCGTGCTATCAGCTAAGTACAAAGCCTGTGCCAATTTCATCGCGAGCACAAACGTGCGCTGCTGTCCTTGGCTGCCGACTTGCTTGAGCGGGTACTCCCCGAGTCGCATATCGAGGTCATCTTTGTGCGGACCTTGGGAGGTCCACCCAAGTATTAGATCCCTTTGTCTTGTCTTAATATACGCTTCGCGTAACTCGCGGTTTTGCAGTTGACTCACGTATTTTAGTGCGGGTACTTCGGCAGAGCCGCTGATGACCTTATACACCTCTTGGAAATACGGTTCAAACTCCCTAAAGAAATCCGTGCGGGCATGGAAGATATACTCTGCGGGTTCCACCATCTGCCACTCCAAAACCTCGAGCAGGTCGTCGGGCGGGTTGGGGGCGTCAGCATATTGCTTGAGCAAGGCGTTACGTTGCTTCAAAAGCGCGTTGTAAGTGGCTAATGAATCGAGGTATTTACGGTTGCGTTGCCCGATGACCACATCCATGAACCGGCGCCGTTCGTCCGAGCCTTCTTCAATGAGTTGGTGGTCGGCGGGACAGACCATCACGAGCGGGATGAGCCCTATATGATCGAGTAAGCGCGGATAGTCTTTTTTGTCCTTGCGAAACTGCTTCTTAACCCCGCGTCGGAGTCCGCACGAGATGGTGAACTCATCGTATACGCCTTGCACCATCGCCATCTCCTCGCCATGTGTGATGTTGAGCGAGTCTTGCGAGGTGTAAGCGGACTTGGTGAAGGACAGCAGATAGATGGCGTCGAGGACGTTGGTCTTGCCCTGTCCGTTGAGTCCCACAAAGCAATTGAGTTTGGCGCTAAACTCCAAACTCGCCTCGCGTATATTGCGATAATTGAGTATGTTCAGGGACTTAAGCATAGAGCTCTACGTCTTCTTTTGTTATTTTTGCGCCGGCGAGGATGATGAGTCGCTCGACCACATTGCGCAGTTGGCGAATATTGCCGGTCCATTGTTTGGATTGTAGCGCCTTGATAGCTCCGTCCTCGAAGGTCTTGACAGCGATACCTTGTTCGTCGCAGATCATCTGCGCGAAATGCGTTACGAGCAGCGGGATGTCTTCCAATCGGTCATTGAGGGCCGGCACGGCAATTGGAATGACGTTCAAACGATGGAAAAGGTCCTCACGGAAATTACCCTCCTTGATCTCTTTGGCGAGGTCTTTGTTGGTGGCTGCGAGTACGCGCACGTTGACCTTGATGGCTTTGTCCGAACCCACGCGGGTGATCTCGGATTCCTGGAGTGCCCGCAGCACTTTTGTTTGCGCAGCCAGGCTCATGTCACCTATCTCGTCGAGGAAGAGTGTTCCTCCGTCGGCTTGCTCGAACTTACCAGCCCGGTCTTTGACGGCGCCGGTGAACGAACCTTTCATGTGACCGAACAGTTCGGACTCGATCAGTTCGGAAGGTATTGCGGCACAGTTGACCTCGACCATCGGTCCGTTGGCGCGTGCCGAACCTTCGTGGATCAAATGCGCCACCACCTCTTTGCCGGTTCCGTTGGGTCCGGTGATGAGCACGCGTGCTTCGGTAGGGGCAACCTTATTTATTATTTCACGTACGCGCATGATAGCGGGCGACTCGCCTACCATCGTAGCACCTTTGGAGACAATTTTCTTACGCAGTTGTTTGGTCTCCTGTTTGAGGGTCTTGGACTCGAGAGCGTTCTTGGTGGTGATGAGGATGCGGTTGAGATCCAGCGGTTTAAGTAGAAAATCGTACGCACCCATCTTTAGCGCCTGTACTGCCGTTTCCACGTCCCCATGACCGCTAATCATGACCACCGGACAT
>JAEEGK010026639.1_pt1 | contig 11748 bp, 10 predicted proteins | sample 8958771 | NCBI WGS metagenome assembly JAEEGK01 (sample SAMN16246547, study PRJNA631951) | gut metagenome | biome: gut microbiome; feature: rumen; material: SC-attached | host: Bos | place: Iran: Karaj | collected 2018-10 | reverse complement strand
TTGTTTCCTGATATTATCCTTTTTTTCAGGCAAAATCCCTTTCTTTTTACGGGAAAGTATGCTATACTCCCATGATGTTAGAAACGACTAACAAGCAACATGGAAAAGTCCGGAGAGAAACGCGCATATGGTTACGCCAGAAGATGTATGGAATGTTAGCTAACACAATGCAAACAGCTGAAAAGAGGGGAAAATGGAATGAGATACGCGGGAATGCCGGCGGGCATGTGGTGGCTGCTCCGGAACTCTTTCCGGAATCGTCTGGTAAGCGAGCTGGGCTTTGCACCGAAGGAGGCCGCGGAAATCACGGCAAAGGCCCGGACGGATTACAGGCGGATTATCAGACGCCTGCCGGAATTTGAAAAAGGCGACAGATTCAGGATGAATATCGTAAACTGCGCCATGTTCTCCTCCTTCTGCCTGCATATGCATCCCAGGCCTGACGTGGAACAAATGACCGTGTTCTATAACCGGGCCATGATGATTTCCCCGGTGCGGTGGTTCTGCCGGAAGAGCGGGAAAAGGAAGTTTTCGGAGAAGGACTATGCGAGCATGCGGGCGACGGAGATGATGCGGGCCGCGGACAGGAATCCCTATTCCTGGAACATGGAACTGCTTCCGTATGCGGACGGATCCGGTTATGAAGCCAGGTTCAGCCGATGCGGAATCTGCAGGCTGATGAAAGAACTGGACCTTTATGAATATGTGCCCGCCATGTGCAGGCTGGATTACGCGATGTCGGGAGCCGGCGGTGCAGACCGGTTTGTGCGGGAGTATACACTGGCATCCGGCGGCCCGTACTGCGACTGCGGATATAAGAAACTGAACTGAGGTGAAGTGCTGTGAAGAAAAAGATCTGGGATCTGTATGCGCCGATCTATAAGCAGGCGATGAAGGCGGACCAGAAGATTTATACCTTTATGTATGAGCGCATTCCGCAAAAGATCAGAGATATGGAAGTGCTGGAGATTGCCACCGGCCCCGGGCTGCTGGCCAGGCATGTGGCACCGGCCGCAAAGCGGATGGTTGCCACGGATTATTCGGACGGGATGATTGCCGAAGCGAAAAAAGGAGAGTGCCCGGCCAACCTGGCCTTTGAGGTGGCGGATGCCATGAACCTGCCCTATGCGGACAACAGCTTTGACGCGGTACTGATTGCCAACGCCCTGCACATTGTGCCGGATCCGGTGAAGGCACTGAACGAAATTGAGCGGGTGCTGCGGCCGGGCGGACTGCTGATTGCCCCGACCTTTGTGGAACACAAGGGAACCCTGGGCAGCCGCATCTGGTCCGGGATCCTGCGGATTGCGGGAATCCGGTTTGAACATCAGTGGTCCGGGCAGGAATACCTGAAGTTCCTGCAGGATAACGGCTGGACAGTGGAATTCAGCAAGGCTATGGAAGCCCGGATTGCCATGATGTACACGGAATGCAGGAAGAAATGAGCGGCAAGTGAGGGAAAGAAAATGAAGTTTACGGAGATGGGTAATCCCCGGGGAAAAACCATGCTGCTCCTGCCCGGAACAGCCTGCACATGGGAAATCAATTTCCAGAAGGTGATGAACGAATGGGAGAAACAGTATCACCTGATCTGCGTGAATTATGACGGCTTTGACGGAGACAACAGCAGGCCGTTTACCGATATGCTGACCGTGACGGGGAAAATTGAAGATTACATCCTGGAAAAGCACGGCGGCCGGGTGGACGGCGCCTACGGCTCCTCCCTGGGCGGAAGCTTTGCGGGGCTGCTGCTGGAGAGGGGAAGGATCCACATGGACCATGTGTTCATCGGCGGGTCTGACCTGGATCAGGGAAGCCCCCTGACGGGCAGGATCATGACAGGGCTTGTGGGCCGCCTGATCGGAAATGCCGGAAAGAACGAAAAAAAGAAGGAAAAGCTGAAGAAGCTGCTGGTGAAAGCCTTCGGTGTGGACAACGATGCGGAGACGAACGAATTCATGGAACAGTTCGCCCGGAGCATCGCCTCGCTGCACCCGAAGACGGTGGGCCGGGAATACTACTCCGATTATGTGACGCCCCTGGGGAATGACCTTCACGCGGAAGGCACAAGGGTGCACGTGATCTATGCCCTGAAGATGGGGCCGAAATACGAAAAGCGGTACCTGCAGCATTTCCGGGATCCGGAGCTGCTGCGGTTCGACATGCAGCATGAGGCCTGGCTGTTCCAGAAACAGTGGCGGCAGCCGGTGCTGGACGCCATTGCGGAATGCATGCGGTAAACCGAAACGGAATTCATAATTCAGAATTCATAATTCAGAATTCAGAGTGCTGGAGGACGCATGAAGGCCTATACACCGGAGAACCTGGTGAAGATCAGCCGGTACAGAAAGCTGTTCCCGACGCTGCCGGAGGAAGTGCGGCAGGATGTGTACAGCCGGATGCTGGTGCTGCTGAAGGAAGAGGAAAAGTGGTGCGACAGGGGCAACTACAAGCATATTGCCCAGATCCTGACCACCATCGCCCTGTACGAGGTGCTGCAGATGCACGGGGAAAGCGAGCCGGAGGCCTACCGGATCATTTCCGAAGCCATGTGGGGCGCTTTGACGCCGGAATCCTACCAGAAGATGGCCCGGCGGTCCTTCTTTCTTCCGATGATGAAGAAGATCCTGCCCTTCGGGTTCCGGCACGGCAGCGGCGCCGGCTGGAAATACACCTGGCATCTGAAGGAGGATCCGAAGGACCGGTTTCACTTTGAGTGCCGGGAATGTGTGTACTGGCACATTTTCAGCGAGCAGAACCTGATGAAGCTGGGTGCGATGTTCTGCCATTCGGACGTGATCAACTTCGGAAAGCTGCCCTATACGGATTTCAGGAGGACGAAAACCCTCTGCCAGGGCGGGGACTGCTGCGACTTTGACTTCATCCGCCATAAAACGGACGCCGGAGACGGCTGGGAAAGGTTTGAAAGCGTCTGACCGGACAGGAAAACAGAAGAAAAAAACCGGCACGATCGGAAGGACCGTACCGGTACGTTTTTTTACTCCGGTTTCACCGGGGATCTTTGATTTTGTCGGGAACCACCCAGTAATCGCACATGGTTCCGCCGGAAGCCAGGGTCTGGTCCCTGTGCAGGACCGCGTGGTTGGCCTCAGTGATCAGGTAGTCCAGTTCGCAGCAGACGGGAAGGATTTCCATATATCCGTATTTCCGGGCGTAATTGTTGAGAGGGCAGTTGGTGAAATAGTAGTAAACGCCGTCCCGGTGCTTTTTCTCATCGATATTGTAATCCCAGGTTTTATCCCGGTACTGCGGGCGCTGATCCGCCCAGGCCTTCTTTTCATAGAGGCCTTTCCAGGACTGCTGCAGTTCCTCCGGATTGTTCATATCCCTTTTGCTCAGCATTCTGGTCATCATCGGGCTCTTTGCCATTTTCCGGATGACCGGCCGGAAACTTTCGGGCGTGATGGCGCCGCCCGCGGCTTTCCAGACGGCCATGAGGACGAAGCACATATAGATGTTGCTTGCCATGGGATTATCCGCGCCGATGTCGTCCACCTGGGTGAGCATTTCCTGGTAGACGCCGGGCGCGTTTTTCAGCGCCCGGCGGGTGATTTCTTTTCCGTAGGCTTCCCGCAGCGGTTTCCGGAGGAGTACGGAAAACAGCCGCAGATAGAGCCCTTTGTATTTCATCATTTTTATCCGCCTCTTTTTTGCTTTTCGTTTCCGTGCTTTTCTCAGGCAGCGTCGTCCGAGGCTTCTTCTTCACCCTGGTCGGCACTCTCGTACATCACGGCGGTTTCGCCGGTTTCAGCGGTCAGCGCTTCACCGTCCAGCGTTACATCTGTTACGCAGCTTTCAATGACGCTGTTGACGGAACGGCCGGCAACGGCTCCGGGAGTTACAGCTCCGGTAATCTCCGCTTTCACGGTGCAGTTAATGACCTTGAAAGCAGTTTCTTCACCGTAGAAGTACAGGCCGGTACCGAACAGGCCGCCTACATGGGTGGCGCCGGGAGCGTTGATCACAGCGGTTGCGCTGCAATTGATGATCTCAGAAGGATACTTTGTTGTTACGACTCCATCTGTTTCCGCAATGATATTGCCGTTGGAATGGGAGCCGCCGAAACCGCACAGGCCGCCGATGGCATGACCGCCATTGACGGTGGTGATGGTCACATCCGCGGTGCAGTTGGAAACGGTATCCATCATTTCCAGGCATCCGGCGATACCGCCCAGGGCGATGGGCTCATTGCCTTCCGCGACGACCGTGCCCTTTGCGGTGCAGTTGTCAATGCTGCCGCCGAAGCTGCCGCCGATGAGCAGGCCGCCGCACTCCGCAACGTCCGCCTGGACGATACGGCCTTCAGGGAATGCATTGTCACCCAGGACGCGGATGGTTGTGCCGTCCACGGAGCAGTTATAAACCGCACCGTTGTTGCCGCCGGCAATACCGCCGATGCAGTTGACACCGGCAATGCTGTTTTCCCCGGACAGGGTTACATCATGAACCATGCCCATGTTATAGCCTACCACGGCGCCGACAGCATTGGAGAAGGTATCCGTGCAGGTGACGGTGATGTTCTTCGCGTTCAGGTTCTTCACTTCACCCAGGTTCATGCCGAAGATTCCTGCACCAACGATGGGATAATCGGAACTGAAGGTCATATTGGAGATGGTGTGGCCCTGTCCGTCGAATACGCCCATGAACATGCAGCTCACATTGCTCTGGTCTGCCAGATCCATCTGTCCGATGGGCTGCCAGGCAGCGCCGGCCAGGTCAATATCCTCTGTGAGGACGAAGCAGGTTCCGGGATAGCCGTTCACGCTGCCGTCATTCACGGCCGCGGAAAGGGCCAGCAGCTGCTCCGCTGTGGCAATCCGGTAAGGATCTTCAGCGGTGCCGGTTCCGCCGGCATAGGGGCTGCTTTCGGCAAATGCCGCGTTTATGCCCAGGGCCAGCGTCAGGGCAAGCAGGATGGAAAACAGTTTTTTCATTGAGGTACTCCCTCCTTTTAAGGAAATAGTTTGTATGTCATCGCTTTCGCGGGGACACCGGGAATCAGGCAATTTTCCAGGAGGCCGCTTCCTGCCGGCCTTCCACGAAGGTCTTATAAATACCGTTCTTTCTGATCAGCTCGTCATGGGTGCCGTGCTGGGCAATCTTACCGTTGTCGATCACAAAGATCTGGTCAGCGTTCCGGACGGTCTTCAGCCGGTGGGCAATCATAATGATGGTCTTTTCCTTTGTCAGGGCTTCAATGGCCGCGGTCAGCTCGGTTTCGCTTTCCGGATCCACGTTGGCGGTGGCTTCGTCCAGGATGATGACCGGAGCGTCCTTCATGATGGCGCGGGCAATGGAAATGCGCTGCTTCTCACCGCCGGAGAGGCTGGCGCCGCCTTCGCCGATCACGGTATCGTAACCGTCCGGCAGGGCCATAATGAAGTCGTGGCAGCGGGCCTTCTTCGCCGCGTCGATGACCCGGTCCATGGAGGCACCCGGCTCACCGAAACGGATATTATTGGCAATGGTATCCTCGAACAGGTAGACGTTCTGGAACACAAAGCTGAAGTTTTTCATCAGGGAGTCGAAACTGTAATCCTTCACGTTCCGGCCGCCCAGGAGCACCTGGCCGCCCTGCACGTCCCAGAACCGGGCCATGAGGTGGCACAGGGTGGTTTTGCCGCCGCCGGAGGGACCGACGAAGGCGGTGGTGGTCTTTTCCGGAATGGTCAGGGACACATTGTCGATGATCTTTTTCCGGTCGTAGGAGAAGTCCACGTTCTTCAGCTCAATATCCCGTCTGGCGGGGGTGATGTCCGCTCCGTCAATATCCATGGGCGGCATATCCATGATTTCCTTTGTTTTTGTTACAGCCACATGGACGGTCCGCAGCAGGGCGGAGAAGGAGCCCATGGCCTCCAGGCTTTCAAAGACCATGAAGGCGGAGATCATCATCATGATGCAGTAGAGCAGCGGCATGGTGCCGTCAAAATAGAACTTCAGGGCAAGAATACTCATCACCATGCCGGTCAGCTTGGTGGTGATGTTCTGGATGGTGACCCAGGGCATGACGGTGAATTCCACCGCGGTATCGGTATCCCGCTTTTCATTGATGGCGGCGTCCAGCTTCTTCGCCCGGCTGTCGGTCATGGAATAGTTCTTGACTTCGGCAATGCCCTGGACATATTCGATCACCTGGGAAACCAGGTCTTCGTCCGCATTATGCTTGCGGGTGGCCAGGGGAACGGTTGCCTTCTGCATCCGGGAGTTGAACAGCAGGAAGAGAAGAATGCCGGCCACCAGGACAAGACCGATGCGCCAGTCAAAAGCCAGGACAAAGACGGCGATGACGGAAGTGGTCAGGATCCCCTGGGTGGTGACCATGACGATCCGGGCGGCCACATCCGCCAGGGATTCCATGGTATTGGTGGTTACGTTGGTAATGGCGCCCAGGGAATTGCGGTTGAAAAAGCCCATGGGCAGGTAACGCAGGTGCTCGGCTATCTCAATGCGCTTGTTGCAGCAGGAGTGATAGCCGGCCTCGCACTGGAGCATGGTGGTTTTCAGGGTGATCATGATCTGACCGAGAACGGACACAGCCATGATGCCGAAGGAGAGCCACAGATGACGGGAAGTCAGCTGACCTTCAATCAGTCCCTGCACGACTACGGCTACGGCGGTAATGCGCAGGGCGGAGAACATGGCGCGGAACACACCGAGAATGACGGCCAGGTGGAATTTGTGACGGTCTTCCCGGTTGCAGAAATCAAAATATTCCTTCAGAATCTTAAGCAACGTCTTCAGCCTCCTTCGCGGCAATATGCGCCTGCCACATGCTCCGGTACAGATCACTGCTGTCCAGAAGCTCCTGCTGGGTTCCGGCGGCTTCGACCTGTCCCTTGTTGATCAGGATAATCTGATCGGCGGAGGCAATGGTGGACAGACGGTGGGCGATAACCAGCAGCGTGCGGCCTTTGACCAGTTTCGCGACGCTGTGCTGGACCAGCGCTTCATTCTCCGGATCGGTATAAGCGGTGGCTTCGTCCAGGATGATGACAGGCGCGTTTTTCAGCATGGCGCGGGCAATGGAAATCCGCTGGCGTTCACCGCCGGACAGATGTCCGCCTGCGCCGCCGCAGACCGTCTGATATCCGTTTTCAAGATTCATGATGAAATCATGGCAGCCGCAGGCTTTGGCCGCTTCAATCACCTGTTCATCCGTCGCCCTGGGATTGCCCAGACGGATATTTTCCATGACGCTCATATCAAACAGGTAATTATCCTGGGAAACAAAGGCAATCTCTTTCTGATAGACGTCCAGCGGGATCTGCCGGATATCCGTGCCGCCGTAGGTGATGGAGCCGCTGTCCACATCCCAGAAGGAGGCAATCAGTTTGGCAATGGTGCTCTTGCCGGAACCGGAAGGCCCGACCAGCGCGTTGACGGTACCTTCCCGGATGGTCAGGCTGACCCCATGGAGCACCTCTTCCTGTTTGTAAGCAAAGTGTACATCCTTCAGGCAGATATCCGTTCCTTCGGGCTTTTTTTCGAGGCGTTCCGGACGTTCCAGCTCCGGCTTGGTCAGGATGTTTGTGACTTCCCCGATGATGGTGCCGCATTTGCTCAGGTCATCCATATAGTTGGAAGCCATGATGAAAGGTGTGATCAGACCCATGGCCAGGATGATCAGCATGACCAGGTCAGGAGCAGTAACCGCGCCGTTCGTAAAATAGGAGACACCGAAGGGCAGCAGCGGCAGCAGCGTGGCGGGAAGCACCGCCATGGCGGTATTCTGGTATACGTTGCAGCGGCGCATCCACTCGATAAAGCAGTCAGCGCCCTCCTTCGCGGCGGTTACGAATTTATCATAGCTGGTTTTCGCCTTGCCGAAAGCCTTGATAACCTCAATGCCGTTGATGTATTCCACGGCGGTATCGTTCAGCGCCTTGGTCTTGGCAATGGTGTTTGCATAATCCGCCTGCATGCCGCGCATCATCAGGCCGAAGCAGACCATGCCGACAGGCACGGTCAGCAGGGAAAGCAGCGCCAGGCGCCAGTCGATACTGACCATATAACCGAAGATCACAAAGGGAATCAGGAGGTTGGAGGTGACTTCCGGGATCATGTGAGCCAGGGTGGTCTCCATGGAATCCACCCGCTCCACGATGATGTTCTTATAGGTACCGGAGGATTCATCCAGTACGTCGCCCAGGGGCATCCGGGCCAGTTTTCGGGTCAGCTGCCGGCGGATTCCCGCCAGCACCTCAAAGGTGGCTTTATGGGACATGGTGGTGGAGAAGGTGTGGAACAGCCGGCTCAGCACCCAGAACAGCCCCATATACAGGACCTGCGTCAGGCAGTAGGAGAAATCCGCTGTACCTTCCAGCAGCCTCCGGACGATGTTGGCCAGATAGAGAAAGGGAATGAAACCGCAGACCACGTTGGCGATTGCCAGCAGCACGCTGATGACGTAGCTGCTCCTGCGGGCGCCCGCAAACTCCATCACCCAGCTGAAGGTGCTGCGTTTACGGGCTTTTGCCTGTTTTGACATGGGAAGATCGACCTCCTAAGTTAGAATTAGCTAACAACAGGGGCGAAAAAAAGCGCCCCGATGTTACGAAAAATAAAGGGGCTCAGTAACCGAAAAGCGCCTGCCAGCCCCGGGCAAAGAACGCGTCCAGGGTATCGGCGTAATGCATGGCCTGTTCCCGGGAGAAATCATGGATGACCGCCTGGAAGACAGCGTCGATATTGGCGGTGACAAGCAGGTGAAACTCCTCCGGATCCACTTCGTTGATCGGCATCCCCTGTTCCCGCAGGAGAGACATCATATCCAGGGTGATTTTTTCCTCTGCCTCCGACAGGTCATGCAGGAAGGATTCATACCGGGTGCCCCGGGATTTGCAGATCAGCAGGCGGAAGGCGTCCAGATGGTCATAGATAAAGATCATGGCCATTTTCGCGTCCCCGCCCTGGCTCCACTTATCCCCCAGGGATTCGGTCTGCAGGGCTGCCTGTTCTTCGGCCTCCTCCAGCCGGTAGAGGCTGATCAGCCCCTGGCAGGCAGGTTCCACGAGGGCGGCGAACATTTCCTCCTTGCCGGTAAAGTGCTTGTACAGGCCGGCGACGCTCATGCCCGCGGCCGCGGCGATGCGCCGCATGGAGGCGTCTGTAAAACCGTAAGTCATGAACTCCTCCCGGGCGGCGGAGATGATCTTTTCATGATGGGCGGATTTATCACGGGCCATGGAGACGCCTCCTCTCAGATTTAAGCGAACACTGTTCACTTACGGCAGACAGAATACACGGTTCAGGACGGTCTGTCAACACTAAAATTAGAATTTTCTAATTTCAAACGTTTGCACTTGACAAATTTCGCCCTGTATGGTATACAATTTTAGACACGACTAACGCCGTGGAAACTGATCTCTGAAAAGAAAACGACAGAGAGCAGTTTTTTTAGGGCTAAAAGTTAGCCATAACTAACAAGCACAAAGGAGACGAACCAATGAGTATCGTGGAACTGAAGAATGTTTCCCGGGTTTACCGGAACGGTGATCATGAACAGCGGGCGCTGGATCACGTGGACCTTTCGCTGGAAGAAGGAAAGTTCATTGTGATTCTCGGACCCAGCGGCGCCGGAAAGAGCACGCTGCTGAACCTGTTGGGCGGCCTGGACAGTCCGACAGAGGGAACCATTGTTGTAAACGGAAAAGATATTTCCACCCTGACGGAGAACGAACTGGCAGATTACCGGGCGGAAACCGTGGGTTTTGTGTTCCAGAGCTATAACCTGATCCCGACCCTGACGGTGATCGAGAACGTGGCCCTGGTGAAGGAAATTGCCACCAACCCGCTGAGCAGCCATGACATGCTGCGGGAAGTGGGCCTGGCGGATCACATTCATCAGTTTCCGTCCGAACTGTCCGGCGGTGAGCAACAGCGGGTATCCATTGCCCGGGCGCTGGCGAAGAACCCGCAGATCCTGCTGTGCGATGAGCCTACCGGCGCACTGGATTCCGAGACGGGCGTGATGGTGCTGAAGCTGCTACTGTCCATGGCCCGGGATATGAAGAAGACGATCATCATTGTGACGCATAACCAGAATATCGCGAAGATGGCGGACGTGGTGATCCGGGTGAAGAACGGAAAGATCAAATCCTGCGAAGAACAGGAAAAGCCGCTGACGGTGGAAGAAGTGGACTGGTAACAGTTCGCTTCTTCGGAATTCATAATTCATAATTCATAATTATGATTGGTGTTATAAACCCTGGAAAAACATGTGAAGTTCCTAATAAAGAGGATTGAGTTTTATGTTGATCAAGAAGTTGTTTCGGACGCTGTGGAGGTACAAGGCACAGTTTATCTCCATGGTATTGATGATTGCCTTTGGGGTAGGAGTGTTCCTGGGATTCAATATTGAATGGTACAGCCTGGAAAAGAACCTGACAGAGATTTATGACGCGACCGGTTATGCGGATTACCGGATCTATGCCGAGAAAGCCTTCAGCGAGGAAGACCTGCAGAAGGTGCTGGCCATTGACGGGGTGGAAGACGCCACCCGGTACCTGTCCGTGATCACGGCGGTGAAGGGGACGGAAGACACCCTGGCCATGACAGTGGTGGAGAACCCGAAGGTATCCGGCCTGCTGGTGACCTCCGGGGAAGAATATGACCCGGAAAGCGAGGACGGGATCTGGCTTTCAGACCGTTATGCCGCGGCAAACGGAATCGGGCTGGGCGACAGCATGAGCCTGACCTATAAAATGATCGAGGTGACCGGCACCGTAAAGGGCCTGGTCAAGTCCAGCGAATACCTGATCTGCCTGCCGGACGAGACCCAGATGATGCCGGACTACAACTCCCACGGTTTCGGTTTCATCTCCCCGAAGATGATGGACAACGCGATCCCTGCCATGGCGAAGATGTTCATCGGCGGATCGCTGTATATGCAGCTGAACGTAAAGAGCGGCCTGGAGAAGGCGGACTTCGTGGAGAAACTGGACAAGGCGCTGGGACGGACGCTGCTGGTGCTGTCCCGGGAGGAAACCTTCACCTGGAAGGAAGCCCAGGGTGAGGTTGATGAAGGCAAGACCATGGGATCCATCCTGCCGGTATTGTTCCTGGCTATTGCGATCCTGACCATGGTGACCACCATGCACCGGGTTACGGCCAGTGAAAAACGGCAGATCGGCACGATGAAGGCGCTGGGATTCAAGAACAAGCGGATCCTGACGCACTATACCTCCTATGCCCTGATCATTGGACTGATCGGATCAGTGCTGGGCATCGCCATCGGCTACGGGCTGGGCTGGTTTATCATCAACCCGGACAGCGCCATGGCTATTTATCTGGATATGCTTCACCTGACGCTGTACGCGCCGTCCTTCAGCTGGCTGGTAATCGTGCTGATCAACGTATTCCTGACCCTGATCGGCTTCCTGTCCGTACGGAAGATGCTGCAGGGCACGGCGGCGGACGCGCTGCGGCCTTACACGCCCAAACGGATGAAGCACCTGGCCGTGGAGGAAACCAAGCGGTTCAAGGCGCTGGGTTTCGGAATCAAATGGAACCTGCGGGACCTGCTGCGGCATAAATCCCGGTCCTGGATGACGCTCTTCGGCGTTGTGGGCTGCATGGTGCTGCTGGTGGGCGGCATGGGCATGAAGGATACCCTGGATTCCTTTATGGATATATTCTTTGACCGGGCCTACAACTACACCACAAGGATCAACCTGGACACGGAGAACGTAACCAATGAGGAAGCGGCCGTACTGGCGGAGAAGT
>JAEEGK010026638.1_pt1 | contig 11748 bp, 10 predicted proteins | sample 8958771 | NCBI WGS metagenome assembly JAEEGK01 (sample SAMN16246547, study PRJNA631951) | gut metagenome | biome: gut microbiome; feature: rumen; material: SC-attached | host: Bos | place: Iran: Karaj | collected 2018-10 | reverse complement strand
TCTGTGAGTTCGGACATCATCGACTTATACTCGAAGATATAGGGTAACGTACCCTGTGAGATCTGTGCCTGATACTGGGTATAGGAGGTCAGGAACTCTGAGCGCGAAAGCAGATTGGGGATGACGGCGGGGGTATAGTGGTCATAGACGCCCATGCCGGCAAAACAGGTCAACTGCCGGTTCTCCTTACCCAACAGGTCGTAAGCCTGTCGGATTTCAAGTTCGCTCTGTGACAACGGCAGATCGTAGTCATCCTTGAAGCGAATACTGTCGGGAATCTGGGCATAGAGATCGTCGAGCGACTTGACACCGACCTTCTCCAACATCGCCTGCAGGTCTTCCTCCGTATGCGGGAAATACTTATATTCCATCATCACTTCTGACAGAATTTCTCGTAAGCGGCTGCATCCATCAGTTTATCGAGGTCGGACTTGTCGGAGAGTTCCACCTTAATAATCCAGTTTTCATAAGCATCCTGGTTCACCAGCTCTGGCTGATCCTCCAATGCCTCATTGATTTCGACGACAGTACCACTAACGGGTGATATCAGGTCTGAGGCGGCCTTCACACTCTCCACAGCACCAAACTCCTCGCCAGCTACCACTTCATCGTCCACCTCGGGCATATCCACATATACCACATTGCCGAGGGCATTTTGTGCATAGTCTGTGATACCAACGAAACCATAGTCACCTTCTACTCTTACATATTCGTGCGACTCTGAGTAGTAGAGTCCTTCAATTACTTTTGCCATAATAAATTATATTTGATGTTTTATTTCTTATAACTTTTGCTATAAAACTGTTTCTTCACCACCTTACCAGGGAACACCTTCTTGCGAATCTGGATCTCCACCTCTGTATCGAGCTTTGCATACTGGGCATCAATCAGTGCCATGCAGACACTCTTGTCGGTAGAGAGGGTGTGATAGCCCGTCGTCACCTCGCCGATAGGCTGGCCGTCTTTCAACACCGTATAGCCATGACGAGGGATGGCCTTGTCGAAGAGTTCAATACCGACCAGTTTCCTGGCTGGTCCTTCGGCCTTTTGTCTGGCCAATGCCTCCTTGCCGATGAATTCGGCCTTGTCGAGTTTCACAAACATGCCCAAGCCAGCCATAATCGGTGTAATATCCTCAGAGAGTTCATCACCATAGAGCGGCAGTCCCACCTCGAAGCGCAGGGTATCACGACAACCAAGTCCACATGCCTGAACTCCAGCAGCTATCAGTTTATCCCAACAGGCACGGATGAAGTCATGGGTGCCATACACCTCGAAACCGTCTTCACCCGTATAGCCCGTGCGGGAGATAAGAGTCTCCCCAATGGTCTTGCAGGTATAGAACGACAGTTCCTTACAAGGCAGACTGAGCACACGTTCCATGATATCCTCCGACTCTGGTCCCTGGAGGGCAATTTGTCCGTAAAAATCACTACGATTCTGCAAGTCGATGTCGAAGCCGGCAGCATGCTCCTGCATCCACGCCCAGTCTTTATCGATATTGGCAGCATTGATGACGAGGAAGAAGTCGTTCTCGCCCAGCTTATACACCAACAGATCATCGACAGTTCCGCCATTCTCATAGCACATCATACCATAATAGATTTTCCCAACAGGGGCACCGGCGATGTCGTTGGTGAATATATGCTGGACATAACGCTCAGCATCCTTACCCTTGACCGTCACTTCGCCCATGTGTGACACATCGAAAAGGCCGACGTGCTCACGCACCGCCATATGCTCTGGCGCGATACCCGCATTCTGGTAAAGTAGGGGCATGTCGAAGCCTCCGAAGGTCACCATCGTAGCACCTAAGGAAATATGCTTGTCATACAAGCATGTGCGCTTCTCTTTCTTTTCTAATTCTTGTTTGATAGCCATAGATTATTGTTGTAATAAGTTGATGAATTGTTTGTCGAGATAAGTCTGTTCCAGTTGCCTGACGCCAGCGACCTCATCAGCCGTCAACATGCGCTCACCATCACAGAGCGTACTGCAGAACAAGTCTTTCACCTCAGCCAGACTCAATCGGGTATGGTCCTTCAGCAAGGTGATGCGCTGGCGAACGCTTTGGATACCATTCTTCTGCAGTTTCTCAGGAGCAGGGGTAATAGCATGCAGCATGTGAGCCATATTCGTGTCATAGAGTAACGTCGAGTGTACGATACTCCTTCCGGTGAGATGATAGCAGGCCGTACCACAGACCTTCTGGCCATTAATCAGAATGTCGTTACGGCTCGTACCCGTGGCCTCGATGCCCATCTGATGTAACACCAGCAGCACCATATTGACAAACCGGTTAAAAGCAAAGCCTACGTTCTCCCCAGAAGTGACAAACGAAAGCATCACGTTGTCCTCGTCTGCATAGACACAGCCTCCCCCACTCTTCCTCCGATACACACTAATACCATGCTCACGGCAATAATCAAGGTTCACCTCATTCGATGCCTCTTGATTGCGACCGAAAATGACACTGGGCGCCACCTGCCACATGAAAAAGGCATCAGGCTCATCGATATGACGAGCCACATATTCTTCCATCGCCAGATAGAACGACAATGGCCGAATCTCGGAGGTCGGTAACGTGATAAGTTTCATGTTTTAGGCTTCAGCAACTAAACTATCTGCAAAAATATGAAGTTTTTATGTAACTCGCAAATAATAGTAGCTTTTTTTATCTCTATTATGAATTTACGGTGCAAAATTAGTGTTTTTTTTTGTATATTGATAAAAAATGTATAACTTTGCAGCAGAATAAAAAGAAGTTATAGTGGAAAAGTCTGAATTTACACTACTCAATAAGATACAATACCCTGAGGATCTCCGCAAGTTGAGTGTCGATGAACTGCCTCAACTATGTCAGGAACTCCGCAAAGATATTATCGAAGAAGTTGCCGTCAATCCAGGGCATCTGGCTTCGAGTCTTGGTGTTGCAGAAATTACTGTTGCTTTGCATTACGTCTATAACACCCCAGAGGACAGAATCGTCTGGGATGTGGGGCATCAGGCCTATGGACATAAGATCCTGACAGGCCGGAGAGAGCAATTCTGTACCAACCGTAAACTGGGTGGCATCAAACCGTTCCCCTCACCGACAGAGAGCGAATACGACACGTTTGCCTGCGGACACGCAAGCAACTCGGTGTCGGCTGCACTCGGCATGGCCGTGGCGGCGAAGCTCGAAGGTAACAACCGGCACGTCGTGGCCGTCATCGGCGATGGTGCCATGAGTGGCGGTCTGGCCTTTGAGGGTCTGAACAATGTATCTTCCTCACCTAACGACCTGCTGATCATCCTGAACGACAACAACATGTCGATTGACCGTTCTGTGGGCGGTATGAAACAATACCTGCTGAACCTGAGCACCAACGAGACTTACAACGCATTGCGTTTCAAGGCTTCACGCTGGCTGCACGGCAAGGGTATGCTGAACGATGACCGCAAGAACGGCATTATCCGTCTCACCAACGCCATCAAGAGTGCCATCTCTCATCAGCAGAACATCTTTGAAGGCATGAACATCCGCTATTTCGGTCCCTTCGATGGTCACAACGTGAAGGAACTGGTGCGTATTCTCAAACAGATGAAAGATATGAAGGGGCCCAAACTGCTCCATCTGCACACGCAGAAAGGACATGGCTACGCCCCCGCAGAGAAAGACGTCACCACCTGGCACGCCCCTGGCAAGTTCGACCCAGAGACTGGTGAGCGCATCGTCGACAAAGATCCCAACAAGCCCCAGAAATATCAGGACGTATTCGGGCATACCCTGCTTGAACTGGCTCGGCAGAACCCCAAGATTGTAGGCGTAACCCCGGCAATGCCTTCAGGTTGTTCGATGAACATCATGATGAAGGAGATGCCTGAGCGCACCTTCGACGTAGGTATTGCTGAAGGACATGCTGTCACCTTCTCGGGTGGTATGGCTAAGGACGGGCTCCTGCCATTCTGCAATATCTACAGCGCCTTCGCACAAAGAGCCTTCGACAATATCATCCACGATGTGGCCCTGCTGAAGCTCAACGTCGTATTCTGCTTCGACCGCGCCGGACTAGTCGGCGAAGACGGTGCCACCCACCACGGTGCCTTTGACCTTGCAGCCCTACGCCCCATCCCGAACCTGATCATCTCATCGCCGATGGATGAACACGAGCTGCGCCGCCTGATGTACACAGCACAGTTGCCCGACAAGGGACCTTTCGTCATCCGCTATCCCCGTGGCGGTGGCGTGTTACAAGACTGGCGCTGTCCCTTTGAAGAGATACCTATTGGAAAAGGACGTAAACTGCATGACGGCGACGACATCGCCATCCTTAGCATCGGTCCGATGGGCAACAACGTGACAGAGGCAATAGCCAAACTGGCACAAGAAACCTCCGCCCCCAGTATCGCCCACTACGACATGCGTTTCCTGAAACCTATCGACGAGGATATCCTCGAAGAGGTGGGACAGAAATTCTCGCGCATCATCACCGTGGAGAATGGCGCGAAGAAGGGCGGACTCGGTTCTGCCGTACTGGAATGGATGAATGATCACGGCTACCAGCCAAAGGTGGTGCGACTTGGACTGCCCGACAGTTTCGTAGAACATGGAACCGTCGCCGAGTTGCAGCACATCGTAGGCATTGATGCTGAAGGAATCATCAAAGCTATCAATACGCTATGAAAGTCGTCATCGTCGGTGCAGGCGCCGTAGGAACTCACCTGTCGAAACTGCTGTCACGAGAACATCAGGACTGTATCCTGATTGACGACGATGAAGAGCGCCTCAGTTCGCTCACCGAATACGACGTGATGACCTATCAGGCCTCCCCAACCAGCATCCATGCCCTCAAGGAGGCGGGCGTACAGCATGCAGACCTCTTCGTCGGCGTAACCCCAGAAGAAAGCATCAATATCAATGCCTGCATCCTGGCCCATGCCCTCGGCGCCAAAAAGACCGTAGCACGCATCGACAACTACGAATACCTATCAGCCGAGAACCAGGCATTCTTCAAGGAATTGGGCATCGACTCACTCATCTACCCTGAAGTACTGGCAGCTATCGACATTACCAACGGACTGAAGTTGTCATGGGTTCGCCAGCGATGGGATGTACACGGTGGAGCACTCATCTTGCTTGGCATCAAGCTCCGCGAGAGTGCAGAGATACTCAACCAGCCACTGAAAGACCTCTGCGGTCCAGACGATCCCTATCACATCGTGGCTATCAAGCGTAACGACGACACCATCATCCCTGGTGGTCTGGACGAGCTCCATGTCAATGACCTCGCCTATTTCATGACTACCAAGGAATATATCCCCTACATCCGCAAAATCGTAGGTAAGGAGCACTATACTGACGTGAAGAATGTCATCATTATGGGAGGGGGGAAGACCGCCGTGCGAGCCGCTCTTAACATCCCCAACTACATGAGCGTGAAGATCATCGAGAAGAACAACCAACGCTGCGAGAAGCTTAACGAACTGCTCGACAACGAGGAAGCCATGATCATTCACGGTGATGGGCGCGACCTCGGGCTGTTGGAAGAGGAAGGCATCCGCAACACACAAGCCTTTGTGGCTCTTACCGACAATGCCGAGACCAATATCCTGGCCTGTCTAACAGCCAAGAAACTCGGTGTGCGCAAGACGGTGGCACTTGTCGAGAACCTCGACTACGTAAACATGGCCGAAAGTCTTGACATCGGTACCATCATCAACAAAAAGACCATTGCCGCCAGCCACATCTACCAACTGATGCTAGATGCCGACGTCGATAACCTGCGCTCTCTGATGGTTGTCGATGCCGAGGTCGCAGAGTTTACCGCTGCCCCTGACTCCCGTGTGACAAAACGCGCTGTGAAGGATCTGGGACTGCCATTCGGAGTTACCATTGGCGGTCTGGTTCGCAACGGCGTAGGCATGCTCGTCAATGGAAACTCACGTATCGAGGCCGGCGACGCCGTCATGGTGTTCTGCCATGAAGCTAAACTACAAACACTTGACAAGTATTTCAAAAAGAATGCGATATGGTAAACTTCCGTATCATCAGCAAGATCATCGGTTCACTCCTGTTCATTGAGGCGTTCTTCATGTTGTGGTGCGCTATTATGGCATTAAGCTACGGTGAGGATGACCAGATGGCTTTTCTGATTTCAATGCTGATGACTACCACAAGTGCCATCTTCTTTCTGATGATGGGCCGACACGCCGAAAACACCCTGAACCGCCGCGATGCCTTCCTGCTCGTGACATCCGTATGGGTTATCTTCTCTTTCTTCGGGATGTTCCCCTTCCTGATTCACGGCAGCATCCGCAACCTTACAGATGCCTTCTTCGAGACCATATCCGGATTTACCACCACTGGTGCCACCATTCTCGACGATGTAGAGTGCCTGCCACACGGCATTCTCTTCTGGCGTTCGCTGATGCAATGGATTGGCGGTCTGGGAATCGTCTTCTTCACCATCGCCATTCTGCCCTCACTCGTCGCAGGAAGCGTGAAGGTGTTCGCGGCTGAAACGACAGGTCCTATCAAGACCAAGATGCACCCACGCCTCTCAACAACTGCCAAATGGATCTGGTCGATCTATCTTTTCCTCACACTCGGGTGCGGTTTCTCGTTCTGGGCAGCTGGCATGAACTGGTATGAGGCAGTCAACTACTCGATGACAACCACTGCTACCGGTGGATTCTCAATCCATAACGAGGGGACAAACGTGTTTAACTCAGCTCAGATTGACTATATTTGCATTATCTTCGAACTACTGGCCGGTATTAATTTCACCTTACTGTATGTCAGCATCTTTAAGGTACGGCTAAATACCCTCTTCAGGGATTCCGAATTTAAGCTCTATATCAGTATGGTACTACTGGCCACGCTTAGCGTTATGGGCGTGCTTATCATCCAACAGGGATATGACTTGGAATTTGCCTTCCGGAGTGCGCTCTTCCAGATAGCCAGCTTTATCACAACCACTGGCATCTATAGCGACGACGTGGCAAAATGGCCCCATCTCACCTGGATTATCTTAGGAAGCGTCTCACTCCTCGGTGCCTGTGCAGGCAGTACGAGCGGTGGCTTCAAGTGCATCCGCGGCGTGATGCTGCTCAAGGTCGTACGCAATAATTTCCGCCAGAGCCTCCACCCGAATGCTGTGCTGCCAGTGAAAATCAACGGTCAGAACGTGCCTCAGTCTAGGCTTATCGCTCTCTTTGCTTATTTCGTACTTGTCGTGCTGATCACTACCTCTATCATGATAGTCTCCGGCATCGACAGCATCAACGCCATCGTCATTGCGCTCAGTTGTGTCGGCAATGTAGGACCGTCACTAGCCAATGACATCGGTGCCAATATCACGTGGTCGGGAATGGCCGATTCCATCAAATGGATTCTCTGTGTGCTCATGCTCATGGGACGTCTTGAGATTATGACGGTATTGGTGCTCTTCACCAGAAGCTTCTGGAAAGAAAATTAACTACTATACTATATATAACGATGTACAAATTTGAACCGCTGCTGAAGCAGACACTCTGGGGAGGTGACAAGATTATCCCCTTCAAACATCTGGACACACAGATGGAAAACGTAGGTGAGAGCTGGGAGATATCAGGTGTCGAAAACAACGAGACCATCGTTGCCAACGGCCCTGAAAAGGGGAAATCACTCAACCAGCTCGTACGCGAACACAAAGATGAACTCGTGGGCAAAGACAATTATTCTCGCTTCGGGAATGAGTTTCCATTGCTGATCAAGTTCATTGACGCCCGTCAGGACCTCTCTATCCAAGTTCACCCGAACGACGAAATTGCCCACCGTCAGGGTAAGTCACGCGGAAAGACCGAGATGTGGTATGCACTCGAACCAACTCCTGGCGCACAACTCTATAACGGTCTGAAACAGAGTATCACGCCAGAAGAGTACAAGGCGATGGTCGATAACGATAGCATCACCGATGCCCTGGCTCGCTACGAAGTCCATGAGGGTGACGTATTCTTCATCCCTGCAGGGCGTATTCATGCCATTGGTGCGGGCTGTTTTGTTGCTGAAATCCAGCAGACCTCCGACGTTACCTATCGCATCTACGACTTTAAGCGTAAGGACAAGAACGGGAACTATCGCGAACTCCATACTGAGTTGGCTGCTGAAAGCATTGACTATACCGTACTTCCAAACTACCGATGTGGTTACACCCCCAAGGTAAATGAAGGCATCGAACTCGTGGAGTGTCCCTATTTCACGACTTCGGTCTATGACCTCACAGAACCGATGACAATCGACTATAGCGATCTCGACTCCTTCGTCATCCTTATCGGTGTGAAAGGTAATGGGCGTCTCAGTTGCGATGACCAAGAGGTATCATTCCAGATGGGCGACACCCTATTGCTGCCCGCCACCACCAAAGAGGTGAAGGTTGAGGGTACCATCAAGTTCCTTGAGACCTTTATTTAGTTGATTGCTCCGGCTGGTCGTCCAAGTACCGTCTGACGTCTTCCTGCACACGATGGAACTGCTCTGACACCATATAGCCGTTGTTCTTTTTGAGCATGACCTTGATATCCTGCAACGAATTTTCGTAGCAGGTCATCTCGTTTTGTTTCTGTGTCAGGTGAGCCTTGGCATGATAAATTTCGTTCTGGCGCTCCTGTCTAAGTATGTTACACACCTTTGACAAGATCGGCGTCACCACAGTGTCGAAGAGATGATGCCCCTGCATATAAAGGTAGGTGGTCTGCGGCGTCACGCCCAAAGCCTTCACGTCATCCTTCGTCTGGAGATACTCTTCTTTCGCGTCTGGGAATAAGCGCTGCAACTCACCGATACGGGTACGCACCTTTCGCTTGATATTCTCCAGAGAGGGTTCAGGATTGACAGGTGTAAAACCTCCTGGGTCAGCGACTCGGTTGAAATCTGTGATTGAGAATTTCGGATAGTTGCCATTCCGGTAAAGCATGACAGACCAGACGAAAAGGGGGAACAAGACCTCGCTGAACCGACTGAAGTAGTCACGGAAGTCAAAGATCCGGTGGTCGTTTAGTGTCACAGCCACACAGACATTGTGCAACGAAGGGGCATAGCACTGATAGTTTTCTATAGCATAGACATAGGTATGAAAGACATAGGGACTTTCCAGCACCTTCTGCGACTGGGCAGTAGCACCCTGGAGAAGATAATCGAAGTCGGCATCGACACAAGCAATCATATCCCTGCCTAACGGTTCTCCCTCCAGGAAATTCATCAACACCGATTTCTTTCCTCGCGACAAGCCCGTCTTAGAGGGAAGCATAACCTCAAAGTATCGTTTGTCGTTCTCAAACTCACTGAGTACTGTGCGCCAGAAATAGATATCATCGTAGCTTTCCACATAGGCTACGATACGCCGGCGTGCCCGTTTCGATTTCAGCGCGTTGGCTGCCTCGAAATACTGGCTATTGATATAGCTCTGCAAGCCTTTTGAGCCACCATTCTTCCCTTTCGCCATATCCATTTATGAACCTGCACTTATTCAGGCCGCACTCCCAGCCATCACGCTGACAACGTAATATCGCTGACCTCCGTCACAGCATCCACCCAGCCGTTCATCACCACTGCCGGCGAATGCGTTGTCAGGATAATCTGCACATTCGGATTTAGTTCCAGACAAAGGTCAATGAGACGTTTCTGCCACTCGATATGGAGGCTCACTTCGGGCTCATCCATAAAGAGCACGTAGGACTGATTGTCCTCTACGAGCACTGTCAGTAAGATGGCCAGCATCTGCTTCTCACCGCTCGACAACTGATAGGGCACCAATGTCTCGCCTATCTGCGAGAAGCGTATCTCATTCTCTGTCCGCACGATCTTCTTGCCCGTCTCCGAGAACAGGTCATCAACGATATCCTGGAAACGTTTCTTCTGCATCGAGAGTTTTTGGGCAGCATCTGTATTTCCCGATTGTAGTTCAGCAATGATGCGGTTGCCGATATTCACCTGATAGTCGAGGTACTTCCGCTGCAAGTGGGAGAGCTGGAAGTCGAGTGCAGAGGAAATGCGCGTATCCACGTGAGCCATAGTATCGAGGTCGAGCACAGGTGAGTCCAGCGAGCGAATCACGTCATAGCGTATCCACTTTGCATCCTCAGGCTCCACGTCAAGTTTCACCCCTTTCAGCATATGGGAAGGGAACTCGCCTCCAGCGACAAGGCCCTTCACCACCTTATTCAGGATGGTGCTCTTACCCTGGCCGTTACTACCGCTCAGGATGTTCACCTGACGATTCAGTTCCCACACAATGTGTTTCTTCCCGCTCCAAAGCGAGTCAATCTCGATCCGCTTGATATAGTCCGCGTACTTCTGCATAGCCATTCACGGTGTTTGTCAGTAAAAATCACCCAACCGCACTCAACACTACTTTAAAGGCGGACGTTTCTCGCCCGGATGCCAGCAGTCGAAGAGTGCGATTTCAAAAATCATATTGCTGTAGGCTGGATAGGTTGTCGAAGAACCAGAGCCGTATGCCATCTGATAGGGGATATACACGAGCCAGCGATCACCGACACGCATATCCATCAGAGCCGTGGTGAAGCCCTCAATGAAACTGCCACAACGCAACTGCGTCATAGCCGACGTCTTCCAACTGAAATCACCAATAAAGCTTTGGTCAAACACATAGCCATTCGGATAGGAAGCAGAGGGGATGAGTCTGCCACGATAGGCCACACGAACAGTATCAGTGAAGAGCGGTCTCGGGGCTCCTAAGTTTTCTGTTTCCTCCAGTTTCTTCACATATACATAATAGGTAGGGTCACCCTCCGTAGTCGGATCTTCAGTATAGCTCTTGATCCTGGTCAGGCTGGGATCATTAGCCCAAACCTTCACGATAGCATCGTTGCGTGTCTGCCAGTCTGCATACTCGTCTTCTGTGCCGCTCTCCTCACTGCACGAATACAACGAGAACGACAGCGTCAACAGCAGACAGAGTATGCCGGATAACTGATATAGTCTTTTCGTTACCATAAACATTACTGGAGTTTCTTCAGCAGGCTAGCGATGCTCACCTTGTCCTCAATGATGGAGTTGAGGTCGCTGATATCCACACGCTCCTGCTCCATCGTATCACGGAAACGAAGTGTCACCTTACCGTCTGTAAGCGTATCGTGATCGACGGTGACGCAATAGGGTGTACCAATAGCGTCCTGACGACGATAGCGCTTGCCGATAGAGTCCTTCTCGTCATACTGGCAGTTGAAGTGGAACTTCAGCTGGTCGATGATCTCGCGGGCCTTCTCGGGCAGACCGTCTTTCTTAACCAACGGCATAACGGCACACTTCACAGGAGCCAGGGCTGCAGGCAACTTCAACACCACGCGGGTCTCGCCATTCTCCAGTTTCTCCTCATCAAAAGCATGACACATGATAGAAAGGAACATACGATCGACACCGATAGAGGTCTCGATGACATACGGCGTGTAGCTCTCATTGGTCTGAGGATCGAAGTACTTGATCGACTTGCCAGAGTACTTCTCATGCTGCGAGAGGTCGAAGTTAGTACGAGAGTGGATACCCTCTACCTCCTTGAAGCCGAACGGCATCTTGAACTCGATATCGGTAGCAGCATTAGCATAGTGAGCCAACTTGTCGTGGTCGTGGAAACGATAGTTCTCAGCACCGAAGCCCAGGGCCTGATGCCACTTCATACGGGTCTCCTTCCACTTGGGGAACCACTCCAGTTCAGTGCCAGGCTGTACGAAGAACTGCATCTCCATCTGCTCAAATTCGCGCATGCG
>JAEEGK010026637.1_pt1 | contig 11749 bp, 7 predicted proteins | sample 8958771 | NCBI WGS metagenome assembly JAEEGK01 (sample SAMN16246547, study PRJNA631951) | gut metagenome | biome: gut microbiome; feature: rumen; material: SC-attached | host: Bos | place: Iran: Karaj | collected 2018-10 | reverse complement strand
GGCATTGGACATGCCGTTGAGCACCACCGTCCCCTCCTCCGTAGAAGAAGGCACCAGGATGCCGCCGGGACACATGCAGAAGGAAAACACGCCGCGTCCCTCTACCTGCTGGACGAACGAATACTCGGCCGTTGGCATAAACGGCTGATATTTACCATGATAGCGAATCTGATTGATGAGCCACTGCGGATGCTCCACCCGTACGCCCAGGGCAAATCCCTTGGCCTCCAGGGCCCATCCTTTGGCGGCAAACAGCTCATAGATATCCCGGGCCGAATGACCGCACGCGAGTATGACTTTGGAAGCGCTGAAGCAGGTTTTTCCGCAGTGGACCTCAAAGCCTCCGGATACGGGGACGATATCGGTTACCCGGCTGTCAAAATGGTATTCCCCGCCATGCTCCTCGATGCAGCGGCGGATGTTTTTGACAATTTCCGGAAGACGGTCTGTGCCGATGTGGGGATGCGCATCGATGAGAATGTCCTCATGCGCGCCGAAGGCCACCAGCTGGTACAGCACTTCACGGATATCTCCCCGCTTGCTGGAGCGCGTATAAAGCTTTCCGTCACTGAATGCACCGGCGCCACCTTCCCCGTAGCAGTAATTGGAGTCCGGGTCCAGTACGCCGTCAAGAGAAAGCTTTGCCATGTCCACCTTACGGCGTTCCACGTCCTTTCCCCGCTCCAGCACAATGGGTTTCAGGCCCTTCTGCAGCAGCGTGAGGGCGGCAAACATGCCGGCGGGTCCGGCGCCAATCACAACCACCGGAGCAGCTCCATGGACATCCTGATAAGGGGCCACGGAAAATGTCTCCAGCGTTTCGTTACTGCGGCAAGCCTCAACCCGGTACCGGTACAGGACATCCTGGCGGGCATCGATGCTGCGGCGGACCACCCGCACCTGTCCCACCATATTCTCACGTACGCCCAGGGCCTTTGCCGCAGCCTCGCGGAGCTGGGCTTCCGACAGTTCCTTTCCTATCTTCTGTGCTATCTCAAACTCTTTCATACGGGCGCAAAAGTAACAATAATCGGCATAATACCCAAAAAATACTTATCTTTGTAAAATATATATTTTACAAGCAATCCATGTCAGACATCATACTCGGTATAGAATCCTCCTGCGACGACACATCGGCCGCCGTCATCTCCGACGGCGTGCTCCTGTCCAACGTCATTGCCTCGCAGCAGGTCCACAAGGACTTTGGCGGCGTTGTGCCCGAACTGGCATCCCGCGCCCATGAGCAGAACATCGTTCCCGTGGTCTCGGAGGCCATCCGCCGCGCCGGCATCAAACCCGAAGACCTCACGGCCATCGCCTTCACCCGCGGTCCGGGCCTTCTGGGCTCGCTCCTCGTGGGCACCTCCTTCGCCAAGGCCCTGGCCCTGTCCCTGAACATTCCCATGGTCATGGTGAACCATCTGCAGGGCCACATCCTCGCCGGCTTCGTACGCCAGAAAGACGTCCCCGTCCGGGAACCTTCCTTCCCCTACCTGTGCCTCCTCGTGAGCGGCGGCAACTCCCAGATTGTCAAGGTTAACAGCCCGCTGGAATACGAAATCCTGGGCCAGACCATCGACGACGCCGTGGGAGAAGCCTTCGACAAATGTTCCAAGATGCTGGGACTCGGATACCCCGGCGGCCCCGTCATCGACCGCCTGGCAAAGCTGGGCAACCCGGACCGCTTCCACTTTGCCAAGCCCAATATCCCGGGCCTGGACTACTCCTTCTCCGGTGTCAAGACCTCCCTCCTCTACTTCGTGCGGGACGAGATGGCCAAAGACCCCGAATTCCTGGAAAAGAACAAGGAGGACATCTGCGCCAGCTTCCAGAAAACCCTCATCGACGTGCTCATGGGCAAGCTCATCCGCGCCGCCAAGGAAACCCGCATCCGGGAAATCGCCATCGGCGGAGGCGTCAGCGCCAACAGCGGCCTCCGCAGCCGCATCCTCGAGGAAGGTGAAAAGCGCCACTGGAACACCTACCTGCCGGAATTCAAGTTCACCACCGACAACGCCGCCATGATTGCCGTGGCCGGCTGGTTCCAGTACAAAGCCGGCGTCCGCACCCCGCTGGACGTCGCTCCCGTATCCCGAATGGCCGATTTTTAGCCCGTGAAGAAAGCCGTCCGCATAACCGCCTGGATCCTGGGCCTCCTCCTCCTCCTCCAAGTAGGAGGCATGGTGGTGCTCCAGTCCCCGCGCGTGCAGACGTACCTGGGCCGAAAAGTCATCGAAGGCATGCAGGACAGGATGGATGCCGATATCAGCTTCCAGCAGGCCAGCGTGCGCCCCTTCGACGCCCTGGTGCTGGACGATGTCCTCATCAGGGACCGCGCTCCCGAGGTTGCGTCCATGGACACCGTCCTCTACGTGAAGCACCTGAGCACCCGCTTTTCCATCATGGGCCTTTTCAAGGGAGGAAGCATCAACGTGTCCCGCCTCCACCTGGACGGCGGCTGCTTCCACCTCACCATCGAAAAGGATCCCTACCGTAAGGACCACACCTCCACCAACCTGCAGCGCATCTTCCGCATCCAGCACAAGGAAGAGAAAGAAGCCGTATACAGCTGGGGAGACATCCTCCACGCCCGCAGCGTAGTCGTTGACAGCGTGCACTTCCGCATGGAAAACCTGGTGGGAGCCGCCCGCTACGAGGAAAGGGGCATCGTCATCCCCGAGTCTGTCATAGACTGGAACCACCTCAACCTGGTCCTGGAGCACATCCGGGTAAACAACCTCCGCATCCAGGACGACCTCATCACCGCCAGCGCGCAGGAGATGTCCGTCCAGGAACTGGAAACCGGCCTCAGGCTGGAGGACCTCAGCGCCCGCAAGGTGCGCGTGGGAAAGGCCAATACCCACGTGGAGGAATTCCAGGGCCGGCTCTCGCCCGCCACCACGCTCAACATCACCTCCCTGGACCTCAACGGAAAGCTGGACGACTACGGGGAATTCGAGGAGATGATTTCCCTGGACGTGAGGCTGGCCGAGGGCACCAGCGTGGACATGCGCTCCATCGCCCACTTCTCCCCGGGGCTCGAGACCATGGGCTTCCGCGGCCGCGTGAAGGGACACGTATCCGGCCCCGTAGCCAGCCTGAACCTGAACGATGTGATGGTGGAAGGCCTGGACGAGGATGTCCGCGTGCGGGCAAGCGGCCGCATCACCGGCCTTCCCGACACCGACAACACCCGCCTGGACTTCCAGGTAAGGGAACTGAGCTTTGAGCTTAAGGACCTCGACGACTTTGTGAAGGACTGGGCGGCCGATGTAAACCTCCGCACAGACCACATGGCTCCCGATGAACGCTTCCTCATATCGGGCACCGTCACCGGGCTTCTGAACCGCATGACCTTCGCGGGAGACATCGACTCCCGCATCGGCCACATCTCCACGGAAGTCACCCTCGCAAATGCCGTAGACCACATGCGCGGGCCCCTCTCGATCGGCGGCCGCCTGGAAACCCGCGACATACACATGGGCCGCATCCTGGCCATGAAGGAGCTGGGCGCCGTGAGCCTCACCTCCCGCCTGGAAGCCACCCTGCCCCGCAGCGGCGGCATGCACATCCGCCTGGACACCCTGAGCGTAGACCGCCTGCAGCTCCTGGGCTACAACTACAGCGGCATCGAAGCCAGCGGCCACTATGAAGCCAAAGACTATGACCTGGGTCTCAAAGCCCGGGATCCCAACCTGCAGCTCACTGCCAAGGCCACCTACAGGGAAGACGCCGAGAAGGACGGCCAATTTGACGCCCGGCTCAGCATCGGCCACGCCAACCTCCAGGCCCTCAACCTGGACCGGCGCGGAAAATCCCTGGCAGGCATTGAGGCCCAGGCGTCCCTCACCCGGGAGAACGGGGAAACGCAGGGAACCCTCACGACGTCAGGCACCTTCCTGGAAAACGCAGGGGGGCGGCATCTCATCCCGGACGTCACCGTCCAGCTGGAAGACGCCCCCTCGGGAGAGCGCATCACGCTCCGAAGCGACATGCTGGACGCTCAGTTCAGCGGTGACCGTCCCGTCACGGACTTTCTGGAAGACCTCAAGGGGCTCTTCCTGAGGAAAGACCTGTCGGCCCTGTCCCAAACCCACGTCCCGCCTTCCTACAGCGGCGCCACCTACGAGGCAACGGTCAGCGTCCACCGCAAGCTGCAGGAGCTCCTGGCCTTCGTGGCACCGGGCGTCTACGTAGATAGTGGCACCACCGCCCGGCTCAGCATAGACCGCACCGGGCTCATGAAGGCCGATGTCACTTCCGGCCGCCTGGCCCTGCGGGAACAGTTCATCAAGGACATGAAACTGCACGTGGACAACGGCTTCGAAGCCCTCACCGGAGAAATCACCGGTTCCACCATCGCCATCGCCGGCGGCAGGCTCAGCAACAACCGCTTCACCTTCTATGCCGACGACAACCAGGTGGGCCTGGGCTACGTCTTCGAGAACGAGGCCGAGGAAAACACCCACGCCCAGTTCTACGCTACCGGAGAGCTCTCCCGCGGCGAGAAAGGACTCTGCATCACGGCACGCGCCCTGCCCTCCAACATTTACTACAAGGGAGAAGGCTGGGGCATTTCCTCGGGAGACATCCGCTATGAAAGCGGCAACGTACAGATAGACCGGCTCATGGCCCGTCACGAGAACCAGCAGCTGCTCGTAGACGGCGGCTATTCGCGCAGCCGGGCCGACACCCTGTCGCTCACCATGGACCAGTTTGACCTGGGCCTTGTCAACACCATTGCCGGAGAGAGCATCCCCAAACTGGACGGACGCCTCACCGGCCGCGCGCTGGTCGTGTCATCGGACAGCCCCACCCCGGGCCTTCTGGCAAGCCTCGTGTGCGACTCCACCGCCATCGCCGGGCGCCGCCTGGGACAGCTGGCCCTGAGCAGCATCTGGGACGAGGACAGCCAGCGTTTCCGCGCCCGCATGCACAATTCGCTGGACGGGCGAAGGACCATCCGGGGAACGGCCTTCCTGGCACCGAAAACGCAGGAAACGCAGGTAGACCTGGAGCTGGACCGCTTTGAACTGGGCTATGCCGAGCACTTTTTGAATACCATCTTCCACGAGTTCACCGGCTTCCTCTCCGGCCACATCAAGCTGGGCGGGAAAACCAGCCAGTTGTCCCTTTCCAGTGATCAGCTTCGCCTGGAAGAAGGCCGGCTCACGCTGGATTTCACCCGGGTTCCCTACCGCGTGGACGGTCCACTGTCCCTGGACAAAAAGGGACTCAACTTTGACAGACTCACCGTCACCGACGGAGAAGGAGGGACCGGAACGGTTACCGGAGGCATCGCGCTCAATCTGTCCCACCTGGACGACATCCGGATGAACACCCACGTGGACATGACCGGCATGCGGGCCCTGGCGCTGCCGCGCGGGGTCAATCCCCTGGCCTACGGTAATGTCTACGCAACCGGAAAAGTGGATATCACCGGTCCGCTGAACCGCATTCTGCTCTCCATCGACGCTACCAGCGCAGGAAACGGAGAATTCCATCTGCCGCTGGGCTCGTCATCGTCCACCAGTTCCCGGGAGCTTCTCACCTTCAAAGATGCGCCTTCCTCGGACGACGAAGACCCGTACGAACTCATGATGCAGGCCGCCCGCGAGACCTACCGCCAGCAGAGCGACCTCCGCTTCTCGGCCCGCGTCAGGGCCACGCCGGAGCTGCGCGTTTTCATTGACATCGGCGAGAATTCCCTCAACGCCATAGGCAGCGGAACCATCGAAGTGGAATCCAGCAGCGCCCAGGGCTTCTCGCTGGGAGGAGACTATACCATTCAGGACGGAAGCTTCCACTTCAGCGCCCTCAATGTCGTGAGCCGCAACTTCACCATCCAGGACGGCAGCACCTTACGCTTCAACGGAGACGTGTGGAACACAGACCTGGACGTAAAGGGCCGATACACCACCAAAGCCAGCCTGTCCAACCTCCTTCCCTCTTACTACGAGGAAGGCGAAACCGGCAGCGGGCGCCGTACGGTCTACTGCGGCATCAATATCAGCGGCAAGCTCAGGAACCCGGAGGTGGACTTCGACATCGAAGTACCGGACCTCAACCCCGTCATCCAGGGCCAGGTGGAAAGCGCCCTCAACTCCGAGGACAAGGTGCAGAAGCAGTTCGTATACCTTCTCATTGCGGGAAACTTCCTGCCCACCGACGAGTCGGGCATCACGGCCAACGGGTCGGAGGTACTGCTGTCCAACGTATCCTCCATCATGTCGGGCCAGCTCAACAACATCTTCCAGAAACTGGACATTCCGCTGGACCTGGGCCTCAACTACCAGACCACCCAGGCCGGCCGGGACCTCTTTGACGTAGCCGTGAGCACGCAGCTGTTCAATAACCGCGTCATTGTGAACGGCACCGTGGGCAACAAGCAGCTGGTGGGCGGCGCCACCACCAACGAGATAGCCGGAGACCTGGATATCGAAATCAAGCTGAACCGGAGCGGCTCGCTGCGCATGAGCCTGTTCTCCCACTCGGCCGACCAATATACATACTACCTGGACAACAGCCAGCGCAACGGCGGCGGTATCACCTACCAGCGGGAATTCAATTCCTTCGGGCAGTTCTTCCGCGAGCTTTTCGCCGGCCGCAAGAAGCGGGAGAAAATGGCCCTGGAGGCGGCCCGGCGCCAGCAGGAAAACGTTGTCCTCAAAATTGACACCACCGGAAAATCGAAAGTCATCCATGAAATACGGTAAACTATATCTGATCCCCACGCCCCTCGGAGAGGGAAATCCGGCCGATGTCCTGCCCGCCCCGGTCCTGGACGTCCTGCCCGGTCTCACCCGCTTTGTGGTGGAGGAAACGCGCACTGCACGCCGGTTCCTATCGGCAGCCGGCCTCAAGGGGCACATCGGGGAACTGGAATTCCACGAGCTCAACGAGCACACCGCCCCGGCGCAGGTAGAGGCCTTCCTCTCCCTCTTTGCCGATGGCCACGACGTGGGCCTGCTCTCAGAAGCCGGCCTTCCGGCCGTAGCCGATCCCGGAGCCCTGCTGGTTGCGCTGTGCCACCGCCACGGCATCGAGGTCATGCCGCTGGTGGGCCCGTCGTCGCTGATGCTCGCCCTCATGGGCTCGGGGCTCAACGGCCAGTCGTTCGCCTTCGTGGGATACATTCCCGCCAAGACCGAAGAGCGCCGCGCCGCCCTCCGCAACCTGGAGAAGCGGTCGGCCCAGGCCCGCCAGACCCAGATTCTCATCGAGACGCCCTACCGTAACGATTCCCTCTTCGCAGACATGCTGCAGTGCCTGAACGGCAACACCCGGCTCTGCATAGCCGCCAACCTTACCTGTGAGGACCAGTTCATCTGCACCCGCCGCATTGCCGACTGGAAACAGCATCTTGTCACCATTGGCAAGCGTCCGTGCGTTTTCCTTATTCTCGCATGAAAGTAGCATTTACCACCCTCGGCTGCAAGCTCAACTACGCCGAGACGTCCACATACGAAAGGAGTTTCAAGGCGGCCGGCTGGGACGTCGTTCCCTGGTCGCAGGAGGCCGACATGTACCTTGTCAACACCTGCGCCGTCACCGAAACGGCCGAGAAGAAATCCCGCAACCTCATCCGCCGCGCCCACAAAACCGCCCCGGACGCCCGTATCGTCGTCACCGGCTGCTATGCCCAGCTCCGTAAGGAGCAGCTCCTCACCCTTGACGGCGTGTGGAAAGTGTATGGCGCCGAAGAAAAGAAACAGATTCTCGCTCTGCCGACATCGGCAGCGGACCAGCGCTCATCAGAGCGCCCGGCGGAGGCCGTGTCCGACGAAGGAGGACTTATAGGCCGGGAGCCGCAGGGGGATAATAGGGGGGCGGAGCCCCCCTCAGAGGTGCGTACCTCCTCCGCTGCCGACACTTTTGGAGCATATTCAACAGGTGAAAGGACTCGTAGCTTTTTGAAAGTTCAAGACGGATGTAATAATTTCTGTGCGTACTGCACGGTGCCGTATGCGAGGGGCAGGAGCCGGAACATTCCTGTCTGCGAGTGCGTGAAGATGGCGCGGAGCATTGCGGCAGAGGGGGTGAAGGAAGTGGTGCTTACGGGTGTGAATACGGGAGACTTCGGCCGTACGACGGGCGAGAGTTTCCTGGACTTATTGAAAGCCTTGAATGAGGTGGAAGGCATCGAGCGGTTCCGCATTTCGTCCATCGAGCCCAATCTCATCACACCGGAGATCGTAGACTGGATTGCGTCGGGAACCAAGTTCCAGCCGCATTTCCATATCCCGCTGCAGAGCGGGTCGGACACGCTGCTTCGCCGGGTGGGACGCCGTTACGACACGGCCCTGTTCGCTTCCCGCATCGACTATATCCGGCAGGCGATGGGACCGTCCGTATTCTTCGGGATAGACGTCATCGTCGGCCTGCCCGGAGAAACCGAAGAACTCTTCGAGGAGACGTATGCGTTCCTGGAGCGGGTGCGCCCGGCCTTCATCCATGTGTTCCCCTACTCGCGCCGGCCCGGAACCCGGGCAGCGGAGTGGAAAGACCAGGTGCAGGACCGCATCAAGACGGAGCGCGTGGCCCGGCTGGAGGAGCTGTGCGAGAAACTGCACGGCGAGTTCGTCGCGGCCAACAAGGGGCTTAAGACCACCGTTCTCTGGGAATCGTCCGTCAAAAACGGCCTCATGGGCGGCTATACCTCCAATTACATCCGGGTGGAGCGGCCCTACGACAAAGCCAAAGTGAACACGCTGGAAGAGATTACGCTATGACAGAACTTACATTTCTTGGAACCGGAACGTCGCAGGGGGTGCCCATCATCGCCTGCCAGTGCCGCGTATGCAGGAGCGCCGACCCCAGGGACAAGCGCTTCCGGTCATCGGCCCTCATCCGGCACAACGGGCTCACGATCCTTGTGGACGCCGGCCCCGACTTCCGTTCCCAGATGCTTGCGCACGACGTCCGTCACCTGGATGCCATCCTTATCACGCACGCGCACAAGGACCACACCGGCGGGCTGGACGACGTCCGCTCCTTTAATTATATAGACCGGAAGGCGGCCGAGATTTACTGCGAGCCCCGCGTCCTGGAAGCGCTTCGGGGCGACTACGCCTACGCTTTCGCCGACCACAAGTACCCCGGCGCACCGGAGTGGCACGTGCACCTCATCGACGAGCGTCCCTTCCGGATAGATACCCTGGGTAACACCGGAGAGCTGGAGTGGGTGCACGACGTCGGCTATTTCTATCGGCAAGCCGATGGCAGCCTCTCCCCCTCCGACAACGCCGTGCGGGAAGCGCCCCACGACAACCCCGACATCATCCCCATCCGCGGCTACCACGACCAGCTGCCCGTCCTGGGCTTCCGCGTGGGAAACATCGCCTACATTACCGACATGAGCCGGCTGCCCCAGAGCGAACTGCCCAAGCTGGAAGGCCTGGAGCACCTCACCCTCAATACGGTGGGATACCATCCCCACCATTCGCACTTTTCCCTGGAGGAAGCCATTGCCCTCTCGCAGCGCATCGGCGCCCGACACACCTGGCTCACCCACCTGAGCCATGCCTTCCCGCCCTACGAGGAGTTCTCGAAGCAGCTGCCGGAAGGCATTCTGCCCGCCTATGACGGGCTCACCATAACCGACTAAAACCCAATCCTTATGACACAAGAAGTAATGAACACCATCGACAGCATTCAGGTGAGCCTGAATGCCGGTGGCATGAACACCATCAACATCATCCTGGCGTTCGTCATGTACGGCGTTGCGCTGGGCATCAAGCCGCACATCTTTGTGGAGGTATTCAGGAAACCTAAATCGGTCCTGCTGGGCATGCTGTGCCAGATGGTCCTCCTGCCGGCTTTCACCTGCCTCCTTGCCGTCCTTCTCACGGGATGGATTTCGCCGATGATGGGTCTGGGAATGATTCTGGTAGCAGCCTGCCCCGGCGGCAACATCTCCAATTTCATGAGTTCCCTGGCCAAGGCCAATATTGAGCTTTCGGTGTCACTGACGGCTATCTCCACGGCGCTGGCCGTCATCCTCACACCGTTCAACTTCTGGCTCTGGGGCTCCATCTACCTGCACAGCGCCGCCGTTACGGCAGAGATTCCCACGCTTGTCATTCCCCTGTGGGACGTATTCAAGACCATCTTCATCCTCCTGGGCGTTCCGCTGGTGCTGGGCATTCTCACCAGCCACTTCCTGCCCAAGGTGGCCGAGGCCCTCAAGAAGCCCCTGCAGTGGCTCTCCATCGTTATTTTCGTAGCCATGGTGGTCCTCTCCTTCAGCAGCAACATCGACGCCTTCCTCGTGAGCGTGAAGTATATCTTCATCGTGGTGCTCATCCATAATTTCCTGGCACTTACCATCGGCTTCACCGTGGGTACTATCGGCAAGGTTCCGTTTCGCGACCGCCGTACCCTCACCATCGAAACGGGGATCCAGAACTCCGGCCTGGGCCTTGCCCTCATGCTGGGCACCACCCTGTTCGCCGGCTTCCCGCCCCACGGCGGCATGCTGGTGATTACCGCCTGGTGGGGCATCTGGCACATCATTTCCGGCCTCACGGTAGCTACTGTATTCAACTACTCGAAGCATGCGTAAGATCTGGGAAAGGGACCGGCTCTACTCTGTACTCCGGTATTATGTAGACTGCTGCACGCGGGCCAGCTACCGGAGGCTCACGGTGCACGGGGCCATTCCGTCCGAAGATGCCGTGCTCATCTGTCCCAACCACACCAACACCCTCATGGATGCCCTGGTGGTGCTGCAGAGCCGCCATGCCCCCACCGTATTCGGTGCCCGGGCCGACATCTTCGCGCAGCCGGCCGTAGCCAAAATTCTCCGCTTCCTGAAGATCCTGCCCATGGTGCGCCGCCGCGACGGTATCCGGAATGTGCTGCGTAACTACGAGACCATGGACGAAGTGCAGGAGGTTCTGAAAAACCACACGCCGTTCTGCATGTTCCCGGAAGGCCGCCACACGCCAGGCCGCGAACTGCAGCCCCTGCAGAAAGGGGTGGCGCGCATGGCCTTCCAGAGCGCCCTGGCCCGGCCTACCAAGGTAGTTCCGGTGGGCATCAACTACAGCGACTTCTTCCACTATCGCGGAACCTGCGATATCATCTATGGAGACCCCATCGACGTAAATGCGTTCCTGGCCGCCACCGAAGGCATGCCCGAAGGACCGCGCTACCAGGCCTTCCTGGAAGAGCTCACCCGCCGCATGCGTGCCCTCATCGAGCCGGAGGTACCCCCGTGCGCAATCCCCATCGGCCTCAAGATCCTGCTCTTCCCCCTGTGGACAGCCGCAGCCCTTCTGTCCCTTCCCATGTGGCTCCCCGCCGAATGGATGTGCCGCCACAAGGTAAAAGACGCCGCCTTCCACAACACCGTACGCTTTGGCTTCCGCCTTGTCGCCGGTCCCCTCACCTTCCTCCTCTGGGCCTTCGTCTTCTTCCTCACCCTGCCCTGGTGGGGTGCCGCAGCGCTGCTGGTGCTGTTCCTGTTCAGTTACAGCCTCTTCTACGACCTTCGCCTGGTCCGGTAGGCAGCGCCACAGCAAAGGCCTGGTTTGGACTACAAAAAAAGGCTGACCCGGCAACCCAGGTCAGCCTTTCCCATTTCAGGGGGAATATCACTAGAGTGCGGGACCAGCCTTTACGAGGGCCTTGCCGGCCTTGTTGGACTCGTACTTGTGGAAGTTCTTGATGAAGCGGGCGGCGAGGTCCTTGGCCTTCTCTTCCCACTCGGCGGCGTTCTTGTAGGTGTCGCGAGGATCGAGGATGC
>JAEEGK010026636.1_pt1 | contig 11750 bp, 10 predicted proteins | sample 8958771 | NCBI WGS metagenome assembly JAEEGK01 (sample SAMN16246547, study PRJNA631951) | gut metagenome | biome: gut microbiome; feature: rumen; material: SC-attached | host: Bos | place: Iran: Karaj | collected 2018-10 | reverse complement strand
GATGGCTCCTGTGGCGGAACGTGGAAGGGTGATGAATGGGATGCATTGTTCTATCTGGAAATTCCGATGCTTGCGCAAATCCGCATTCCGGGAATCCTGTTTTTGGAGGCGGGGCCATTCGTGAATGTTTTCGTAGTGAAAAAAGGGGAGCTGATTGGGCCTGGCAGATACCTGAATAACCAATACTACGATGAAATGTTGTTTGGTGCGGGAGCGGCGCTAGGCATAGGCCATGTTTTTGATAATGGCATTTTTGTTGATTTACGCCTTACCTATCAGTTTACGGATGTTGTGGATACACAGGTATCATGCGATGCACAGGTAATCCAGGCAGGAGAATCACGTCGCGATACGGAATCGGAAGAGAAAACGACGACGGTGATGTACGAAGAACCGGACAAATGGGATGTTTCCTACATCATCCTGAATAAGCTGCAGATTGGAATCGGATACTGGTTCTAGGCTTGGGTTTCGCGTGCCTCAGAATCGCGCTTCTCCGCGTCGCGCTTGGAATACGCGCACCCGCAATAATTCTGTCGGTACAAATTGTATTCGGCAGAAAGCTGAATGGAACGCTTGTATCCGCCCTTCTTCTTGAAGTCGCTGGGCAGGCGCTTGATTCCGTAAATATCGCACTGTTCCTGCACCACCTCGTTCAGCACCTGCGCGTTTTTCATGGGGCTGATGGTGAGCGTGGTGGTAAAGTATTCGCAGTTCAGTTCCTTCGCGAGTCTTGCCGATTCAGAAAGGCGCAGCTCGAAACACTTGCGGCAGCGTGCGCCACCTTCAGGTTCATTTTCAAGTCCGCGAACGGTATCGTAGAATTTCTTCGGATTGTATTCGCCTTCAATCAGCGTGACCGGATACTTGGTCTTGAATTCAGCAACGAACCGCTTGATTTCTTCGACGCGGTGGCGGTATTCTTCGTCGGGCGCGATATTCGGATTGTAGTAGAAAAGCGTAATCTTGAAGTATTGCGACAGGTATTCGATGGTGTAGCTGCTGCAGGGTGCACAACAGGCGTGCAGCAAAAGCGTCGGCACTTCGCCGGTGCGTTCCAGCCTGCGGATAATATAATCCAAGTCGCGCTGGTAGTTATGCTTAGGCTCGTTGCTCATTCCTGTCTACTTCCTACTCCCAGCTGAGAGTCCCGAAGGCCGTAATCCAGTAGCAAACCGCCGTAATCACGGCAAAAGTCCCCATTACGGTACGTTCCTTGTAGGCGGTGCTAAAAAGGACGGTCGCCGTATAGAACGTCAAATACAATGCAAAAAAGAAGGCGAGAATTCGCGTCACCATGAACGGGATGGTCTCGGGCAGGACACGCCCCGCCGAAAGCAACACGAAAAGGGCCACGAACTGCATCGCGGTCGGCACGATGAACGCCTTGCGCACCTCGGGCGGAATCACCTTGTAGCGCGCGTTCATGGCGTAATTGCCGAGCGGGGCACCCAAGGCGAGTGCGATATTCAAGGCGATGGAGGGCAGAAAGGCGATGGCCCCGATGATTGTAGCGATAATCATTGTGAAAAAAATAGAAATTACCCCTAAAAAAGAGGACGGCCCTGGGTAAAGGAGGTAACCTAGGGCCGTCAGGGAGTGTTTGGGTATCTATAAAATAGATATTCCAACTTGGAATAACCAGTCGGGAGGAGTAAAACGTGTTTACCGAAGTAAACAGCGCTGTATACAACGCTATTTTTTGCAGGGAAAGAGCATTGGTTGCGTAGAAAAGGGTCGTTGTGTGATTTTGCTCACATACGGGGGCCCTTGAATTTTGTATGGTGCGTTTAGCCCTGAATGACACGCCCATGATTCATTGTTAACTTTTGCTTATTCTATGCCAAACCTTTATAACATTATCGCAGCGCTGTGCTCGGATATTGTGAACTCTTGTTCGGAGGAGTTCTTTGTCAAGTATAGTTGTGTATCTCCTGCCGAAAAATCCCGCATCTACAATGTGGTGCAGGCAGAGGTTCCCGTGTTATTTCAGGAGTCGGGCAAAGGCGTGTGTGTCCGGGAACTTTCTCCCGAAAACCTGACCAATGAATTTCTCGAAAATTTAAAATCGCTCATCGATCGCTTAAAGACCGGCAGCGATTATTATGCCTTGCTCGGGTTGTTGCAGATTTTAGACCATGCGACGGCTTCGCTATTGAATGGGGCTATAGCTGAATTCGAACGTGAAAAATTTTCGGTTGTACTGAATACTAACCGCGAGTCGGTTGGAGTGGGACTCTTGCCGCGTTGTTCTTGCGTGTGGGAGCGTAAACACCGCTTGATTCACCGTTACAACAATCTTGAAAGTTTCCTGTACAATATTCTGCTGATTGAAAATTCGGTGCTCGGTGAACTGATTGACAAACATTACTTTTTGAAGAAAAATTTGTTCCCGCGTTTCAAGGAACGTCATGCCGTGAAGATTGCGGCAACTCCTTTAAGGCTTGAACGGAATTTTCAGGTACAGTTAAGCGACAAGGATAAAATTCAGTACTTCAATATCGCTTACGAAAATCCCTCGTTTGAGGCAGACAACGAACTTATCTGGGAAAAGATTTGGACCGCTGCCGAAAATGAAAGCGATATCGTCGTTTTTCCGGAACTTCTCGGGAATGTCGAAATGGCGGAATTCGTTTCAGGTAAAATCAAATCGCTTTCGCCTGCCGATGCCGACAAAATTCCGTCACTCATTATTCTGCCCTCTTATTGGGAAAAGAATCGCAATGTCGTCACGGTCATGGACAAGTTCGGAAATGTGATTTGCAAACAGAATAAGCAGAATCCGTTCCGCAAGGAATTCGATGGTGTTGGCTATCTGGAACAAATCAGTTCCAATCTCGTGGTAAACATTCTGCACTACGAAGGCATTGGCCGCATTGCGATTATGGTCTGCCGCGACTTCTTGGAAACGGAGTATATGCAGCAACTCATGCGTTGCTTCAAGCTCACGCTGATTATCGTGCCCTCGTTCTCGACGGGGTCTTACGATTTTCGCCGTTCGTTTGACTTGTGTGCCCATGAAGACTGTAACGTGGTCTGGGTCAATACCTGTGCCGCGCTCGTCAAAGGCAAGGAATCGAACTTCCAAGACATCGGCTACGTGCGCAAGCGAATCTCTCGCAACGAAGACGAAGCGCAAATGCTTTACAAAATGCCTATTTGCAAGGGCGCGTTAAACCGTGAATGCAAACATGACTGCATTTACTACGAAACTATACAAAAGGTGTGATCATGGAATTTGAATCGATTGAAAAAATCCACCAGGGCAAATTCATTACCCGCTACGATATTCACTATAAGACTGTCAGCGGCAAGCCCAAGACTTATGAAATGATCAGCCGCAATCCCGACATTACGGGTCTCAAGGATATGCTCGAAAAGAAACCGCACGCGGTCGTGATGATTATGCATGACTGCACCGGTCAAAAGCTCCTGCTTTGCAAGGAATACCGCATGGCCGTGGGCGAGAGCATTTACAACTTTCCGGCAGGTCTGATTGATCCCGGCGAGACCTATGAAGAAGCGGCTGCCCGCGAACTCCGCGAAGAAACGGGCCTCTCGCTCATGCGCATCGACGAAGTCTGGAAACCAAGCTATTCCGCTGTCGGCTTTTCCAACGAAAGAAACGTTGTCGTCGTAGGCGTTGCCGGCGGTGAAATTCGCCCGAGCGATTCCGAACTCGAAGAAATTCAGGCGCAGTGGTTCGACAAGAAACAAATTCGTGAAATCCTGAAAGACGAACGCCTCTCCGCCCGCACGCAGACCTATTGCGCCCTCTGGAGCCGTGTTTAAATGTCATCCCGGGCTTGACCCGGGCGGACAGCACTTAGCAACTTGTTGCTTAGTGCGCATGGCCACCAAGGTGGGATCTCCTTTTACTGCCTTCCCCTAAAAATTGATTCTCGCCCTCATCGCCGCATGCAGTGGGTGAAACTCCTCATCAGCGGTCCGCCTGAACGTAACCGCCAACGACAACTGTAAAAAGTCATTCCCGATTTCGGCGCTACTGCGTAATTGGATTTCACGTTTAGGCGCCCCCTTTGGAATCGTGACAGCAATGCCTGCGCTGTTGGCAGCATCCTGTGCGTAAGCGATTCCGGCTTCGTAAAGGGGCGTGCCAAAGCCTTCGTCTCGCGTGTGCCTTGCGCGAATTTTTCCTGAAAATACCAGCTGCTCGCGGTCGACATTCCACGAAGACCTGATTTTTAGCGCCAAGTCATTTTGCCTGCAATGCTCTTCTGCCGAAAGGCAAGTGACGCTTGTGGCTGTCCTTAAAACGCCTGGGCCCGATTCTGCGCTCGCCTTGAGCCGAGTCTTACTTGTATCGCCTTCAAGCGGAATCATCGTCCGCGCATTGAGCGTCCATTTGCTTTTCCACGCATCGTGCGCCGTAACGCCAACGGTCTGGCTTCCCCAAAGTTTACTCTTTGCAATCGTCGCACTCAAGCGCGATTCCTCCGGCAACGAATCCCCATGTACGTAAGCGTCCGTCTTCCATGCAATTGTCGCATACTCCATCTTTTCGCGGTGCTGCAATTGCAATTTCATCAAGGGCAAATCGCCTGCATTTTCTGGGATCCACCAAACCGCAAAATTTCCCCAACTGCCTTTGGCCTGCGCCGAAACAGAATGCCTCTCCACGCTGTCGGCCGGGTGCCTGTGATTCCAGTAGGCAAGTTCCATTTCAAAGTCTTTTTCTTTTTTGGGTCCGCGGAAAGGCGTGAAGGCGAAACTCAGGCGGATCGTTTTCGCGGTATCCAGGAGTCCCCCTAGGCGAAATATTCCTATCGGGCTGTAAAGCGGATAGAATAGGGCTGTGCCCCACAAGGTGTCAAGCGGAATCACGCTATGCAATTCCTTGGTCGAAATTTGGCCGAAGTGCGCTTCGCTACCTTCATTTCGGTAAGTCAAGAGCGACTGCGTCCCAAGCCGTAAAGAATAGCGGTAAAAATTCAAGCGCAATTCCGTACGCCCGCTTTCCAAGCGCCCAAGCGAATCGGTGCGGCCTCGCCATTCAATATACCCATGCGGAACAAGGCTCGGCCGCGATTCCTTTTTCGTTTTTTTCTGTCGTGATTTCGCTTCCTTGCGCTTCGCTTTCTTCGGCTTGGGAACTTCTTCGCTCGCGCAACTTTCTAGCGCATACACTTCGGCGAGCATGCATGCTTCCTGCTCGTTGCCTTCTTCGAGCAGGTCCAACATTTCGCGGGCTTCATCGCCGTCAATGATCCCGTCGTCCCACCATTCAAAAACTTGCGCCTCGGTGAGTTCGGTCTCGGTCACTGCCCAAAGGGTGCTGACAATCGCCAGAATCAGCAGTAGAATCAATTTCATTTTCGGGTCCTCTATATCTATACGCCAGATTCGCCGAAAGTGTGAAAAATCGCCCCTAAAAAATTCTATTTTTGTTTTTATGGCAAACAACTGGTCTAAAAAGCCCTTCTCGAAGGCCCCTTCCCGCAATGCGTCTGCCGCAGGCCGCGACTTCGTGCCGCACCTCAAGGCTCCCCGTACCGACTTTCCGCTCTTTAACGGCAAGCGTGTCACGCCGTCGCTCGCGGGCCTCGACAAGTTGCTGCATTACTACGGCGTAGAACTCCAGCCCGAAACCCTCAAGCAGATTTGGGAATTCCACCAGCTGTTGCGTGCCAATAATGACGACCAGGATCTGACGCGCCTCAATGCTTTCGAGACGATGGTGGAACGCCATTATGCCGACTGCACGCTCATCAATGCGTACGTGCCCAAGTGGCCCGCCCGCATGATCGACGTCGGTAGCGGCGCCGGTTTTCCGGGACTTCCGCTCAAGATCGTGAATCCCTCCATCCGACTCACGCTGTGTGAACCGCGCCCCAACCGAATCAACTTCTTGAATATGGTCATCGAAAAAATGGGCCTCAAGGGTATCGATGTGTTCGGTCACAAGGTCACTAGTCGCAGCATGACTATTCCGGTCGATGGCGTCATCAGCCGCGCCTTTGAACTCATGGAAAAGACGCTCCCGCGCATTGCCAATTCGCTGAAGGTGGGCGGCCGCGTGTTCTTCATGAAAGGCCCCGCCGTCGCAGACGAGCTCAAAACTTTCCATCCCGAAGATTTCGGCTACAAGTTCGTGGGCAAGCATTTCTACACGATCCCGAACAGCACGCAAGAACGCGCCCTGATTATCCTCGAACGCGTAGAGTAGTTTTTTACAAAAATGCAAAAGAAAAAAGTCAGGCTTTTTCGCCTGACTTTAATATTTGTCGGATTGCGTTTTCACGCCTTGTGTGCGAACCTCTCCTAGAACTTGAACAGCATGCCAAAGCGCATCTGGCCGTCGCGAACGCCGTCGTTGTCGCCTACGTCCTTGATGGTGGCAAAGTCAAACTGCAACACGTCAGAGAGCATAAAGCCAAAGCCGAGATCGACTTCGTTACGCTTACCGGTCTCGTCGTAAAGGTAACCGGCGCGCAGGGCGATCGTGTTGGCGTAAACGAATTCAGTACCCAGGTTGAACACGCCCTGCATAATGGATTCCTTGACCTTGTTGCCGTCTCTTTCGGGGTGGATCAAGGACTTCCAGCTTGCAATGTAGAACGGTTCCGGATTACCCTTTTCGTCATCATAAACCACTTCGCGGTTGTAGTCGGCAACTACGGTCCACTTGTAATCAGCGAGGCTCAAAATTTCATAAGAAAGTCCCAAGCGCCATGTCAGCGGAATCGGGTCTTCGATCGTCTTGTCCACGTAGTAGACGCTCGGACCGATGTTGGTGAGAACCAAGGCGAAATTTAATTTGTCTATAAACAAGTTCTTCTTGAGCACGCCGATATCGAAAGCGTAACCGAAGGTAGTTGCTTCTTCTTCGCCTGCGGCCGCGCCGGAACTCAGGTCAGAATAAAAGAACTTGATCGAGAGGCCCAGGCCCCAGTCGTTCGGGAAGCGGGTGCCGTAGCTGAAGCCGCCCACGATTTCAGAACTGTTATAGGCAACCAAATCGTCGGCGTCCACATCGCCCGAGGCGACGGTCGAACCGAAGCTCACGAAGTTCACGAAGAATCCCAGCGTTCCCCAGTCATTCAGCGGAACCGTCATGCCTGCAAAAAGGTGGTACAGGTCCGGAATGTTCAGAATCGGCAAGAGCTTTTCGTAGAAGGCGGTAATCTGGTAGTCGGCATCCTTGAACTGCTCCATGCCGTTCGCGGTGCTGAACCAGACGTCGTTTCCTTGCGGGAGTACGGCCCAAACCTTGTTGGTGCTGAGGCCGTTACCGCTGTGGTAATGCACCCATTCGTCTTCGCTCTTGGTGGAACCTTCTTCTTCGGCGGCGGTACGTTCAAGTTCTGCCTTGCGGCCGCTTGCGGTGGCGTAGTCCGGCAGGTGGCGCCATACGCCCTTGTCGGTTGCAATCCAGATGCCGCCACGCTGGTCCACAGAAATGTCGTTCACCTTGTTGTCGGCGAACTGCACCTGTTCCCACTTGCGCAGCGTAAAGTGCGAAAGGCCTCCGTTGTGGGCGGCCCATACATGGCCCGAACTGTCGACGGCGAGTGCGGTCGGGTTCAAGTCCATAATGCCGTCTTCCTGGTTGAACAGGCTCCAACGGTCCTTGTCATTCACGCTCTTTTTCGGGATAAGTCTTGCGATACCTGCGCCTTCGACCGCCACATAAAGTTCCTTGCGGTTTTCGGACCACACAAGTGCGCGGACCTTCTGGCTCGGGAGCACTTTACCTTTCTGTTCGAATTGACCGTTGCGGTAAACGAACAAGCCGTCTTCGGTACCGATCCAGATCGAGGCGCCCTGGCTTTCGAGGGCGGTAATGCGGTGGTTGCCGAGTTCCTGGTCGTAGTTCTTCCAGGCCTTGCCGTCAAAACGGTACAGCGACTTGGGAGTACCCACCCAGAGCTTTTCGGTGCGGCTTTCGTAAAGGACTGCCGTAATGGTATCCTTCACGATCAAGTTCCAGGGCATCTTGACTTCGACCACGTGCTTTTCGTCGTCGGCGTTCTTGATGTCGTTGAATTTCTTCACCTGGCGGACGTATTCGTCGAGGCCATGTTCGGTGCCTACGTAAACCTTGACGGCATCGCGGACCTTGGCATTACCCTGCAGCGTAATGGAGTGGTAGTCGACCCACTGTTCGCCGTCGAATTTCTGGATGCCGTTGGCGGTACCTGCCCAAAGTTCGCTCTTGCTAAAGAAGCCGTCCTTGGAACGCGAAGCCATGCTCGTGAAGTAGGGGGCGTTCTTGGAATCGGCGGGGAAGCTCATGCGCCATTCGTCGGCCAGGGGGCCAAAGGCAAGACCTGCCGGGTTGTAGTACATGGCAGTCGGGTCGTCGGCGAGGGCGGCACCGGCTTCGCCCATACCCAGTTGGCGGGCGCCAACGGGCATTTCGAGCGTGATAATGGCAGAGCCTGCCGCAAAAGACAATGCGGGCGCAAAAACGAGAGCTGTAAGTAGAGATTTACGCAAGTTGCCTCCAATCGGGGACGTCGTAGTGGCTACCGTGCGAGGGCACAACTGCCTTCCAACCGGACTTGCTGGGGTTTTCCCAGGGTTGCTTGGGCAACAGCTTGCAATCGCAGCCGAGTACATAGGGCGGCAGAATTTCTGCATGGTTGCGGATCTGCTCGCGGGTAATAAAGTTTTCGTCGCTCACGAACTTCACGTATTGCTTGCCCTTGGGGCCAAGTTCAATGCGGTAGGTGGCGGTGCCGTTCTTGTCGCCTTCGTCAATGGTGCGGATCGTTTCTTCCATGGTGGCTTTCCAGCGGGCGATCAGTTCTTCCTTCTTTTCGGCGGTCAGGTCTTGAGTGTCGAGCCAGGACCTAAGGGAGGCTTCGGAAGGCTTTACGGCGTTGAGAGATTCGCGTGCGGGGCGGACTACTACGGCGTACTGGCCCGAAACGTCGATTACGCGCTTGGGCTCGTCCTTTTCGTCGGAACTGTGAATAATCACGTACGCGCCGATGGCGGCGAGTATCACGGACAACACAATTATCGCTATGACAATAATGACTGATAGCATATTTTATTCCATTTGGAATTATTCGTTACTCTCAAAAACTAGCATTTTCTAAATTGTGGGACAGGAGATTTTATGTTAAAATTGAAGATTTTTCTTGTATTGCTGATGTGTAGTGCCTGTTTTGCCATCCCCTTCAAGGTGGAAACGGTGAAGGAAGGCTCTGGAGACCCCATTAAGGCGGGTCAGCTCATCAGGGTGCATTACAAGAGCTATGTGTATTTGGACAGCGCTAGAATCTTGGCCGAAAAGGCACGCCTGGCCGATTCGCTCCGCATCGCAGATTCTTTGAGACTTGCTAACGACTACAATTCCGACCAGGTTGCCGGCGTGACGAAAGTTGACACGACTGCACTCCTGGACAAGTCTGCCAAAAACAAGAAGAAAAAGTCCAAGGACAAAAAGGAATCCAAAGCCGCAGTCGATACAGTGGCCACAGCCCCTGTCGCAGAACCGGTAGCGCTTGCGACCTTCGTCGATTCAATTTCTCCGCTCCCGTCCGACAATCGATTCAGGATGTTCTCGGAATCCTATTCCGGCGGCGAACCGCTTGAATTCACGCTTGGCATGGGCCTTGTCATTGCAGGCTGGGAAAAGGGTCTTGTCGGCATGAAGCCGGGCGAAATCCGCAAACTCTACGTGCCCTACCAGATGGGCTACGGCGAAAATTCTCTCGAAGGCGTTCCTGAATATTCCGACTTGTTCTTTATCGTAGAACTCGTCAGCGCCGACAAGCCGATGGAACCGGATGTATTCCCCAAGAATGTGGAAGGTCTCAAGTGGCGCGAAGCGGCCAAGGGCCTCAAGGTCTACGACGAAAAGGTCGGCACCGGCAAACCCGCCATGGTGGGCTCCGTGCTCAAGACGCATTACACGGGCTGGCTCCTTTCGGGCCGCAAGTTCGGTTCCTCTAAAGATATGGGCAAGCCGCTCTCGGTCGTGATGGGCGCCGGCAAAATGATCAAGGGCTGGGAAGTCGGTCTCGAAGGCATGCGCGAAGGCGGCGTGCGCTGGTTCCGCGTGTCTCCGGCCATGGGTTACGGCGCAACGGCCTACTCCATGATTCCTTCGAATTCGACATTGGTCTTCCGCGTGGAACTCGTCTCTTCCGAAGTAGACGACTCCGTTATCGCCAACATGGATTTCTTCCCCGATACCGCAACGCTTACGTTTGAAAACGGCCCCGAAGGTCTCCGCTATGCAATCATCAAGCAGGGCGAAGGCGAACCCGCCCAAAAGGGTAACGTGGCCAAGGTGCATTACACCGGCTGGCTCACCAACGGCTACAAGTTCGACAGCTCCCGTGACCGCGGCCAGGTCTTTGGCTTTACGCTGGGTGCGGGTCGCGTGATTCGCGGCTGGGAACTCGGTGTGCAGGGCATGCTCCCCGGCGAAAAGAGAATTTTGGTGGTCCCGCCCGGACTCGGTTACGGTGCTCGTGGTGCAGGACCTATCCCTGGCGGTTCAACTCTGATCTTTGCAGTTGAATATCTCGGAGAGTAATTAGTTATTATTTACCGGTACGAATAAAACTGGAGTTTTTATGCAAATCAAATGGCTTAATCCCGATGCAAAATTTGATCGCCTGGTTTTGGCTGGCGATATTGGCGGTACCAATACGAACCTTGGCCTGGTGGGCTACAAAGATGGCAAGTTCACTCTGATTCTTGAAACCGATTGCCCGTCCAAGGATATCGATGGCCTGGATGCCCCGATTCGCGAAACGCTCAAAATCGCAGTCGAAAATCGCGCCGACTTGAAGCCCTCCCACATTTGCATTAGTGCCGCAGGTCCCGTGGCAAACAACAAGTGCGTCATGACGAACCTCCCGTGGAGTGTCGATGGCGATGCCTTGACTTCTGCTACTGGAATCCCGACGCTCGTCATTAACGACTTCATGGCCATCAGCTACGGCATTCCGACTCTCGATGTCGACGATCCGGCCCAGATTCACAAACTCGTGCATACCGACGGTAGCACGCCTGCTCCGCAGAAGACCACCAAGGCCGTGATTGGCCCGGGTACCGGCATGGGTGTCGGTTTCCTCGCTTTCGACGGTCAGAAGTACATTCCGGCATGCTCCGAAGGTGGCCACTCCACGTTTGCTCCGTTTGACAAGGATTCCCAGGAATTCCACGACTACATGGAAAAGAAGATTGGTTCCGTGCCCGGCGTTGAACCGCTCGTTTCTGGCATGGGCCTTCGCAACATGTACGAATGGTGGAAGGAAACTCGCGGCGTTCCCGATAACGAAGCCTTCAAGAAGATCGAAGAAACTGAACCGAATGACCGCCCGAAGTACATCAGCCGCGCCAGCGATACCGATCCGGTCGCTGCCGAAATGATGCGCCTGTTCGTGAAGATGCTTGCCCGCTTTGCAAGCGACGCCGCAACGCTCTTCCTCCCGCTCGGTGGTTTCTACCTGGCCGGCGGTACCGTGCAGAAGGACCTTCGCTGGCTCGAACGCGACAACCTGTTCATGAAGTATTTCGAAAAGAACTACAATCCGAACATCCGTCCGCTCCTGAACAAGATTCCGGTGTACGTGATCAAGGATTACAGCATCAGCCTGTATGGCGCTGCCAACGCAAGCCTGAACTTGCAGAAGTGATGCCCATTCGACAAGCTCAGGGCTGGCTCCGCGTCATCCTGAGCTAAACGAAAAAACTCCGCAAAAGCGGAGTTTTTTTGATATCTAAATTTTCGCGGCTTATTCCCAGTCGTCAAAGTTATCTGC
>JAEEGK010026635.1_pt1 | contig 11751 bp, 9 predicted proteins | sample 8958771 | NCBI WGS metagenome assembly JAEEGK01 (sample SAMN16246547, study PRJNA631951) | gut metagenome | biome: gut microbiome; feature: rumen; material: SC-attached | host: Bos | place: Iran: Karaj | collected 2018-10 | reverse complement strand
CTATGCCACAGCCTTTGCCCAGGCCGGCCGTGACATCCCCAACATCGGCACCACCCATGCCGACTACTTCTACAAGGACATTCCCTGCACCCGCGACATGACGGAGGCAGAGGTCAAGGGACAGTACGAGTTGGAGACGGGTAACGTCATCGTCGATGAAATCCTGAACATCCGCAAAATCAACCCCGACCACACGCCAGCCGTCCTGGTGAAGAACCACGGTCCGTTCTCGTGGGGCACGTCGCCCGACAATGCCGTCTATAACGCCAAGGTGATGGAGCAATGTGCCAAGATGGCCTTCGTGGCCTTCTCGGTCAATCCGGAACTTACTATGAACCCCCTGCTCATCGAGAAGCACTACATGCGCAAGCACGGCCCGAACGCCTACTACGGCCAGAAGGGTCAGCAGCACTAATCCGGAAGTGTGTGAGAAACAAAACGTACAAACTATTAATTACAATTAATTTAGAACAACACTAACATGAGTAAGACATTTGAGAACTTAGAAGTATGGTGGGTAACCGGAGCGCAGCTTCTCTACGGAGGCGACGCCGTCGTTGCCGTTGACGGTCACTCCAAGGAAATGGTCGAGGGACTGAACAACTCGGGCATCATCCCCATCAAGGTAGTATATAAAGGTACGGCCAACAGCTCCAAGGAAGTGGAGGACGTGATGAAGGCCGCCAACAACGACGCGAAGTGCGTGGGTATCATCACCTGGATGCACACCTTCTCACCCGCCAAGATGTGGATCAAGGGTCTGCAGGCCCTGCAGAAGCCGCTGCTCCACTTCCACACGCAGTACAACGCCGAGATACCCTGGGAGACGATGGACATGGACTTCATGAACCTGAACCAGAGTGCCCACGGCGACATAGAGTTCGGCCACATCTGCACCCGCATGCGCATTGCCCGCAAGGTGGTCTGCGGCTACTGGAAGGACGAGCAGGTACAGCAGCAGATTGCCGTCTGGGCACGTGTTGCAGCCGGTGTTGCCGATGCCCGTCAGGTGCGTTGCCTGATGTTCGGCATGAACATGAACAACGTTGCCGTGACCGACGGCGACCGCGTGGAGTTCGAGCAGCGTCTGGGCTACCATGTGGACTACTATCCCGTCAGCTCCCTGATGGAGTACTTCAAGAAGGTGACCGACGCCGAGGCCGACGCGCTTGTCGAGGAGTACAAAAAGGCATATACCATCAAGATTGACGAGAGCGGCGAGGCCGTCTATTGGGAGAAGGTGAAGAACGCCGCCAAGGCCGAGATAGCCCTGCGCCGCGTACTGAAGGACGAGGGTGCCACAGCCTTCACCACCAACTTCGACGACCTGGGCGATGCTGACATCAACGACCCGAACTTCTGCGGCTTCGACCAGATTCCCGGTCTTGCCTCGCAGCGTCTGATGGCTGAGGGCATCGGCTTCGGTGCCGAGGGCGACTGGAAGACCGCCTGTCTCTACCGTACGCTGTGGGTCATCCAGCAGGGCATGCCTACCGGCTGCTCGTTCCTGGAGGACTACACGCTGAACTTCGCCGGAAGCCAGTCGTCGTGCCTGCAGAGCCACATGCTCGAGGTCTGCCCGCTCATTGCCACCGACAAGCCCAAGCTCGAGGTTCACTTCCTCGGCATCGGCATCCGCAAGCAGCAGACCGCCCGTCTGGTGTTTACCTCGAAGACCGGCCGTGGCATCAAGGCTACCGTCGTTGACCTTGGCAACCGCTTCCGTCTCATCTCTCAGGAGGTGGAGTGCATCGAGCCGAAGCCCATGCCCAACCTGCCTGTTGCCAGCGCCCTGTGGGTTCCGCAGCCTACGTTCGAGATTGGTGCCGGAGCCTGGATTCTGGCTGGCGGCACGCACCACTCTGCCTTCTCCTACGACATCACCGAGGAGTACTGGGAGGACTTCGCCGAGATGTTGGGCATCGAGTATGTCAAGATTAACAAGGACACGAAGACCTACGAGTTCAAGCAGCAGCTGCAGAACAATGAAATGTACTATATGTTGAACAAAGCATTGAGATAAGCCTCACCCCCAACCCCTCTCCCAAGGAGAGGGGAGTTATTAGTCAAAGATGGGTTACAGACATGAAACCGCCTCGCCTGACAGATATGATTTGCTAAAGGAATTTGCAAAGAATAACCGACGGGAGATGACCTTAAGCGAAACGATTCTATGGGAATCCTTGCGCAAAGAATTAAAAGGGTTCAGATTCCGCAGGCAGCATGCAATAGGCGACTATATTGCCGACTTTGTCTGTCTCTCAAAGAAACTGGTCATAGAAGTTGACGGAGGGTATCACGACACGCCGGAACAACAGGCAGATGACCAAATACGTACGGAAGTATTCCGACGCATGGGGTTCGAGGTCCTCCGTTTCAAGAACGAAGAAGTGAATCTTGACGTGAAGGAAGTAATACAAAGAATCAAAAAAGAACTAATCAAAATTGAAAACTATGATGAATAATAATCAAACAGCAGCGGTAACCACTCCCCTCTCCTCTGGGAGAGGGGCCGGGGGTGAGGCTAAAGCCACCATTGAGGCTGGCAAGGCCATTCTTGGTATCGAGTTCGGTTCCACCCGCATCAAGGCCGTCCTCATCGACGAGGAGAACAAGCCCATAGCACAAGGCTCCCACGAATGGGAGAATCAGTTAGTTGACGGTCTGTGGACCTACTCCACCGAGGCCATCTGGTACGGACTGCAGGACTGCTACGCCGAGCTGCGCAAGGACGTGCTGAAGCAGTACGACTGCGAGATTGAGAGCCTTGCCGCCATCGGCTTCTCAGCCATGATGCACGGCTACATGGCCTTCAACGAGCAGCAGCAGATTCTGGTGCCCTTCCGCACCTGGCGCAACACCAATACGGGCAAGGCAGCTGCCGAGCTCTCCAAGCTCTTCAACTACAACATCCCCCTGCGCTGGAGCATCAGCCACCTCTACGAGGCCATCCTCGACAACGAGGAGCACGTCAGCGACATCAAGTACCTGACCACCCTTGCCGGCTACGTCCATTGGCAGGTGACAGGCCAGTTCGTGCTGGGCGTGGGCGATGCCTCGGGCATGATTCCCGTTGACCCCGCCACGAAGACCTACGACGCCGAGATGGTACGTAAGTTCGACGAGCTCATCGCTCCCAGGGGCTTCTCGTGGAAGCTGCTCGACATCCTGCCCAAGTCGCTCAACGCAGGCGACAATGCCGGTTTCCTGACTCCCGAGGGTGCCAAGCGCCTCGACGTCAGCGGCCACCTGAAGGCAGGCATCCCCGTCTGTCCTCCCGAGGGCGACGCCGGCACGGGCATGGTAGCCACCAACGCCGTCAAGCAGCGCACGGGTAACGTGTCGGCCGGCACCAGCAGCTTCTCGATGATTGTGCTGGAGAAACCGCTGTCGAAGCCCTATGAGATGATTGACATGGTGACCACACCCGACGGTTCGCTCGTGGCGATGGTACATTGCAACAACTGCACCAGCGACATAAACGCCTGGGTCGGTCTGTTCAAGGAGTACCAGCAGCTGCTGGGCGTCCCCGTTGACATGAACGAACTCTACGGCAAGCTGTTCAACAAGGCCCTGGAGGGCGATGCCGACTGCGGCGGCCTGATGGCCTACAACTACGTGAGCGGCGAGCCTGTTACCGGACTGGCTGAAGGCCGTCCCATGTTCATCCGCTCTGCCAACGACCGCTTCAACCTGGCCAACTTCATGCGCAGCCACCTCTACGGAGCCATCGGCGTGCTGAAGATAGGCAACGACATCCTGTTCAAGGAAGAGCAGATCAAGGTGGACCGCATTACCGGTCACGGCGGTTACTTCAAGACGGCCGGCGTCGGTCAGCGCATGCTGGCAGCAGCCCTCAACAGCCCCATCTCCGTCATGGAGACGGCAGGCGAAGGCGGCGCATGGGGCATCGCCCTGCTGGCCGGCTACCTGAATAACAAGAACGGCAAGTCGCTGGCCGACTATCTGGAGGACGTGGTCTTCGCCGGCAATACGGGCGTCAGCATCGCCCCGACGCCGGAGGACGTTGCCGGTTTCGAGAAGTACATTGCCAACTACAAGCAATGCCTGCCCGTAGAGCAATGTGCCGTTGACAACAAGAAATGAACCACCGTCCCGTCATCCTCTCCCTCTTCCTGCTCCTGAGCATACCGTTGTGTGCCCAGGAGCGGAAGTCTTGGGTGCTGCGTGTCCTGCGTTCGGTAGCCGACTACATCGACTCCTCGGCCGTCAGGGGCATTGACCAGCGCTACATCCAGGTGCCTGAGAAACCGTGGACCGTCATGGTGAAGTATCATGTCAACGACATGGACATGCGGTCCCTGTCGAGCATGAGCGAAGAGCACATGGCCGAACGGGGAGAGACGGGCGACTTCAACTGGGAGACGGTCTTCCAGCCGCGTTCCGAGTCGTCCATCGGCGCATGGATAGGCTACCGCGGCTACGGCCTGGGCTACAGCTACTCGTTCCGCCGCAGCCAGGGGCGCAACTTCTCCATCGGCATGACGGGCGCCAACTACGGCCTGAACCTCCGCACGCGCCGGTTCAGGACCAACCAGATAGACGTCAACATCTGGGGACACGACGAGGACGGCGCCTTCGAGTTCAACAACCTGCCTGCCCAGACGTGGGAGGACATCAAGGTCAAGACCGCCATACTCGACGGCTTCTACATGTTCAACAGCAAGCGGTTCTCCTATGCTGCCGCCTACGACCAGTCAACCATCCAGGTGCGTTCTGCCGGTTCGTTCATGCTGGGACTCATGTGGTTCCAGACGTCGCTGGACTACTCAGCCCGCCAGAACGCACTCTTCATCCAGAGCATGGGCGACATCGGGCGCATCAAGATACACGAGGGGAGCATCGGCGTGGGCTACGCCTACAACTGGGTGCCCGTGCGCAACCTGCTCATCAACGTGACGGCCATGCCCATGGTGGCACTCTACAACCGCACGAAGATATACCGCTACGACTCCAACTACGACCTCTTCCTGAAACCCGACGAGGTGTCGCCCACGGGAAAGAAGCATGTGGACTACGACTTGAAATGGCTGGACGACATCACCATCGAGGAGACCGGCACGGCTGTCAAGTACGGCAAGGTGTCGCTCAACATCGACGCCCGCGTGTCGGCAACCTACAACATGGGACGCTTCTTCGTCAACGCCTACGGACAGGTGAACCACTACCACAACAGCATCGAGGGCAACACTCTCAAGTTGACCGACTGGTACGTGAACGCCTCGCTGGGCTACCGCTTCTGACAGCAAGCGACAAGTAAATAACTAAAAACAATATCAACAATGAAAAAACTACTATTGACAACCGTTGTGGCTATGGCAACGGCGGCGGCTTCGGCACAGACCGTCACGGCAACCATTCATGCCGACCAGGGCAAGTACAAAATCAACAGGGAAATCTACGGACAGTTCTCCGAACACCTCGGCACCTGCATCTACGGCGGACTGTGGGTCGGCGAGAACTCACCCATCCCCAACATCAACGGCTACCGCAAGGACGTCTTCGAGGCCCTCAAGGCCCTCAAGATCCCCGTGCTGCGATGGCCGGGCGGCTGCTTCGCCGACGACTACCACTGGATGGACGGCATCGGCCCCAAGGACCAGCGCCCGTCGCTGCGCAACAACAACTGGGGCGGCACCATCGAGGACAACTCCTTCGGCACCCACGAGTTCCTGAACCTCTGCGAGATGCTGGGCTGCGAACCCTACATCAGCGGCAACGTAGGCTCCGGAACGGTCAAGGAAATGGCACAATGGGTGGAGTACATGACCTCCGACGGCGACACGCCCATGGCACGCCTGCGCCGCCAGAACGGCCGCGACAAGGCATGGCACGTCAAGTACTTCGGCATAGGCAACGAGGCCTGGGGCTGCGGCGGCAACATGACACCCGAGTACTACAGCGACGAGTTCCGCAAGTTCAACACCTACCTGCGCGACTACACAGGCAACAAGCTCTACCGCATAGCCTCGGGAGCCAGCGACTACGACTACGACTGGACCAAGGTGCTGATGGACAAGGTGGGCAACCGCATGCAGGGCATCTCCCTGCACTACTACACCTGCTCCGGATGGGAAGGCCCGAAGGGCTCTGCCACCCAGTTCGACAACGACCAGTACTACTGGGCGCTGGGCAAGTGCCTGGAGATTGAGGAGGTCATCAAGAAACACAAGGCCATCATGGACGAGAAAGACCCCGAGGGCAAGGTAGGACTGCTCGTCGATGAGTGGGGCACCTGGTGGGACGAGGAGCCGGGCACCATAGCCGGACACCTCTACCAGCAGAACGCGCTGCGCGACGCCTTCGTGGCAGCCCTCTCGCTCAACGTGTTCCACAAATACACCGACCGCGTGAAGATGGCCAACATCGCACAGGTGGTCAACGTGCTGCAGTCCATGATACTGACCGACCAGGAAGGCACGGGCCACATGGTGCTCACCCCGACCTACCACGTGTTCGAGATGTACACCCCGTTCCAGGAGGCCACCTATCTCCCACTCGACCTCGAGAGCGAGGTGATGGCCGTCAGCAGGGGCTACTACAAGGTAAAGAAGAAGGCTATGGACGAGGGCTACCGCCCCTGCCCCATGCTCTCCGCCTCAGCAGCCAAGACGCAGGACGGCAGCATCGTGCTCGCCATCACCAACGTGTCGCTCGACAAGGCGCAGACCATCAGTTTCAACATCGACGGCTACACGGCAAAGACCGTCAGCGGCCGCATCCTCACCTCCAAGCGTGTTGACGACTACAACGACTTCCAGCATCCCGCCGTCGTGGCACCTGCCGACTTCAAGGATGCCAAGCTGAAGAAGGGTGTGCTGACCGTCAACATGCCGGCCAAGAGCCTGGTGGTGCTGACGCTGAAGTAACAAGAAGTGTTTGGCCTGAATCCATTTTTTCAGGCCAAACACTTGTATATGCAAAGGATTTTTTGTACCTTTGCACCCTCTTTTACCAAAATATAATTTCAGGACAACAATATGATACATACCTTACTTCATAAAGGTTCGTTTAAAGTGTTGAGGCAGAGGGATTTCTCTCTACTGCTACTTGCTGTGTTCTTAACGTTTTTTTCCTGTTCAGACGGTGACAGCCCTGCTGGGAATGCCGAAGAACCGACTCCCCCCATGGTCAAGACTACATGCAACTTGTCGGTGGCAGCCCACAAGCAGGGGGTTGGAAACTTGACCTTCAGCAAAGACGAAGAGGTAACAGCGTACGTACAGGAAGACAACCGCTCAACCCGCGTGGGCAGTCTGAAAGCCCAGAATAGCGGTTCTGACGTGGTGCTCAGCGGCGAACTGAACATCAGCGATGAGCAGCAGACGTTGCTGACGACAGGCGGAAAACTCTCGTTGCTGCTGGTCAGCGGTAATGCTGCCTGGGACGTCAGTACGCAGGACGGCACGCTCGCCTTTCTTTCCGGCAGTCAGCTGCCGCGTACCACCCGTCTCACCGTGACGGGCGTGTCCGGTAGCCAACGGACGCTGGTTGCAGAGGAACCGTCGTGCGTGTTGCGTAGTGTGCTATCGGTGGTTCATTACCAGCTGAAGGACCGGCAGGGGCATGACATTCAGGCCAGTCGTATCACCATCTCGTCAGCTGACAATGATGGTGAGAGGCTTGTGATAAGTGGCGACGTGTTGGCAGACGAGGTGCAAACCGGCACGCTTGACCTGGTGCTTGCTGAACCCCAGAGTGAGGTGTGGCTTGCATTTGCTAACCGTGATGCACAGGCAGCCCCCTATACCGTGACGGTATATACTGACACAGAGGTATTCAGCACACATCTGGAGCAGGTTGTACTTGCTGCGGATGGCAGCAATGAACGGACGCTGGTCATGGATGCCATCAGCCAGGCTGCCATTGTGAGCGAGAAAACCTACGCGCTCTATCCGCAACTCAAGAACCTGAACTTCGTCTATCCCTCGAAGGGACCTTTCGGTGAGCCCGTCATGCTTTCGGGCACCATCAGCATGGGGCATAATATGCAGCCTACGACGAAGGCAAACGGTTTCCTGCTCTATAACCACTACACCGTGTGTCAGGCAGACGAATGCCCGTCAAGGGGAAAGCTTGACATGCAGAGCCTCATTTACCAGGTGGCACCCAACAGCCGTTTCATCATCGTGTCGGCCGACCATTACGGCTTCGGACAAAGTGGGGACAGGATGCAGGCCTACTGCGTGGGGAGCGCCAACGCACGGGCATCGCTCGACGCCCTGACGGCAGCCCGCCAGCTACTCGCCGAACGGGGCTACACCTGGGGCGACGACCTGCTGAACGTAGGCTATTCGCAGGGAGGCCAGACCACCATGGCGGTGTTGCGGTTAGCCACCGAGGAGTATCCGTCAGTCCGTTTCACGCGCACCATGGCAGGCGGCGGCCCTTACGACTTAGGTGCCACTTACCGCCAATACCTGACCGACGGCAAGGTGAAGATGCCATCGGTGGTGGTCAACATCCTCTTAGCATACAATGAGTTCTTCCGCTTAGGCATAGGACGCGAGGAAATGTTCGTGGGTTCCGCGCTGACGCACATAGACGACTGGTGGCTGAGCAAACAATACACCACGTCGCAGATAGACCGGTTCGTGGGCAGCAGCAGCATTGGCCAGTTCGTGTCGGAACCGTTGTGCGACCTGGATTCCAACATGGCCCAGCGCATGATGCAGGCGTTAGAGCGTGAAAACCTCTGCAGCGGCTGGAAACCGAGGCCCGATGAGCACATTCTGTTGCTACACCATGAGGACGACGAGATAGTGCCGGTGGTGAACACCCGCAACATGTACGACTTCCTGAAGCAGCAGGGCGTTGAAGACGTTGAGCTACAGATAGGCAACTTTTTCCCCTTGGGCTTTTCCGACCATGTCAGTGGCGCGGGGATGTTCTTGACAAAAGTAGGATTATGGATACGCGAACATTATTAATCTATATAGCTGCCAACATCTCAGGTCATGAACTCCCTTATCTCCCCAGATGTTGAGCAAATGTGAAACTTAAATAACCAATATTTTTATAATTAAAATGATTGTTTTTACTATGATGAAAAGAAGAATCAGCCTTGCACTCCTCCTTCTCACTTGTGTATTGAGCATTCAAGCGCAGAAGGTGGAAGGAGGCGACAAAAAAGTGAAACGCATCCAGTTCGACTGTGAGCAAGTAACAATTGTCTATGACGACGACACCAAGGACGCGGCAGTACAACAGGCGGTCATCGTGAAAGACGAGACAACCGCTGTGAAGAGTGCCGAGAAAGTCAGCCAGCCCTCAGAGCGCCGCTGGTACGCTGTTGACGGTCGTACAATGTCGTCGGAACCCCGTGGCACACAGCGCGGTATCTATGTAGTGAGAGAACGTGACGCAGTTCGTAAAATCATTAAAAAGTAAGCCGTATGAAGAAGATATTTTTACTCCTGTTAGGCATGGTGTCCCTGCTTACAGCAGAGGCTAAAGTCATCAAGATTACCCTGGCCGACGGCTCCGTGAAGATTTTTACCAGCAGTCAGCTCTCAGCCATCGACTTCAACGAAGACGGCACGCTGAGCCTCACCACCTACGATGGTGAGACGTTGCCTCCCTTAGACGGAAAGTTTGAAATGATAGAGATTGGCGACGATGCTGCCGTCAGCGACATCTACCCCGACAACCTGAGCTTCAACATCGATGCCGACGGCGTTCCCGTTGACCTCAATTCAGAACGCTCCATTGTCAAGGTAAACTACGTCTATCCCAGCACCGACCCCTTCGGAGAGGCCATCACGCTGAGCGGTACCATGCTCATTCCTGATGAAATATGGAACGGAGAGGCCAAGAGCGAGGGCATTCTGATGGTAAACCACTACACCAAGTTCCACCGCGACGAGGCTCCCACCATCTCTAACGGCGAGCTGGAAAACATGCTGCTGGCCAACCCCCTGAAACCTAACTACATCATCGTGGAAAGCGACTTCTACGGTTTCGGAGCTACCGTGCGCTTCCAGCAGGCCTTCCTGCAGGGACTTGCCAATGCACGCGCCTCGCTCGACGGACTGCTGGCAGCCAAGTCGCTGCTCGATGATCTCGGCTTCGACTACGGCCCCCTGTGCTTCAACATTGGTTACTCCAGCGGCGGCTTCGACGCCCTGGCCGCCCAGAAGCTGCGCGACATGGAGTATGCCGACCGCATATCGTTCGACAAGACCTTCTCTGGCGGCGGCCCGTCAGACGTTGCCGAGGCCTACCGCCAGTATGTCATCAAGGACCGCACCGCCTACAACGCCGTGCCCCTGCTGCTCATGGTGTCCACCAACGAGACCCAGAAGCTCAACCTCGAGTACAAAGACGTGTTCCAGCCTGAAGTAGCCAGCCGCATTGACGAGCTCATCTTCTCGAAGAGCTACTCCTCGTGGCCCGTCTGCGACGAGATTGGCCGCGACAAGCTGGTTTCTGAAATCCTTTCGGGCCCATACTGCGACCTGAACTCCACAGAGAGTCAGTCCATTCAGCAGATTCTGAAGGAATTCAACCTGACCAACGACGACTGGTCGCCCGACCCCTCACAGCGCATCTTCCTGTTCCACTCACGTGGCGACGACTACGTGCCCATTGAGAGTGCACGCCCCATGGTGGCCTTCCTCAAGTCGAAGGGCATGGAGCCCAGCATCATTCCCGGCAGAACCAATTTCCAGACCAACTTCGTAGTCCGTAACATGGGTCACCTGTCGGCCACGCTCATCTACTTCGTGCAGACCCTGTCAGCCATACAGGCCTGGCCGAAGATGTACACCGACAACGAGCTAAACCCCATCTATAAGGAACTCGTCGGTGCCGATGTTGACATTGTAGGAACCCTACGCCAGCTCGATGACATGGGCTTCGACTGCCGTGCCGTCATCCGCCAGATTCAGGAGCGCTTAGCCGACATCGGCGGGAGCGACGTTACCCAGGACATCGACCTGTTACAGCTTACAGACGACGTGCTCAACAAGATGGGCTACACCAAGGAAGAGCTTGCCGAAATGGCAGAAGACTCCGGTCTGAACATTTCACAGTTGATTGTTGACTTCCTCATCTACCTCTACGAGCAGCCTGCCGACAATGGCTACGGTGGAGCCCCCGCCATGCAGGCACTAAACCGTGCAAGCAGCGTGCTTGACGCACCGCTCACACCCGCTGACGAATATAAGCAGCAGCTGCGCGACTGGCTGAAAGCCTATTAAGCCCTTCCTCCCCTAATAATAGATATGAACAGGGTTCACCTTCGGAAAGCAGGTGAACTCTGTTCATATTTTGAGTGCACACCGGAACCGACCCCGAGTGCACTCTGTCGTTCTTTACACGCTGAATGCCTGCTGAGTGCTTGATGTTGTAGGCGCACTCCAGCCACATATCGTAGCCGGATGCATAGAGATAATTGCATAGGCCGATACTGTAGCCGCCGGTGTTCTCTCCACAAAAGAGCCACAGGTCAGCTGTAAGGTCCTCCGCATGAGTCTTCACCCACTTCACCAGATGACGGAAGCCCGATGTCTTGTTGTCAAACATTTCATGCACACTGGGGGCACATTCCTTCAGTCCCTCTGCCTGAATGAGGGTCGCATCAAACTTTTCTTTCGAGAAATCGATGCCGATAAAGATTTTTTTCATACCTTTGTACCGTTAAAAAATGAAGGAATTGGCCAATAGTTGTCTGGTCTTGGACTCTAAATAGGCTCTTATGCCACTGGCATTCTATCTGGACTTTGCAAC